>ODAI011006578.1_pt1 | contig 13182 bp, 16 predicted proteins | sample 1539321 | NCBI WGS metagenome assembly ODAI01 (sample SAMN02144231, study PRJEB22623) | gut metagenome | biome: sheep rumen | host: Ovis aries | place: New Zealand | reverse complement strand
TCTTCAAAGGAAAGGCCTTTTTGAATCATCAAATCTCCTGTTGCGCTTACCGTGTTCAAAACCATTTTTATAATCTGCTCATTCTGCAAAGACGTGTGTTTCTTTGCTGACTTGCAAACAACGTCGAACATTGATGCTATAAAACCAGGCATGCAGCTGACCAGTTCTGAGCCCATTCCTATTTCATTTTCTGGAAGAACAACCACATTGCCCATGCAGGAAAGAATTTTTTCAAGATTTGTTTTGTCTTTGTCAATAACAAAATTGTTGTAGGAGACCAGGGTTTGTGAACGGTTTATTTCTGCCGTTACGCTGGGAATGACTTTTGCAATTTTATGCTGAATCAATTTTTCAAGCATTTCAAAAGTGACGCTTCCATTCAATGATATCAAAAGGGCATCCTTTTTTACAGAATCTTTTATTTCTTTAATGACCGGCTTTATATCTGACGGGCGGACGCAGACAAAGATTATGTCGGATTTTTCTGCAAGCTCTGCATTGCTCTTGCAGGTGCAAAGTTCATTCGGAATAGATATTAGCTTTTCTTTGCTCCTGTTTGCCACAAAAACATTTTGGATTTCTGAATATCCAGAGGCTGCAATCTTTTGCGCAAGCATTTTTCCCATGCTGCCGTAACCTATGATTCCTATGTTCATCTTTGTCTCCTTTGTATTTTAAAATTCTTCCAGCCCGAAGTGTCAAATTCTGCCAAGACCATGCATTCTGTTTTGCCGTCCGCTGCAATAACAATATTTCCTTGGGAATCCCAGATGCCGCTACTTCCTCCGCAGTCCATCTTCCAACACTTGCCAACGTAGTTTGCCATTGCCACATTTACCTGCTTTTCTTGTGCGGTTTTTGAAAGAGTTTTTATGCCTTTGGAAATTCCTTCCTTGGAGTAGCAGATGCTTGCCGCATATATGTCTAGGCCTGATTTTTTTATTGCAGAGTCTATGTGGCTTTCGTTTTCTATGTCGTAGCAAATTGCGTTTGCGATTCGGATTGAATTTTCTGTAATTGTCCAGTCTGAATCATCCGAGCTTTTGTAATACTTTTCCTCTCCGGGATGAAGGAATCTTTTGCAGTAGCACTTTATGCTTCCGTCTTTGCAGAAGATTTTTTGGCAGATAAATATTCCGTCCTCTTTTTCTAGCGGAAGTCCAATTGATATGCTGATTTTATTTTCTTCTGCAAGCCTTTTAAAAATGGACATGTCCTCTTTTTTTATGAGCTGCATTTTTTCCTTTACTTCTTCCTGCATGTAACCACTTAGCGACAATTCAGGAAAAAGAATAAAGTTGCAACCGTATGATGCCGCTTCTTTTACAAATTGAATGTGGTTCAGAAAATTTTCTCTTATGTTTTCCCTGTCCCGTATCTGTGCCAATGCAAGCGAAAGCATTTTATTCCTCTCTTACTTTGCAATTTCTTTGTCTATATACTCTATGAAATTCTTTTTGGACACTGCACCTTGGTTTTTCTTGTACCATTCGTAGGACTTTGCCAAGCCTTCTTCTAGGCTTCTTGTCTTTGGAAGAAGTTCTTTTTGAATGCTAACGTCAAGTTTGTATTCATAGTCGTAGAAAGGAAAGTAGTTTCTTTGCTCAATGTTGCCCTCTACATTTTTAATGTTCAAAGGTGAAGATGCAATCTTGTAGCATGCCTTTACCCAGTCAAGTGCGGAGATACATTCTTCGTTCCCAACATTTATAATGTGATTTTGAACATTCCTTTCTATTATAATTTCTATGATTTTGCACAAGTCTTCTATATAAAAGAATTGCAGTTTTAGGGAACCGTCTTTTGGCATGTAAAAGGTGCGGGACTTTTGGGCACATTCAAAGACGAAGGCTTCCCTGTAGACATTGTTCATTGGTCCGTAGAGATATGGCGGGCGTATTATGTATGAATCTTTTTTTTGTGAAAGCAAATATTCTTCTGCCTGAATTTTGTTTGTTCCATAGTCGCCCCAGATTTTGTTCCATCCGGTTTTGTCACTTTCCTTGAAGGGCTGGGGGAGACTTTCTGGATAGACTGCGCTGGAACTTATGAATATGTATTTTTCCCTTCCGCAAAGCTTTGGACTGTCAAAGGCGCTGAGCAAATTCTTAACATCTTTTTCTGCATAGCCTGTATCAATTACGATGTCGAAGGTATGTCCCTTGAGTGCAGAGCCAATGTTGTTTCTGTCTGCCTGAATTAGCTTTGCCTTTTCGGGTTGGGGGCGGGTGTTCCTGTTTAGGACGAAGACTTCAAAATCTTTTTTTGCAAAGTATTCTGCAAGGTACTTGCTTACAAAAACAGTTCCTCCGGTAACAAGCATTTTTTTCATAAGTTCAATTCTCCACTTTTAGTTCCTTTACCATAAAGACTTCCGCTTTATCATTGTCGTTGTAGCGGCCTGTTTCCTTAAAGCCAAGCGAGCTGTACAGCTTAAGTGCTTTTTCATGCTGCTTCATTGAATCAAGGTAGATTCTTGAATATCCCTTTTTGCTTGCAAATTCAATTGCAGTTTTTGCAAGACCGTAGCCAAGTTTTTTGCCCTGATATTCTTTTAGAAGGTACATGGTTTTTAGCTCGCAGTCACTATCGGTAAGTTTTTTTACCGCAACAGTGCCTATTACTTTACTGCCATCCTTAAGGCATAGGAAGCGTTCAAAATTCTTTTCTATGTCCTTATAGATCTTATGCCGCCCTTCTATTTCAAAAGTTTTTCCTGATTCCGCAAAGGCCTGAGTCAAGAATGACAAGACTTCTTCCTTAATGTCTTTGGTGTAAGCTACAGTCTCGAATGGGGAGACTCTTTGACCGCCAAATGCATGGATTGAGCGGGTTCCTGCTTTTACACTTCCGCCCTGCAAACTGCCTTTTGGAATAAAAAGCTCATCACCCGCAAGAAGTTTGTGTTCAACTCCGTCTATGGTAACAATGTATTCTCCTTCCACGCAAAGCATCCATTCATCGTAGTCGTGCTTGTGTTCTTTTGAAACACGGTCGGCTTTGTATGTCCAGAATGCCATCTGGCTTCCGTCTTTTGCGGTGTAGTAATAACCTTCTATGTCAGCAGTGTTTTGCTGTGAAGCTGGAATCTTGTTTTTTGCGCTGAACATAAAATCAGGAAAATTCATAAAAACTCCTTGTTACCGTTTTTCCTTGTAAGCGTAGCCAAAATTAATTGGCGGTGCTGTTACTGAGACATAAATAAATTCTCCGTCACCATCGTTTAAAAGACCGTGAACGTCTTTGTCTGCAAAACGCGCTACGTCTCCTGCCTTAAATTCCTTTTCTTTATCGTCTGCCAGAAGCAGCTTTCCGCTTCCTTTTAAAGCATACCATATTTGTTCCGATGCGTCATGGGTGTGGCGGGGTTGGCTTGCTCCAGGAACAAGGTGAACTTCTGTAATGGTAACTCTTTTGCTTGTTGAATTTTCAGGATTCAAAAGCTGGCGGGAAACAACTCCCGGGTTTGCCAAGTCCTTAATGTCTTTTTCTGCAATAAATTCCATTTTGCGCTCCTGTTATAAATTGATTGTCATGCTTGCCGTATTTTCATTGAAGCCGAGGGTTTTATAGAGAAAGTGCCCCATTTCCGTTGCGTCAAGACTTCTATGTCTCTTGCATCCGTCTTTTTAACTTCCACCTTTAGCCTCCTGCATTAACTTTTAACAAAAAAATCATTGATTTTTTCTTAACAATGGTATTATACTTAATCAAATAATGTAAGAAAACTGTAAAATTTACATTATTTGATAACAATTTTTTATGCTAAAAGTAAGATTGTTATTAAATTGGGGTATGCGATGGCCAGTAAAAAAAAGGGAATTATTGCAAAGCGAAAAGACGGATCGGAAATTGTAAAGTATGATGACCCTTCTTTTCCTTCTTATATTTTTGACGGATATCTTGTTTCTGGCTGTAGTTGGGAGCGGATTCCCCACTATCACGAGGACGTGGAGATTGTTGCCGTTAAAAGCGGTGAGATGGCCTACATGGTGGAAGGAACTTGTGTAAAGCTAAAAAAAGGCGACACTATCTTTGTGAACTCTGGAAGCATACATTATTCCCTTTCCACTACAAACCGTGTTGCCCGCTATATAATTGCCATCCTTCACCCTAGTATTATCTGCTCTTCTTTTGCAGTTGAACAAAAAGCGGTAAAGCCTATAATCACAGACAAGAGCGTTCCCTTCGTTCATTTTAAGGCGGAAGATTTTGACGGCCCCCTAATTTACCAGGTCCTTCTTGACATGGAAAGGGAAACGAATGGAAGCGAGTTCTTGATAACAAAATATTTCTTTGAAGTCTGGGATATTATAATGCGCCGCTTTACCGACGCTTACCGCCTTCACATTCACAGGATAGATGAAGGTTCTGGCCACAATGCAAAACTAAAGTCGATGATGCTTTATATTGACGAGCACTACATGGACCGCATTACTTTAGGCAGCATTGCAAAGGCAGGTGGGGTTAGCCAAAGCCTGTGCAACCAAATATTCAATAAGCTTACGGAAAAATCTCCAGTTGAATATTTGATGTACTACCGTTGCCGAAAGGTTTCAGACTTGCTCCAGTCCAGTGACATGTCAATGTCTGAGATTGCAGAAGTGACAGGTTTTTCTGGAGCAAGCTATATGGCTGAAACTTTTAAAAAATATTTTAACCAGTCGCCTAGGGATTTTAGAAAGGCACAAGAAAAAGTCTAAGCTAAAATTACCAAGGTGCGCTTTTTTTAAGAAGATGCTTTTCCGAATCCGTTGAACCAGGCACGCTCCTCAAAAGATTTTTTCTTTGGCGCGTTTGCTTCTCCTTCTGCAATGCCAACAGGAAGAAAGCAGACAAGCTCGTAATCTTTTGGTACGCCAAGAATGTCTGCCATCTTTCTTCCGATTTTATCTTCATCTGTTATGTGGCCTTCGTACCAGCAGCTTTGGTAACCAAGTTCCACAATTGCAAGCAGCATGTTTTCTATTGCGGCTGAATAGTCCTGGGTTGCAAAACAGCGGTCCCTGTATGCGGCTATGCGCTTTGTTAAAACGCAAATCATTGCAGGTGCCGTTTCTGCAACGGAAGGAACAATAACTTCCTTTAATTTTTTTAGCAGGTCCGGCTCATCTACCGCGATTAAACTTGTTGTCTGTTTGTTGCATCCTGATGGAGCGGCAAGTCCTGCTTGCATTATTTTTACCAAATCACTTTTGGGAACTTTTTGCTCCTTGTATTTTCCGCGGTAGCTTCTTCTGCTCATTATAAGATTTAGCATTTCCATTTTTTTCATTTACTCCTTTTTTTCATGATTTCTTGTTTATACTATATCAAAAAAATATTGGGCAATACAACAGACAGCTTTTGTTTTGCAAGAAAAGATGCAAATAAAGTAATTTTTGTGCAGTACCATTGGAGGTCTTGACCAGACAATTTTTTTTGAATAAGTTAATACGGTGTTGACGCTCTTGCTTTCACAGCAATTCAATATGCACAAGGAGACAAAATGCAGCTTGGCCTTAAGAGGGGAGATGTTTCTGTTGAAGAGCATAATCCGGAATGGGAAGCCTTTGCCAAAAAAACAATAAATGACCTAAAAGAAATTCTTTCTGACCATGCAGTTGACATTCAGCACGTTGGCAGCACGGCGATCAAAAATATTTGTGCAAAGCCAATAATAGACCTTGCTGTGGCCACCTTGGATTTTAACCCCATCCTTAACATGAACAAAAAATTGGAAGCAGGCGGCTTTATTTTTAGGGGGCAGGATTACGATGACCAATACCTGTATGTTTGCGGCGGGGAAGACTACAGGACGGTTCATGTGCATGTTGTGCTTTACAATTCTGAGCGCTGGAATAATTACTTGAACATGAGGGATTATCTTAACAGCCACAAAGAAGACGCAAGGGCTTATTCCGAACTAAAAGAATCATTGGCTAAGCAGTACCCCAAAGACAGAATAAAATATACGGAAATGAAATGCACTTTTATAAATGGGATATTGGACAAAGCAAAGAAATGGCGCAAGTGCATTGGCAATTCCGGCAAGTAGGCCTTGGGCTAAGGAGAGAGGATGGGAACCATTTTTAGACAAATAATAATTTCTATTTTGAATTTTTTTTCTCGCAAAGAAGGAGAATCTGAGCTAAAAAAGCATAAGCTTGAATATGTTAGCGGTGATAGCTTTTCTGTTCATGCGCCAAAGTGGATAATTCCTCTTCTTGTGGTGTATGAATTGATATTTGCAGGCTTTTTTGTTTTTTCGTATTTGTATGATGTAAAAATTGCAAGCGTCGCTTTTGTGGCCTTTTGCATCTTTGGCTTTGTGGGGCTTATGTTTGACATTGGTTTTTGCATTAAAGTTGAAGGTCAGCAGCTTTCTGTTACCAGGCTTTTTAGGGGAACAAAGTTCTTTTTGAGGAGCGACATAATTTCTGTACGGATGGATAATGCTGGTGCTGTTATACTTGTTTTGGGAAAAGAAAAAATTCATATTGATCCTACCATGGTAAATAAAGATTATTTTTATTCCTTTGCGCAAGGCTGTGCTTGGGCAAATGCGGATTCTGGAAAGAAGCAGACATACAAGGTGTATAGAAATAAAGGGGAGTATATTTTTCTTATGGTTATACTTGGCCTTTTGCTTTCTTTTTCTGTTTTTTATTTTTTGAATCTTAGAAACTGTACTTTTGCAGAGAAGGTTCTTGGACTTTTTCTTCTTTTTGCAATAGCAATTGTTTCTTTGGTTTATCTGGTCTGCCTTATTAACCACACAATAATTGTGGAAGAGCAAAGACGCTGCTTTTACTATAAAAAAGGATTCCTAAGAAAAATGGCAAACGTAGGACAGATAAAGTCTTTTGAGAGAAAGGCGCGTTTTTTGGAAAGTGCATCCAATTTCTTTTTGACTGTTCGTCTGCCAAATGGGAAAAGTGACTTGGTAAAGTTTGCGTCACTCGATGAAAATTCAGACCGCTTTTGCAACTATCTAGAAAAAGAACTTTCCTCTTGCAAAAACGATGTTGCTGAATATGAGGGATAGTTTAAATAAGCCTACGCCCGATTGGAAGGGTTGCCGCAGGCAAGACCGAAGGGCCGGAGCGTTAGCGTAGCCCTGGAAAGCGGGGAATGCAGCGGCATGAATTCCCGATTGCAGCATTTTGATGAATGTAAAAGTTGGCATGCCGTCCTTATTCTGCAAGGATTGCCTATTTTTATTTTTGTGCTATAATTAAAACATGAAAGTTTTATCGACCGTCTGTTTTGGACTATTAACTCTTCTTTTTGCATGGGGAATTTTCTTTTTTGTTGGAAAGATAAGGGTCGTTTTGTCTGCAAGAAACGCATTCAAAAAATTAACGGCAGGCCTTCCTGTTTTGACAACCGACGAAGAAATTGCTGGCGCTTTGCAGGGCGAACCAAAAGTCTACCTTGTTAAGGACTTTGCCTTTTACGATGGCGAAACCGTAAATGATTCTGCCCTTGATGTGCTTAAGGGTGAATACCTTTGCATAAAAATTCAAAAGGAAACTTACACCCGCCCTCATAACTTGCGCAAGGAAAGCTGGTACTGGAAGCGCGAAGACTTTGCAGAGCTGCGCGGTAAGTTCCGCTTTAACAACGGCGTGGCTTTTGAGATTCCTGAAAATGTAAGGCTGGAATTTCCAATTGCCGCATATTCCAATCTAAAAAAAGATGATGTAAAGTTTGACAAGGCTTCAAAAATTTCTATGGCAAGATATTATCCTGACGGTTTGAATGTGGACCTTGAGCATGTAAAGCAAAGGCTAAGCAAGCCGGCTGTCCGCTATGCCTATGCCTATATGAAGGGCGGTGAAAAAGTAACTTTTGCTGCCCGCATTGGAAAGGGGAGCGTGGACTTGAATGTTCTTGACGGAAATAATGTTGTAAGGGTTTGTGGTACAGACAATGCTCTTTCTAAAATTCAGGAACTTGATGGCGAGGTTTTTATAAAGGTTTTTCTTCTTGGAATAGGAATTGTGTTTAGCTTTGTACTTGGCATTGTTTTTCTTATTTTGTTTATAGACAAGATTCAGAATTTGTTTGCCAAGTAAAAGGGCTTTGGATAAAATTGTTCTGATAAAAAACTAAAGCCATTTTACAAAACCGTCCAGGCTTTCTACTTTGCGGACTGCTTGTTCCAGGCTTTCTGCAAAACCTGCGGAAGCCAAGCAGCCTTTCGCGCTAGAAATGTTTCCCAAGCGTATTTCAAAACAGTCGCATTCTTTGTCATTTGCAATAGCATCTTCGTCTTCAAAGTCACCGCTTCCGGGCATAAATTCTGCTTTGCAAATGTATGCAAAATATTCTTTGCTTTCCGCATAAGAAAAAAGTGCCGTCTTTGCAATTTTGTTTTCTTTGTTGCAAGTGCCACTTTTAGATGTCATTTTCTAGCGCCACATTTTTATTTTAGCTCGTAGGTAATATCCATCACTATGCTGATTTCTTTTTTGCCGGAAGAAATGGGTGTGGAAGCTCCTGCTGCATCATCATAAGGAGTGTCTGGCCCCCATGTCTGCGTAATGGAATTTGAAGCAGAAAATCTACTTCCGTAACCATTGTTCGTGTCTTCCCTCATTGTAAGAACTTTTCCAAGCTTTGTGCCTGCAACAGAAACGGATTCCTCTGCAATAGCCCTTGCATTTTCTATGGCAAGAGTCCTGGCCCTTTTTATTGCCTTTACCTCATCTTCGTAGCTAAAAGAAATTCCGTCTACGCCGGTTGCACCGTTTCTTATGCCAAGGTCAATAATGTCTCCAGCTTTTTCTATATCCTGTACCGTAACCTTTATGCGGTTTGTAACACAGTAAAGTCCGTAAACCCTTTCGTCATTCTTCCAGTGGGAATCCTGTGAAATTTCATAGTCATAGGTCTGAAGGTTTTCCGCTGTAACACCTTTTGCCAAAAGCGCATCCTGAATTTTTTTCATGGCCTTTGCATTTTCTTCCTGAGCCTCTTTTATGTCGCTCTTTCGCGTTATGACTGCAAGCTTTACCGTTGCCTTGTCAGGGGTAACAATAACTTTTCCTGTGCCGCTAACCGCAATAGACCGCATCTTGTTAACGTCTTTTTGTGAGCAGGACAAAAATGCAAGCATGGAAAGTGCCGCAAAAGCCAGTGTCGATTTTTTCATATAAATCCCTCTTTTTGTAAAATATGTTTTATTATAGGCAAATGTAGAAAAAAAAACTAGGCAGGCTTTACTGGCAGGCTTTTAAAATATTTTTATCCTTCCCAGCCGCGGTTTAGCTTTTTGAATTTTTCCCACACTTCAAGGGCAAGCTTTACCGCATCCTCGTAATTTTCGTGCAGCACCGCTTTTCCGTTTGCATTCCTAAGCTTGTACTTTCCGTCCTTCGTATGTTCAATCATTGGAACATGTTCATGGTCGCATACGCTGAACCATTTTCCGCCGATCTGTTCTTTGTGCCATTTAAAATTATTTTTCATGCTTCCTCCAAAAATTTTCTTCATGAGGGGGGAAGTCTCTCCCCCACGCCGCACTTCGTTGCGCCGTCCCCCTCTCAACGGGCTCAATCGCCGCCCGTAACGCCCGCTTCAAATTCTTTGCGCAAGTGTAAAAGTTCTTCTTTTAGCTGCGCCCTCAACTGCTTGTTGGGCTTCTTCTTCTCCCAGCGCAAATGCCAGCTTGTGCGGTAACCTTGGTAATGCCAAAGCTGACATTCCTTTTTGCGGTCCAGCCAGTTGGAAATCTTTTTTGCTTCAGATTGGGCCTCCGAGTTTGGAATGGAAAGCCAGTTCCAAAAAAGTTTTTCTTCATGCTCGCGTAAGTATGTCCGCGGAATTGCAGGGTGGTAAATGTAAACTGCATTGCCCCTTGCATCGTACCTGTCACAGCCTTGAACAAAATACTTTTTTGCAGCCATGCTCAGCTTCTGGAAACTTTCTTCTGAGATGTCAAGAAGTTTTAGCTGCCCCTTTTTATAGAGCTTGTCCTTAAAATACAAGTCCTTCATTTTTTCTTCGGCAGAAAAGTCCCAGGGGAGTATACGGTTGTTGAACTCGCATTTGTAACTCTTTAGGTTGCAGAACCTGAAGGGCTTTTCGGAAAAGGTGAACCATGAACTTGCGGCTTCTACGGCTTCTGCAAGACCATCGTCAAGATTGTTAAGGGATTCGATGGGTACGAGCTTTACCTTGTAGCCAACAAGAGTTTTGGGTATTGGGACATACTCCTTTGATTCCCGACATTCCTTTTCAAGCTGCCACTTTTGTTTTTCTGTGCACAGGAGCTTCTTGTGGTAGCGTAACTTTTCCTTGCTTTTTGTAGGCCTCATGTTACACCTCACGTCCTTCGATTTTTTTAATCGGCACGCAAGGCATGGGGGCCATAACGAGTTGTCTGATTTTTGAAAGGTTAAAAAAATTGGTGATGCGGCTCATGTTTCTAGTGCCTCCACGCAAGCATGAAGGTTCAAAGCATAAACCACAGCGGCTGTCCGTTCTTTGCAGCAACAGCCGGCTTTTAATTTGTGTCTTGTAAATGCAGTATAGCAGAAATATTCAGGCTTGTCATTAAAGATGTGCTTTAATATTTCTCTGCTAGACAAAGATTTTATTTTCTGCAAAAATAAAAATATGATCAGTTCAAACAAAATGGCGGACATTCACTGCCCGTCTTGTGGCGCACCAGCAGCATACGATATTATCAAGAGGCTTTACCGCTGCTCTTATTGCGATGGTTCTGTTACCATAAGAGAAGCTATAGAACAGAAGAGGGGATTCCGAAAACTTCATCAGGAAAAACTACAGGAAAGTGTTTCTTCCTACGACCTTGAACATGCCGAGTGTACCGGTTGTGGGGCAGAGATTGTATTTGAAAAGGGAGAGGCTCTTTCTAAGTGTGAATTCTGCGGTAGGGCACTTGTAAGAAAGGAATATCTTAAGACGGACAATATGCCTGAACTTGTCATTCCCTTTGAGCTTACTGAAGACGAAGCAAAGGAGAGGCTTGTCGCTTGGAAAAAGGCAAACTGGTGGAAGGCGGAGGCAAAGGCTCTTACTCCGGAAGTGGTTGAAAAGTTAAAGGGCTACTATTTGCCTTATGAATTGGTCCGGGGGCCTGTGGACTGCTTTATGTCCAAGGAAGAGGATTATCATGTCTACCACATGAGCGGCTTTGTGAACGATGAATTTATAAATGCCTCTGACCGGCTGGACAACCTTCTGTTGGATGCAATGGAACCCTTTGACGTTTCTAGCCTTGCCGAATTTGATTTTGGCTACATTGCAGGGCATAGGGTCAAGATTGCAGACCTTAATAAAGAAGGCCTTGTTTGGAAAATCAAGTCGGAGGTTTCTTCTTATTATGATTCTTTTGCCCGTAAAACCATGAAGACTAGACTTGCCAGCGCAGGATGCAAAGATACAAGTGAGCTTTTACGGATGCCGGTTTTGCTTCCTGTCTATTATATTTCGTCTGGGGATGTCTGCCTTGCGGTAAACGGACAGACGGGGAAGGTTAGCGTGCGCGAAATTAAGCAAAGGTTCTTCCATCTTATGCCCTGGTGGTTAAAGGCAATTGTTGCAACGCTTTTAATTGGCCTTCTTGCCTTTGTAGCACTTTCGCTGATTTTTAAGGACATTGTAACAGGATCCGGGCTAGCAATTATGCTGTCGGGTCTATTCTTCCTGATTACCCTTGTACATTATCACAATGAATATGGAAAAAGGGAGCTAAAGATTGAGAGGGACTCGCGGTATTTTGTTTCCAAAGGCGGCCCCTTCAGAAGAAAGGGAAAGCGTCTTGTGCAGGACATAAAGCCCCTTGTGCGTAAGTTTGTTAAACCGGTTGGCTATGTTGACATACCCAAAAGGGGCAGGGCTTGGTGCGAGTTTAAATTTAATTTTGTAAGAAAAATTGTGCTTGCAAGTTTTGCATGCATAGCTTTTGTTTTTCTGACAGTAATAATAGCCCTCTTTTTGAATAAGTTCAACTTTAGGAATCTTAATTTTCAGGCCTCGGCATTTTGGTTTTGCCTGTCTGTTCCAATATCTATAATCCTCTTTATTAAATATGTAACTTCCTTGAAGGATATGGCGGCAGACATTTACCTTCTTTTGGAAAACGGAAAGAAAAAACGTTATGTTCCAGAAGACCGCAATAATAAGCATAAAAAGGAGTGGGAAGGTATGAAGGATGACCTTAAGGAATTGCTTATTGGTGCCATAACGCCGCCTGGCTTGTTTTTGACCCTGTTTATACTCTTAATCTTCTTTGGCATGTGCTGGTGTACGGCTTTTGGCTGGATGGAGTTTGGGCAAAGAAATTGAATGTATGGCTTTATCTGGCGGTTGCTTTGTAACTTGCTTGGGGCATTTGTTGGACTTTGCAAAGAGATTGCCCCGCAGAGGGGGTAGCGGAAGACAGCTGCGTGCTGCCAAGCGGGGTGAGCCAAAGCCTTTGCAAACAGATATTCAACTAAATGACCAGCATTGTCATTTTCTGCTTCTTAATCCAATTTGCCGTCATTCTCTATTGCTTTAGGATAGTTGAAGAGCCAGGCAATAAAGCAAAATGCAAACAAGATGATTCCGACAATCAGGTTTCCGGTAATTATATATTGAACAAAACCGAACAGGGCTGCAGTTTCTGCCAAGCCAAGCATCGCTGCAAAAAGGCCAAAGATGGTTGTCTTTTCATCAGAATTGAGTTTGCAAAAAAATGTCTTTACTATCTTGTTTTCATAAAAACTTTTTTTGTATATTTTTTTTGACAAGAGAATACTGACCGTGCATGTGATGAATCCGATAATAAGCAATAATAGGCTTACCGGCAACAATGAATTGTTCACCTTGACCGAATTTGAATATGCAAGGTATGCATATACTGCTTTTGTCAAGGGAAATTCAAACCAAATCAATTTAAAAACTGTACTTTTCATTTTAACACCTTACTTTTTATTGAAATTACTTCTGTAAGTATATCATATCTACCAGCTGAATGCCAGCTTTTAAAAACGAACGTTTTGCTCTTGCCAAGAAGGAATTTTATTCGCGCGGAAGGGGTGAATACCCCGCCCCTTGGGGCGGAATAAGGGTATTCAACCCTGACTGCAATACCTTTTAAGAACAACGCACACCTCGTCGGTTCGCGTAAGGATGTTTTGATACAGGGGGATTCGTTTTATGAGGAACTCATACCCCGTAGCTTGC
>ODAI010059919.1_pt1 | contig 13182 bp, 9 predicted proteins | sample 1539321 | NCBI WGS metagenome assembly ODAI01 (sample SAMN02144231, study PRJEB22623) | gut metagenome | biome: sheep rumen | host: Ovis aries | place: New Zealand | reverse complement strand
CCGTTGCCGATGGACATATCGTGTGTCGTACCGAAGCCGGATGCCCATCCGGACGGTTCACGGACAGTTACGATCGTGTTGGCGTAGCACTTTGCGACCTCGCCGTCGTTATAGTGGAAGAAGCCAGCCGCGCAGTTGCCGCCGTACACCTTGCCGGTGACGCTGCAGCCTACCGCTCTTGCCTCGCTGTAATTGTTGCCGACAAATCCGGCGCTGTCACCGAGCCATGCAGAGTCGTTGGTGATGTCTCTTCCTATGATTACCAGATTGTAGCCGGTGTCCCTGGTCTCCTCGCGGACACTCATATCGACCGTTTCCGGATTCAGTGTAAAGTAGCGGCTGCCCTCGGCAATGGATTCCGTATACTTCTCGTAAGCCTCGTTGTCGGGATAGATCACGCAGTTTGCAAGCGTTCCCGTGTTATTCTCCGCAAAGCCGTATCTGCCGATTCTGGCATTGACGATCTCACATTCGAAGATCATGCCGCCGTTCGTTTCCGTAAATCCGTTCCCGCGGATCACTGCATGATAAATTCCGTTCGGCCGATCGCCCCCCGCCTCGCGGATGACGCCGCTGTTTTCACCGACAAAACCGTTGCCTTCGATCAGTGCGTTACGGATGCTGCATCCTCTGATGATGCCCTGGTCCTCGTTGACAAGGATAAATCCGCCGCTGCCTGTCATATGGCAGTTTTCAAGCGAAACCTCTTCGATCGTGCCGCTGTTGGATTCGATCAGTGCGGGCGCCTCCACATCCGAGAACCGGATTCTGCGCAGGACGCCGCCGCCCCTGTACTTGTAATCATCGCCCTTTGTGCCCAGGATCAGCTCATGGACAAACGGTGCCCTGAGGTGGCTGATCGTGTAATACTCCATCGTCCCGCCAAGGTCGAAGGCGACGCTTCGAAGCTCGCCCTTCAGATTCTGGATGGTAGGCGAAGTATAAACCGCATCCGACTCTTCGATCACGGTTCTCACGCCGACACCGCCGGAAGCCGGCGAGCACTGCGTAAGGACGACCTGTGAGCGGTCAAATGTGATATCCAGCTGCTGTTCAACAACTCTCTGGCAGTCGCCGAGATTTCCCAGATACTGCGTCGTGAGTGCAAGGTCTCCGGTAACCGCGGCCGATACGCCCGTCATAACGCCGCAGCCGGCGTTCTCCGCGCCGATCAGCATCTGCAGCTGTCTGGCGCTCCTGATCGCGTAATCCGCGCTGCCGCCGCTCACATTCATGGATGTGGAGGGCAGGACGCCGTCATATGCAGGGATCTGGATCGTATCCGCAAAGAAGGGAAGGAAGCTGAACTTGCCGCACAGCCTGTCGCGATAGCTGATATAAACAGCCGCGCCGTCCTTCACCGCATTGGGCTCAAAAATGGAAATTCCTGCCGCGCGGGCAATCTTCTGCGGATCCAGTACGTATGCACTGTAGCCGTAGAGCTCCATCTCATCGGTCATCGCGGAATACAGCAGGAAATCTGTCAGCGGAAGGCGTACCGCGCCGTCTCCGATTCCCGCCATACTGTCATTCGCGGCACTGCCGAAGGACAGTGTGACTCCCGATGCGCTGACGCCCGAAGGAATCAGTACAAGATAGCCGTCCTCGGATACATATCTTCCATGGCTCCTGATAAACGGATACATGGCGCCGAAATTCACGGGTTCTGCTTCTTCGTTCTCTTCCGCAATCTCATAATCCTCGGGGCTGATATAGGTATCAATTCCCATATAGCCTGCGGGATCGACGGGATCCATATCGCTTCTTATTACATAGCCGCGCCAGTACAGCCCCTCGTCGACACGCTCATAATAGACCATGCCGAAGTTGGAGCGGGGCATCGGGTTCGGCCAGTCGCCGAAGTGAATGCCGCCGCTGAATGCGGCTCCGTCACCGTTAAAGCCGATCTGCACCGTTCCGTCCGTTGTAAGGAAGCCGCTGGAAAACTGTGCGGCGTCCGCGCTCGTCTGCTCCACGCCGTTGACAGAAGCAATCCTTGCTGCCTGAAGGTCGAAAAGAAGGCCCGCGCCCGTTATCGTAACCATAGGGTAGGGATAAACACTGCCGTACACGCCGGATGCTCCGCCGAGGCTGTCAACGCCTGCCATCTGCGCCGTCCCGGCGTAGACCGCATTGTAGGCATAGGTGAGCTCCTGCGGCGCGCGGTAATCGCTGTAAGGAGCAGTCTGTGCAAGCTCCCGCAGCTCCTGTGCGCTGTACAGCGTTACTCTGTCATTGTCTTCCTGGCGGTTGCCGAAGACAACCGATTCCGGACTGTAAAGATCATTCTCCGCGTTTGCGCTCCGGTTCACACCGTCGAGCACGCCGCATTCGTCAAAGGTGCTGGCCTCCGAAATCCATCCCGCGAAAGAACCCAGCTCGTTTGAATTGCCCGCAAAGCCGATAACCCTGCCGACTGTATAGACCTGTGAAAACCGTCCGCCCGTGTCATCGGCACCGATGATGCCGCCGGCCGTGATGCCCATGACAGAAGCAGATGAGTAGCTCATATTCACGGCAAGTCCCGCGCCGTTGACACCGACAAGACCGCCGGCTACGCCGGTATCGGAATATACGCCGATGTACTCTCCCGTATAGGAAGCATAGGCAATGCCTTCCTCATCGGTCTCATCCTCGCTGACCTGGTCGACATAACCGCCGGTATAAGAATTATCAATTGTCAGGACACCGTCCTCGACCTTTCCGACAAGACCGCCGGCGATGCCGCCAACCGTATTTACCGGAACAGACGCGAAGCAGTCGCTGACCGTGACCTCTCCCTTCGTCAGACCGATCAGGCCGCCCGCCGCAGCATTACCGGTCTTAACAAAACCGGTGCCCGCGGGAAGAGCCTGTGTCTCGCCGTTGCTTTCTCCGATCAGCTCAGCTGAGGTCTGGCCCGCTTCGAATGCCTGTAGAAGTGTCAGGGAGGATCCGGTCCTGTATGCAAGCTCGTCAGGAACGAAGACTCCGCATCCCGTAACCGCGCCGCCGTTCATCACACCGACAAGGCTGCCGGCGTTCTGTCCGTTCAGGGTGTGTACGATCAGGCCCTCAATGAACAGGTCGTTGAAGAACACACCGTTGGTATGAGCGAAAAGGCCGATTCCGTATGTGTCGGCCGAATAAGTCTCGGAATTTCCCGTATTTTCAACAAATAAACCGTTCCGGTCAACGTTTTGCCCGTTCTCCCTGACGCGGAAACCGGATATGATATGAAGGTTTCCGTGGACAGCTTCAAGAGACTGAGGGGGAACGATGGAAAGAAGAGTTTTGCCCTCACCGTCGATATCCGAGATGACGGAGACTTCCTTCATGCTGTCCGTCACACCGGAATAAAGCGTCGAAAGATTCTGGAGGTGCCTTGCGTTTGCTACCTCGATCGTTCCGCTCTGGGAAGAAGCGAACAGGCTGTTCAGCGTGACGCTCGCCTCCGCTCCCTGTCCGTCTGCCGTTTCGCTCTTTACCTTCGCCGTGACCGTTATGTTGTCTCCCGGTACGAGGTCCTCCAGAACATCACGAAAACGAACCCCGCCGCCGTCCAGCCGGACGGAATACTCGAGGCTGCGCTTATACAGATTGCCGTCGATGACTACCGGCTCGTCACTCTCTCTTGTCCTGACGCTCCAGCACTTTTCAAACAGGTCCGGCACCGTGTCATCCGATGCCTTCCCGGGGGTCTCCTTCCCTTTGATCTTCAGCGGCTTGACCTGCGTGTTGCCGTGCTCGTCCGCAAAGGTCAGCTCCAGGGATGTGTAATACGGATCCGACGTCTGTCCTCCCCGCATGATGTAGACGTAATAGTTCGGGTCAACGACCGAAAGGTTCAGCGTTTTGTCGTTGGAAACCGACAGTACCGGCGCTGCCGGAGCCTCGGCAGCTTCAATCATCGGGATATCGGACCAGTACTGCTTCTCCTCCTCCGCGGTCGCCTTTCGTCTGCTCTCAAAGAAGATTGACGGCAGGGAATCAACAGCTCCGGCCGGAGTCGGGCCGCTGACAAGAAAAACTGCCGTTGCCGCCACTCCGATGGCAGCAAGGACAATCGCAGCAACAATCAATATTCCGGATATAGATGCCTTAAATCTATCGTGTCTCATTCTCTGCAACAATATTCTGCGATACCGTCTGTCACATACAGCGGACCGCTATCATCCATTCCCGTGGGAAGATTCATGCCAGATATCTTTCAGGAATTTACCGATTCGGTCAATTTCTTGCCGGATCCTGTTCCCACTTTGATGCCTATAGTACCACACAAGCCGACTGACTGCAAAACATTGTTTACGTTTTTTTTAGATTATTTTTGTCCGTCATTCATTGCAAACAGTTATTTTTCGGATACAATCGATTATACGGAGTCAGTTGACATATAATAAAGAAATAACAAGACAGACACTCCGGGGGTATGAATGTGAATAATATACTGAACAATCTTCGCTATCGTTTCGCCCGCTTCATGCAGGGGCGCTATGGAATGGACAGGCTGAATATGTTCCTGTCCCGCGTTTTCTTCGTCCTGATCATTGTGAACCTATTTCTCCGCTCACGCGCAGTCAATACACTGATCTGGATTCTGATCTTTCTTCTTTATTTCAGAATGTTTTCCAGAAATATTTCCAGGCGTTATCAGGAGAACCAGAAGTTCATCGCTTTTACCGAAAAGCTGGGAAAGGGCCGCACGGGGAGGGGCGGCTTCAACCGCGGACCCGGCGCCTCCTCGAAGGGATTTTTCGAGCGCTTTTCCGGTCCTCAGGGGACAATCGATTTCGCCGGGCTTTTCGGAAGCATCCGCCAGTGGTTTGAGAGCGTCCGGTATGACATCTCGCATTTTCAGGAAAACCGCAAAAAGAACGAGGGCTTCCATATTTACCGGTGCCCCCGCTGCGGCCAGAAGATCAGGATACCGAAGGGCAAAGGCCACATCATGGTCAGCTGTCCGAAGTGCCGTTTTGAATTTCACAAAAAGAGCTGAGCGTTCCGTACCTCAATCAGAATAGAAACCTTGCTTCAAACAGGCCTGTTAAGGCCGGGTGCTGAATTATGTTCGGATATGTCGTCCCCAATCAGCAGGAGCTGAAATACAGGGAATATGATCTTTATCATTCCTACTACTGCGGCTTTTGCAGAGAACTGAAAAAAAGATATGGTTTTCTCGGCCAGCTGACGCTGAGCTACGATATGACTTTCCTTATCCTGCTCCTGTCGAGTCTGTACGAGACAGAAGGTAAGACCGGCCAGACCAAGTGCGTCGCCCACCCCTTTGAGCAGCATGAGACGAGGACCAATTTCTACACAGAGTACGCGGCTGACATCAATCTCATTCTTTCCTATTATTCATGCATGGATGACTGGAACGATGAACGCCGGCTCCACAAGCTGGCCCTTGGAAAGCTGATTGAAAAGAGCCAGGGCAAGGCCGCGCTTTCATATGGAAAAAAGGCCGCGCTGATCAAAGACAGGCTTGACCGCCTTCATACGAGCGAGCAAAATAAGGACGCGGATATCGATAAGGTCGCCGGATATTTCGGCGATATCATGGCCGAGATTTTCGCCGTCAACGAGGATGAGTGGGAAAGCGACCTGAGGCAGGTCGGTTTCTTCCTCGGCAAGTTTATCTATATCATGGACGCCTACGAGGACATGGAAAAGGATGAAAAGAGCGGCAGCTACAACCCTCTTCTGCTGATCCGCGGCTCGATGTCTTCCGGCGACAGTGATTTTGAAAATTACTGCCACGAGATTCTTACCATGATGATCGCCCGGTGCTGCGAGAGCTTTGAGACTCTTCCCATCCTCGACAACATCACGATCCTCCGCAACATACTCTACTCCGGCGTGTGGACACGCTGGGAAGCGCTTCACAAACCGGCTGATAAGGAAAAGGAAATGTCCGATCCCTATACAGTGCTGGGCGTCTCAAGAGATGCCAGTGACGAAGATATAAAAAAAGCATACAGAAATTTAAGCCGCAAATATCACCCCGACGCAAATATCAATAACCCGAACAAGGACCAGGCGGAGGAAATGTTCAAGCTCGTACAGTCGGCCTACCACCAGATCATGTATGAGCGCCAGCACCCGTACAGCTCTTCTTCCTCGGGTTCCTCTTATGGGCCCGGCAGTTCCTACGGAAACAGTTCTTACGGCGGCAGCTCCTCACAGGGCGGCAGCTACGGTTACGGCGGGAGCGGCTATTCCGGCTCCGGCAGCTACGGTGATTTCTGGAACGACTTCTTCGGAGGCTTCGGCGGAGCCTATGGATTCGGGGGCGGCCAGGGACACGCGGCGCAGGATCAGTCGGAGGATCAGGACACGATCCGCCTTCGCGCGGCAGCCAATTATATCAGCAGCCGTCATTACAGGGAGGCGCTCAATGTCCTCTCTTCCATTACCAGCCGCAGTGCACTGTGGTATTACTACAGCGCCATCGCCAACAATGGTATCGGCAACAATGTCATCGCCCGCCAGCACGCCCGCCAGGCACTCAGCATGGAGCCGGGCAACATGATGTACCAGCAGCTTGTAAACCAGCTTGAGGGCTCGGCAGGATGGTACACCGACCGTCAGACGACCTACGGCGGGCCGGTCATGAACACCGGCAACTGGTGCCTTCGCATGTGCCTGTTAAACCTCTTCCTGAATCTACTGTGCGGAGGAGGAGGCCTTTGCTGCGGAGGCGGCGGACTCCCCTACTACGGCGGAAGGTTCTGAACACTAAGGCCGTAAGTCGCTGCGCTGCTTCAGGCGAATCGCTGCGGTGCTGCAAAAGCATGCCATGCATCGCTTCGCTGCACGTTTGACGCATGTCCCCCCGCGATGTAAAATGGTTGAGTCGTGCTTACGCGGTCTTGGCGGAATTGGCAGACGCGCAGGATTTAGGTTCCTGTGCCGCAAGGCGTATGGGTTCAAGTCCCACAGACCGCATGATACAGAAAACCCCTGATTTGCCCTTAACCGGCAGACCAGGGGTTCTTTTTTCCTAATCGGGAGTTCTTTATTTTGTCATTCTTCTTTTATTGCCAGTCCCGGCCCGGCCGGTCCAGCGCGTCGATGAGCTGCACGCGGTAGGTCCCGGTGCCTCCTCCCAGTTCCTTTGTCCGCTGACCGGCACGCTTCCCTGCCATTCCCATGTAGTGGATCTGCGCGGTGCAGGATACCGCGTCCGAATATCCGAGGGATCTTCCTGCTGCCAGAAAGGCACCGAGCAAAGCACTGCTCATACAGCCCGTTCCGGTAACCCTGGACATCTCCGGATCGCCGAGCCCTGACAGCTTAAGGGTCCTGCCGTCGGTCACGATGTCGGTCGTCCCGGTTGCGGCGAGTACCATCCCGTGCTCAAGGGCATACTCTCCCGCTGCGGCTGCCAGCCTCTTCATCTCATGTCCGTCGCCCGTGTAATCCACCCCGGCTTCCTTTGTGCCGGTGCCGACCAGCGTTCCGATTTCCGCACAGTTTCCCCTGATGACGGCGGGCGTACAGATTTCCATCAGTCCTTTCAGCTTTTCCCGCCGCCAGGAGGATCCGCCGATACCGACGGGATCGATGACCACAGGGATTCCCTTCTCCTTTGCCGCAGCCGCGGATAAGAACATGGCATCCATATATTCCGTGCCGCCCAGGTTGAGCACAAGCGCGTCCGAAGCGGAGGTTATTTCCGCAGCCTCCAGAGGAGCATGCGACATTACCGGCCTTGCACCGATGGCAAGCAGCGCATTTGCGCAGTCGTTGACCGTGACATAATTCGTTATGCAGTGTATGAGCGGCGCGCGCTCACGGATACTGCCGCATATTCTGCGCAGGGTTACCTCATCCTGCGGCTCTATGCCAAATCCAGTGTCTGTCATTAAGAATTCCCCAGCTCCTGCTGCGCCTTCGCAAGAAATCCCGTCCGGTGCAGAGCGAGTGTAATGATAATTGCAATGATTGTTCCGCCGCACGTGCTGATCAGGAACGGAACCACAAACGTAAAGAGCGCGGCGTTCTTATTTCCCATAACAAGGGCTGCCACCGGCCAGGAGAGCATGCCTCCGATCAGGCCTGTACCCACGATCTCGCCGATATACGCCGCCGGGAGTTTCCTGAGCTTCTGATAGAGCAGGCCTGCCAGCAGTGCGCCGCACATACTGCCCGGGAAGGCAAGGGGTGAGCCGAGTCCCGTAAGGTTGCGGATCAGACTCGCGACAAAAGCCGAAAGAACCGCATAGCCGGGTCCCAGAAGAACCGCCCCCAGCACATTGACCATATGCTGGACGGGCGAACACTTTGCTCCGAATACAGGGAATGAAACCGTGGAGCCCACAACTGCAATACCCGCAAAGACCGCGGCGACCACCAGTTTCTTCGTATTATATTTCATAATAGCATTCCTTTCTGCGTTTTCCAAAGGAGCAAAGCGAAAACACCGCCTGCCTGCGCAGGCTTATGATCTGTTGTCTGAGCCCTTAAAGGCAGCGCTTGTCAAAACAGAAAGGATCACCACGATCACCATGCACGGCAGGGTCGTCCCGACCGGCGTCTCCAGACTCATCAGGATGCGGTACAGAGCAAACCCGATGCACCAGATCACGAAATTCGGCACATTCCAGTCGCCTGTAAACGGCTTCTTTTTGAGGACGAAGTAATCCGCGATCTGAACTGCGATCATCGGCGCGAATACCGATCCGATCAGATACAGGAAATCCGTGATGTCATCCATGGGAAACAGGACCGCGCAGACGGTGCCGATCGCGGTAGCCGCAACGGCCGCCTTCTTCTCGGAGATTTTCCTTGTGATACTCATAAGGGAAACCCCCGCCGAGTACGCGTCGAGGAACGTCGTCGTAACCGTAGACAGCACGATGATAATCAGCCCGAGAATCCCGAGACCGGCCTTGACCATGATTACGGAAATATCACTTTCTCCGGTAAGCGAAGCCGCTCCCATTCCGATCACGTACATGAAAATACTGACGACGGAGTAGGTGACCACACTGGCAAGCGTGGCCTTGTCCGGTTCCCCGGCCTCCCTTGTGTAATCGCTGATCAGCGGCAGCCAGGACAGCGGCATTGCAACCGCAAGTTCCACCGCCGCGCCAAAGCTCATGGCATCCTCAAGTCTGGTATCGCTCCCCGTTCCCTTGCCGAAAATAACGACGCACAGAACCAGCGACAGGATAAGGAGCGCCGCCATCGAAACGGTGCTGAGCTTACCCAGGTTGGTGATTCCGACCAGGATCCACACGATGATAAGCCCGCCGATCATAAGCGCCCAGAACCATCTGCCGACCGGAAGGATCCCGCCTGCAGCGAGCGCGCCGTCATAAATCATGATCGCTGTCCAGCCGACGAGCTGCAGGACATTCAGCAGGGCAAAAACACCTGCGCCTTTGCCGCCGAAGCTCAGCGCCACTGTTTCCATTGCGCTTCGCCTCTCCCGTCCGCCGATGATGCCCGCAAGGTACATCATGACAGCGCCTATCACGTGTCCGACAAGGATTGCAAGGAAGCCCCTGCCCATCCCCATCCCGGCATAATATGTGCCGGTCAGAATCTCGGCCAGCGAAACGCCGGCGCCAAACCATATCAGAGCATTGGTGCGCACAGAGGTGCGCGGATTCACATTACTCATGCCGCGCCTCCATGCCGGGAGCATAAGGATAAACTCCCTCTACCGCAAACGCGTGGTCCATGGGGCCGCTCCCTTTTCCGAGATCCAGCATGGCCGCAAGTGCGCCCGAAATATAGTTCTTTGCCTGCCTGACCGCTTCGGACAGCTCCATTCCTTTGGCAAGGTTTGAAGCGATGGCGCTCGAAAGCGTACAGCCTGTCCCGTGCGTGTTGGGATTGTCGATCCGCTTTCCGGAAAACCACTGTGCGCCTGCCGCGGTATAGAGAAGATCGTTGGCATCACTTACGCTGTGTCCGCCTTTTAAAAGCACCGCACAGCCGAACCGTTTGAAAATCATCTCTGCCGCTTCGATCATCTCATCACTGTTTTTGATCGTCCGCTCCGCGAGGACTTCACCCTCCGGTATATTCGGCGTTATCACTGTCGCGATCGGAAGAAGCTCTTCCATCAGCGTCCTGACCGCGCTTTCCTCAATAAGACGCGCCCCGCTGGTTGCCACCATGACAGGATCCACGACAATATTGTCCGCCTTGTATTCCTTAAGGGAAGAAGCGATCGTCCGGATCAGGTCACCGGATGATACCATTCCTGTTTTGACTGCATCCGGGCGGATATCCGTGAAAATACAATCGATCTGCTCCTTTAAGAATGCCGGAGTTACCTCCATGATTCCACTGACACCGGTCGTATTCTGCGCAGTTAAGGCCGTGATGGCGCTCATCGCGTAAACATGATGAGCCATCATCGTCTTGATATCTGCCTGAATGCCGGCGCCTCCGCTGGAATCACTTCCGGCGATTGTTAATGCTGTGTACATCTTTTTTCCTCCTTCTTTGTACTAAGCACTAATTTTATATAGCGACCTGAGGTGGTGCCCCCAACCTGCCGCTTTATTCACTTGCCTTTATGCCCTGCCTGCGCGCACCTCACGGCTCCCGCAGACAGTATGTATTAATTGCCGCAGATTTCGTCAGCGATGGCCCGGAGCTTTCCCGCGGCCCCCCTGACATCCTCCGATGCAAATATACCCGAAACTACAGCGAGACCGCTGATCCCCGTCCCCTTCAGGAGTCCGGCGTTGCCGGCATCAATTCCGCCGATCGCGACAACGGGAATTCCCGCAGCGGCCGTTATGTCGGTCAGGAGTTCCTTTGTCATGGGCAGGGCATCTGTCTTCGTTACGCTGCCGAACACCGCGCCGCTCCCAAGATAATCCGCTCCGGCAGCCACTGCCCTCTTCGCCTGCTCCACCGTCTTGGCAGTGACGCCGACGATCGCATCCGGACCAAGGATCCTGCGCGCCTCTTCGGCGTCGGTATCCTCCTGCCCGACATGCACCCCGTCCGCCCCGATACTCTTTGCAAGATACGGATCGTCATTGACAATAAACGGAATGCCGTGGACCCTGCAGACCTCCTGCACACCCTTTGCAAGTGCAGCCAGCTCATCTTTCTCGATATTCTTTTCCCTCAGCTGCACCATCGTCGCGCCGCCGAGAATCGCCTCTTCAACAGCCTCCGGGAGCGTCTGCCCCTCCTTCAAAAGCCGGCTGTCCGTAATCGCGTACAGCCGCAGATCTTCCTTTTTAAGCTTCATACTCCAATTCCTTTTTCTTGAGCCATGCCGACAGTTACGAGACCTTCGGTCTCTCACTGTCGCGGCATTCGCCGTATGCTGCCTTTTTGTCTTTGAGCCATGCCGACAGTTACGAGACCTTCGGTCTCTCACTGTCGCGGCATTCGCCGTATGCATATAACGAATCCGATGTGCCCCTGTGAGCAAGCTCCCGGGTCACTTCGGCTTCGTCATATGCGCATGGCTCATTGCATAACGCAGATGACGGGCAGCCGCAGGGCTGCCCGTCACATAATAAACTATGATCCTATCACTCCCTACGTTGGCATGATCCAAATCAGGTCAAAGGGTCCGCGGCGACAAAGCCGCAATCTCAGCCGGCTGATGGCCGGCACCCCTGTCTAATATCATTTATTCAGTTCGACGATAATTCTATCACCGGTAACCCGAAAGATCAATTACCGTCACGCAAATGAATCCGCTCTCCAAAATATTGTCTTTACGCATCAAATATTCCTATTATAAATATTTCTATTATAAATGCTTCTACCATAAATATTTCCTACAATTTCTCTATATACCTCTGCCGGTCAGCAACAGGAATCTTCAGCAGATCCATAGCCTGCTGTGAGGTATACTTCAGGCCTTCCATAACACTACGAATGCTTTCAAGCCGGGCCATATCTGCGCCTTTTTCTATTCCTTTTTCTATTCCTTCCCTAATTCCTTCTTCCCTGCCTTTTGCTTCCACTCGGTCCAGTAATTCGCACATATTCTGCGGTGCTCCTCCTTCCTCGTAAAGCACTTCCTCATACCGTCGATCCTTTGTCATAACCGCCATAAGCTTCAGAAGTTCATCTGTATGCCTGAATCTCTCTGCGTCTCGAGGTCTGTAGTCCGGATTGCTCCTCTTATGTACAAAATAATCAACTACAATCCTGAAGTCGCTGTGAAAATTATTAATCGCCTCCTCGGGTAAATGTGATATCTCAAATACGTTAATTCCATAATCCTTCACATATGGTTTCAGTTCCTCAGGAACTTTAACTACATCATACAGCGTCCTGTTCTTTCCCCACGGTCTGTCTCCAAAGTACAGCACCAATGTGATGACAGGATATAATTCCTTCTGTCCGATTTGGGCTCTGTATGCTGCGCCATCATAGCCGATCACTCTCAGCGGCATATGCGGGTCGTATTTGGTCTGATTTTCTGCGCCAAATAACGCAATCCGGATATTGATTTTCTTACCGTTCTCTGCAAGCCAGTATTTTGCTACATCCCGATCCTGTTCTCGTATCCTGCCGTCAGCCTTATACAATGAAAAAGGCTGTGCATCCGTCAGGCTTTGCTCTTTCACAATCTGTTTTCCATTAAACAGAAGCCCGTTCACTATATCCGCAAATACGTCATTGTATTGTTCTAATGTCTTTTCAGTAAGGTCCTTCTCTTGCAATTAGAAAATTCACCCCCAAGTAATTGCAGGAAGAGCGGATTCGACCTTCTGTTGAAAATCTTAACTCAGTTTGGGGATGGCTTCAACAAAAACACGCTCCTTACACTGCTAAACCGGAGCAGGTCAGAAAATAGAAGTGACAGGGGAATTATCAGCTGCCGCGAAAGAATTAATCATAATGGCTGCTCTGTCCTCTGGCACAGGGACATGCAGCGCGAACATGGGAAAGGCGACGAGGAAAGCGCGAGCATAGCGCCGCCGGCGAAGGACCTGTCCGAAGCGCACTTTGCTGAATGACTTCTTTATCAAACAATCTCAGGGCAAAGTGCGCAAGTTTCCGCAGCCGGCGGCTGATAAGCGGCGCAGCGCTGACGAGGAGCTCCCGTGAGCGCGCATCCCCTGTGCGGAGGACAAAACAAAGCACAAATTATTATTCCTCCGTAATCCCATTCCACAGCCTGTAATACAGCCCGCCTTTTGCCAGAAGTTCCTCACACGTTCCTTCTTCCTCAATATAGTTCTTTCCGAGGACACGCATCAT
>ODAI014683227.1_pt1 | contig 13183 bp, 10 predicted proteins | sample 1539321 | NCBI WGS metagenome assembly ODAI01 (sample SAMN02144231, study PRJEB22623) | gut metagenome | biome: sheep rumen | host: Ovis aries | place: New Zealand | reverse complement strand
ATAAGCAGGAGATTGGATGTTTTGCATCTGCCATAATCATTGGTGTCAAACTCAATAAAATCATACTTCACATTACGTCTTCCACTCCAATAGGGTTCATCCGCATAAACCTGTTTATGGTGTGACTGTACTCGTTGACAAATTACGCGGGCCCAGTTGCATAGTTATGATATTTACTTCAACTTAAGGCTGTTACGGGTTGTAGCGGAAGAGCCCCCGACCACCGTAATATTCACATACCATACACTACATCCATGAGAATGAGATGCTGGGAGGGAACAAGGCATGAACAGACTTTCCTTCCATTGCACCCTGGACCGCATAGAAAACGGCGATTCCTGGCACGAAGAATGGGATGGCACCACAAAAATCCTCAGTGCAGAGCGCTATCCCTGCGAAATACAGATCTGTGCCCGCCAAACAGGCTACCATACAGTAGTTGGCCGCTATGAGCACGGATACTACCTGTTAATTCCCATGAAGGACATAGGAGCGGGCATATCCTTTCCCGAAGATGCTCACTGGAATACAGAACACCTCATCCAGGCAGGAGTTCCGCCAGTAGATGCCTATAGCATAGGTGCCGGACTGAAAGCAGCAGCACCATATCTTCCCCGGTGAACAAAAGGCTGTGAAGATAAACACTCACAGCCTTCGGTAAACCTAGCAGCAAACTCTGCTGGGCTTACCGAAGGCAATGAGATTTGCCTTCAGAGCAATACATGTTCAATGACACGGAGCATAGCCGATTGGCGACAGTAAAGTGTAGAAGTCTGGTGACAGGGAGCCGTGTCAGTAACATCATAGATTCCAATATACAATTCCAAGGTTGGCTATCATTTTTCGAGAAAAAATACTTTTTATATCCAAAAGAACAACATTGTTGTATGCTGTTTTTCTGTACATAGCAGCAATAGATGTATAGCTTAAATTTCTAAATACACTATGCGCCACCAAGAAAATAAGGCAATCAGCTTCCTTAACATCAGAAAGGTGACTCAGAATTATACCATACTCATCATAGAAAGTTTTCTCATTTAGCAGGGGATCTACAGCATTGACAGTAATACCGTATGTTTTCAATTGTCTGTAAATATCGAATGAGCGAGAATTTCTAGTATCCGGGCAATTCTCTTTAAATGTCATCCCCATGAGATAAACTTTTGCCCTACTCACGTCAATATTAGATTGGATCATTATTTTTATCGCTTCCTGCACTATAAAGTTACTCATCTCGTTGTTGATGTGCCGTCCAGCAGAAATCATTTGCGAATAATACCCTAAATTCTGTGCCTTGTATATAAAATAATATGGATCTATGCCGATGCAATGGCCCCCCACTAATCCGGGGTGAAATCCAAGTGCATTCCACTTAGTATTCATTGCTTCTAAAACAGCGCGAGTATCAATATCCATACGATGAAAAATTATGGACAGCTCATTCATAAACGCAATATTGATGTCGCGTTGTGTATTTTCTGCCAATTTGGCAGCTTCAGCCACTCGAATACTTTGTGCCTGATAAACATTATCTATAATAGACTCGTACACGGAGGATATTATATTCAATGATTCGCGATCCATGCCGGAAATGATTTTCGTAATATTTTCTATTCGATGGTTATTATCTCCGGGATTTATGCGTTCTGGCGAATAGCCTACCTTGAAATTTACCCCGCATTTCAGGCCGGAGGCTTTTTCTAAAATAGGGCAACAAATTTCTTCTGTCACCCCTGGATATACTGTAGATTCATAGACGACTATACTCCCGTGCAACAGGTTTCTGCCAACAATTTCCGTTGCATTTTTCAACGAAGTTAAATCCGGTGTTTTATCCCCATGTATAGGCGTAGGGACAGCTATAACGATAAACTTTGCTTCTTTCAGCTTGTTTTCGTCATAAGTAAATTCAATACCTGATGTAGCAACCGCTTCATTTCCAATTTCTTCCGTAGGGTCTATTCCTTGAATATACATATGAATTTTATCATGATTGGAGTCAAAGCCGATGACGGAAAATTTTCTGTCAAAAGCAACTGCTAGAGGCAACCCTACATAACCAAGTCCTATCACTGCTATTTTGAATTTCCTTTGTCTTAATTCGTTTAATAAAATATCCATAAACAGCACCTAATTTTATTTATTATATTTTTTTACTGACGGGAAAGATGTGGACTATATCTTTGAATACTTTTTTTAACATATTTTATTGCATCCAAATATTGATATCCGTTTATAGTGTCAGGCTCCAAATAATTACCCTCAGCCCATTCGTTCCAAGCATGAATAAAGACAAAAGGATTATAATTATCTATACTACTTTTTAACAATCTATCAAAGTAATATTTAAATAGCTTCGGATTCCCGCCGTATATTACGCTTCCATTTTCTCCATTCCGAGGTGTATTGTCATATCCCACCAAGCCACACAATAATTCTGTTTTAACTCGAGATATAGGCATATTAAAGAATGTTTCATATAGATTTTTGTAATTACGGAAAATTTTTGGCCTTTTACCACGAACTGTTTTGGTAGAATCTTCACAAGAAATTTGAAAGACATCTATAATGTTGGCACTGTAAGGAAATTTTGTCTTCGACATTCCCCATCCTATAAAATATATCCCCGAAAAGCCATTAATATTAGCCAAATTATTCCAGCATTCTATCATTTGAACTGAACAAGGCATCAAAAGGGGGCGAAAAATAATAAATACCGGCATTCCATTATGCTTTATGTAACGTTTATCCTTAAAAAATGGGAGAAGATAATAAAAATGTTTTTTCCATAATTTTCGGTTACCATAATCTTGCCTTAATAATATTCCCTCGTTATCATCCATTTTTTGAGGTTCAAATTTCAAGCTCCAATGATTAGATCTATAAACATTGCTCCATGTTCTTGCCCAGGTTTCATTTGCCCAACAAAAACAAAATGGCATATCGACATCTTGCCATTTTAGTAGATTTTCTGCAGGTGTTTCCAAGATTTTTCTTCCGTTTTCAAACCAATAATGCCAAAAGCAAAAACCATCAACCAAATAATTTTTTGCTAAATTTGCCTGCCATTGCATTACGGATTTATCTAATAAATTATAATAATTTTCATTGAGTGGAATACGAGGTTGATTATGTCCCTCGTAAAGGGGGGATGCATTTTTAACTGCTGTCCAATCCGTGAAACCTTCTCCCCACCATTCATCATTTTCCTTTACTCTATGAAACTGTGGCAAGTATGTAGCTATAACTCTAGGGGTGTTCATTAAATCGCCTCACAATTTCAGAAAATTATTTTAGAATTAATTTCATTTATTATTCATTTATATTTCTCAATGAATGTTCTGATGTCCATTAAATCTTCGGTTGCTTCATAAATTTTTTCATCCGGCCATTCCCACCATCTAATTTTTAGGAATGTTTCTATCTCTTCCTCGGCAAATCTATAACTAATTACCTTTGCCGGGTTTCCGCCTACGATAGCGTAGGAAGGAACATCTTGCACGACTACGCTGTCTGCTGCTATGATAGCGCCATCACCAATTGTTAGTGGCTTTCTCGGATTAGAAGCCTTAAGCCTGCAGCCATAACCTATCCAAACATCAGAGCCAATATCCACAGTTCCATTGATATGCAAATTCATCCCATGACGAATTAGTATTTCTTCGGGTATTCGCCAGTCTAAAGTCGACCAATCATACACGCTTGGCAAGTGATAATTATGGAGATTATTCATGCCCAGTTCAAAATGTGTATCCTTTGCAATAGAGGTGTAATTCCCTACTGTAACACATCCTGAGCCATGGAAAAATCCCTGAGCTACATAACTGTGCCTTCCAAGAGATAAGGCCTGTTTATTCGACACATAATCGCGACGCATATTAATGAGAGACATATCTCTGAAAGAGGCGCCTTCTTCTGGCAATAATCCTTTAATTTCATTAGTTGTTAGAAATTGCTCAAAAGAAAAACCAGGAATGTTAAACATTCGCCCATCAAGGATTTTTTCGCTGGATAACCCTCGGAATAGACCACTTTTCAAAATACTAATTTTACAATCAAGAAAATATTTTGAAAAAACGATAACATAATCAATCGCAGATTTATTTTCATTTTGCATATAGGTTTTAATAGAAAAATCACCATTTGCGTTTGTCAAGACTTTTCCAACAAGTTCAATGCCCTTAACGGAAACTGCGTCAGCAAGCGCATCTTGAATATTTACATATTTTGTTCCATCCATGTAGGTAACAATATTTGTCATGGCATTTCTCCGACGACTAAAAGGATTTATTTGTCAAGCAACCATGCACTTCGTCTAAAGAATATCTCCTTATTTGATAGTTATCAAGCGGCAAATGATTGCCACCTTTGCTGACAGAAAAAGCAAAATCGTAGTACTCTTTTACTAATTTCTTTATAAAATCACTGAATTCTCCGTAAGGATATGCAAAAGAAATCACTTTACCGAACAATTCTTCCAGCACCTTTTTAGAATTTGATAATTGGGAAATTATCTCATTTTCTGTTAGCTTACATAAATTTTGGTGATCAACACCGTGTGAGCCTATTTCCCAACCATTATCAAATAAAATTTTAAGTTCGTCAAAGCTTGCATGCCTTCTGATTTGTGAATCTTTCCTATTCCATTTATTAGATTTGCCTGCCAAATCTGTACAAACAAAAACAGTCGCATTAAATCCATACCTATCTAAAATAGGAAAGGCTTTAGATACAACATTTTCATAGCCATCATCAAATGTTAAAACAATGCTTTTTTTTCTATCATATGATGAATAATTCAGATAGTCCTTAAAAGCACATATATTATATCCTGCCTTGGCGGCTAATTCTACAAAAGATTCCAACGTTCTAACTGGCGCGGACACATTATCATATACATTATCAGATATGTCATGTAAACAAACACTCATTATGTAGGAATTTATATTTGAGAAAGGAGATTTAGCATCTTTTAGAACCATTGACCATTTATCCAATATAGCGTCATAATCACAATTAGATTCGATTTCATTTAGTGCTTTCGAATAACTGTCAAATAAATCTTTGCTATGAATCAAATTTGAAATTTCTTCTGCCATTATATTCGGCTTAAAAGACGAGAAAAAAAACCTCGGATATTTAGTGCATAATAATTCCGCAAAATACCCGGTACTAGTGCTGATGAAAGGCACTCCATGCTGCAAGGCTTCAATAACCGAATTTGAACATCCCTCACATACTGACCCTTGCACATATAAGTCCCAATTACTCAATGTAGTCCAAAATTCACTTCTAGTTTTATATCCTAAAAACTTCACTTCTTCATTGAGGCCGCATTCGTTTGCAATTTTTTCATAATCCGATAGAAGATCCTCGTCAATTTTTCCTATGAGATGAAACTCAAAAGGGATATCAATAAGCAGTTTTAAGGCTTTCAACATGTAAATCAAATTTGTTATCCCTTTTTTTTCGTTTAAGAATGTTGCCGCTGTCCCCATTATAAATTTTGAGGGTAGATTCTTAAATAATACGTTAACATCTGCTTTCCTTATAGCATTTGGAATCACGATTACCCTATTATACAAGTCAGGGCATATATCTAATATATTGGCCTTCATTTCAGAGCTTAAACATATAATTCTAGAGGCACTTTTTGAAGCTTCCATTACATACCAACTATTGGTGCAATCCCATTTAGCTAAATTTATATCGCTTCCTCGTAGGCTAAGAATAAAAACTTTCCTTAATTTTTTTGCAATAATTGAGGCATAATAGCCATTATATCCTCCGCCAAAACCGATTATAATTTCAGCATTAGTATATTTTTTTAAGTCTTCTTTAAGTTTATATTCAAATTTAATCAGCTTTGCAACATTCGCTTTGGATCCATTTATGGTAGTTTCAATTTCATACGTTCCGGAGTCGCAGACATACACTTCATGGTTTAGCTCAAGCATCTCCTTCAACTTTCTGCAGGATAAAGCAAGTCCTCCCCCAGCGTTTGACCACTCATAAGAAACTATTAATATTTTCAAAAATAGAAGGCCTCCTCTCTATCAAAAAAATTTTCTTACTCGTTTTATTTTGTGGGAATTTATATGTATCAAAACATTGAACATTGCAATCGGAAAAAGTTTCAAATACATCATCTATTCTTAATCGTACCTGTTCCGGAAAAACTGGATCTATTTCCTTATAGTCACTAGAAATAGATTCAAATATGAAGCATTTGGGCTTGCTAGCTCTGTTATAAAAGAACTTAATTCTATTTAAATATTCTTCTTTACTATTAATTCCTTCACAATAAACGCAGTTCACCATGATAAGTATATCCGCATTCCACATACAATTTCCAGGAAAATCATAAGCATGTATTATGTCGTCTAAACCAAATAATGTTTTTATCTTTCTTTGTGCCAATAAAGCAAGATTTTTATCGCGTTCTATGCCACAAATCGATGAAAATTTTAGATAACAACCAATAGCGACAACATCACCCAACCCCGTGCCGACCTCTAAAATGCGTTCTGACCTTGATTTGCTTTCTAGAAAGGAATATACAAATTGCCAATATTTCGGAAAAGAGGAATTGCAATAAATTGTACTCCACGGCGCATCATGGTATTGGTTTATGTGCAGATTATTATATTGACTTAGCAATGATTGAAGTTTTTCCATACTTTTTCAAGTTGCTTAAAAACAGCTTCCTTCCCTTTTGCTAAACATATTTTTTCTATAGGATTCCTTATTATACATTGTTGAATGCTTAAATCAGGTTGAATTCTCAATTCGCCATAGTTTTTGCATGTACTTATTTCGCCATAAAAACAGGGGGAATCTATATATTGTATAGTAGTAGATAAATCGCCTTTTTTAATTTTCCATTTGTGTGAGCCGGTTTTTTTATCATAATTTGAAACAGCATATTTGTTGATCAGTGGATACATTATTTTTTTTGTTTCCTTAAAATTTGATTTCCCAATTTCCGGTAAAAATTTGATAGGCAATTCTTTTTTTAAGGCAAATTCAATTAAACGTTCTTTATCTTCAAAATCTTCATCTTGGATAACACAATTTAAGCCTATTTGAATCCCAAGGTTTTTTGCTATATCAATATTATGCAAAATTTTTCTAAAATCCCCAGTTCTTGTGCTATTTCTAAATTTTTCTTCATCTACATAAGGGAACTGAATATTGAATTTAATCCTAGTGTTTGACAATTTTTCCATTTTTTCATAAGATATTAATGAAAAATTAGACGCACAAGAAATATTGAATGTTGTATTTTTATCCGCATATTCAATCATTTCGAGCACATCCGAGTTTAGAAATGGCTCTCCACCGCTTAAACATATTTCTAAAAGGGGCAGCTCTTTTAATATATCGATCAGAATTTTAAAATCGTCTAAGCTCAAATATTGGATGTGATTCCTGTCCTTTTGCCCCTCATTGTGGCAAAATCCACATTGATAGTTACACTTATTGGTCAATAAAAAACGTACTCTTTTCCAGTGGATATCATATATCACGTAATGACCACCTTTGCGCTATATATTTTTTCTAATAAACTGCGAGGTTCACCCAAAATATCTTTGTCTTCGGAATTGTACATTTCAGAAGGAACAAACATGAAGTCATTTGCTTCTGGCCTAAACTGCTGTATGATGTCACGGTGATTCAACAAACCAGAAACAGTTACAGACCCACCATACAAATGATTTTTTATCAAATTCACTTTTACATTGCTTAAATCTCTATAAGCCTTTTCAAAATAAGAATATGTTGATTCTGAACAAATTATATTAACAAATTTATCGTTGCCAAAAGAATCAATCAACTTTCTTTGTTTTGAAATTCTTTCATCCGCATCTAAGAAATATTCATTATTGCCACCACGAAAAACATCCTTTAATATTGGAACTGTATATACAACATCAGGGTAATTTTGTTTAACCCATTCAATACATTTTTCATAATTGCAAATGCTTTCATTGGATATTTTTTTTAGTCTGTCTTGAGATATGTCTGTATATTCCATTCTTCTTATCAGAATTTGATTAGCTCGTTCATTAATGTGCAAATTATACAGCAGTTCCAAGTCCTTTTTTATATCATCAAGATTGCCGGTAAATATCAACGTACATTTATTAATAGGTGCATTATTTAGAAGGTACATCGTTCTTTTTCGCTCAGATCTCGGAATGATATCTTCTCTGATTGCTTGCATAGTTATGAGTGATAGGTCAATGCCGTAGTTAGAAATAGAATTTAAATATTCAACCATATCTTCTCGTACATAAGCGCCTGTAGTTACTGTCGTTATTTTCTTATTAGGGAAGTAATCAGCAGCAATTTTTATAAATTCATAAATTGATGGATGTAAAAAAGGATCGGTATGTGGAGCTACCAAAACACCAGCTCCCAAGCGCACATAATTCACATTGGGATTGATATATTTAAAACCACGAATCAAATCGTCTTTATCTATTCGCGGAATCTTAGGATACTGCCCCAAGTACGAATCCGTATGAACTTTGCAAAATATGCATCCTATCCCGCAGTATTCGCTGCTAATAGGAATATTGCCAAATGTAGCAATTTCCAATGAAAATGCCTTAAACTGTTCACTATTTAAAACCATTTTATTTAACTGCCTCTTATTTATATATACAGCCGTTATCACAAATTCAATTCTACATATTCTTTTTCTTGAAATTCAATATTTCATTAACAGCTTTATCATTGCCTGGGTTCCATGTGTATTTATATGCTTGTTTTTCCAACTGTTTTTTTAGGATCAGATTCATCTCTTCAGTATCACAATTAAGTTTTAAACCGATTATATTTCCGTTGGTTATTTTTTCTGCATTAAAAATATTATATTCTTGTTCACCGCTTCTAAAATCATGTTTTGTCGTCGGTATTACCATGGCTTTTTTCTTTAAGAAAATCAGCTCACTAATAGTGTTCCTGCCGGCTCTAGCAATAACAAGTTCAGCGTTGCTATACATCTCATTTGGTGAAGCATATCTGTCTATAATGGAAATGTTGTCCGGAATATTTTTATCAAGCTCATAAGGACATTCATGTTCAAAATCATTAAAATAAAGGACGAACTCTCTACCTTTATTAAGTCTTGCCAATTGAACAAATATTTCAGCGATCCTTATGCTTGATACTTTGAAGTCTCTGTTTGCCTTATATATTCCTCCACCTATAATTCCTACAATCTTACCTGCTTTACATGAATTATTATTGGCATTTGCATTGCCTAATTCTATTACTTCTGGTCTAATGATAGTATTCATTATTTTACATTTATCGGTCTGCATACTTTCATTAATTTCTAGACCATGAAGTAATATCATTCCTGATTGATTATACAAATGGGAAAAATATTTTTGGCTACTATATTGGTTACGTGGATTAAATAAATCGAATTGATTCACCAAAGCTACTACTTTATTTTTTAATCCGATAATTGCCATAGCTTCCAATAACAATGGCTCGCCATCACATATTATCAAATCAGGCTTCCATTTATCAATCTCTGATAGTATTGCTTCGCCAAATCTGCTTACAGGAATTATCCCTATTGAGGAAATGCCATCATTTCTCTCTACATCACTTACTTGAGTTTCACAAAAACCTCTTTCTTTTATGGCAGCTAATCCTCGACCATATGTGGCTATCTTAAATTCCCAAGCATAATTTTTTAGTTGTTCCACTAAGGCCAAGCCGCCTACTACTCTTCCTAAGCCAGGAAATCCACGGAGAATGACATATGCTTTCATGTGAAATGCCCCACATCTTTTCAAAGGAGAATACAAAAGATTGATTAATAATCATACTATTGCTAGTAATGTCTTAACAATATAGTGAGCGCATAAAATAAATTTACATAGATTAATGCTTAAAGCAGATCAAATCCTTTACTTAGACCATTCTGTAGGTATTATTGTAAATTTTCCAACTGCGTTCACTATAACATAACAGTGCTCCGTTTGAATGAAAATCAAACTTTGATTTTATCAGTACCATCCAAGCGAGGGTACAAAGATTTTAAATTAATCCGTGCCTCGACAGTCTTAAATTGCCAGTTTACCTTTTCATAACAATTTTTCCGCTCTATTTCCAATTCGGAAAGGTCCTAACGTAGCATATCTATGGATAGTATGCTAAGGGAAAGACATTGGCGCGTCATTACATTTAGTTCGATTTCTGCCACATCCAGCCAACTCCCATGCTTCGGCGTATAGTGAATTTCCAATTTGTTAAGAACTCTGTGCGCCGTGTCGGTTACAAACATCTTGTACGATGATGCTGGTTTGTGAAGCAACAAAAAGAGTGGTATTTTCGGCCAATGAGGGATGTATTCACTGCCCCATCCATTGAATGCAAGGAATTTTATGGCCAATTAGACACAATATAGTTTGTCCGCTGTTTTGCGGCTTGTGTTTTTCGGATTAATAACTATTAATATTATCAATAGCTAATTTTCTGCATCTGTTTGCATCAACAATTGCCGAAATCATGCTCTGATGTATACCATTAAAATCGGCTAATAGTTGCTTTGTATCCTTTGGTAAACAATGACCGCCGTATCCTATAGATGGCATATTATAATAATCTCCGATACGAGGATCATAACACACACCACATATTATATCAGATGTGTTTAATTGCTTTGTAGCCGCAAAAGAATCCAACTCATTAAAAAAGGAAATTCTCATAGCCAAATATGCGTTGGAAAAGAGCTTTATAGCTTCCGCTTCTGTAGAATTTGTCAACATTATATTAGTTTCGTTTTCTCCTATACATGACAAAAATAATTCTGCCACTCGTTTTCCAGCCGTAGATTTATCGCCTATAACTATTCTCGACGGTAAAAGCACATCTCTTAAAGGCGTTGCCTCTCTTAAAAATTCGGGTACAAAAACAATTTTTCTGTCTGAGTACGACTGTTTGATTTTTTCAGTATATCCAATTGGAAGTGTAGATTTAATGATAAATGTAGCCCGTTGATTTAGTTTATCAGCTACTCTAATTACATCTTCCACACTTGATGTGTCCAATCCGTTTTTATCCTCATTATAATTAGTTGGAGTGGCAATAATAATAAAATCTGCGTTGGAGTAAGCAATTTCATTCGAATTTGTAGCTGTGAACTTAATCCTATGTTTTGATAAATATTCAGAAACCTCTGCATTATTGATTGGTGATTTTCCAGAATTAAGCAAATCGATTTTTTTCTGATTTATATCAATAGCGATTACATCATGTTTTTTGGCAAGTAAAATACCATTCGCCGTTCCAACATAGCCTAAACCGGCAATAGTAATTTTCAAACCATTCACCGCCCCACATCTAATTCTATCGGCCACCCATTTATCCCAACGCCACCAGCCGAAATCCGTATCTCAGTGCTGTGTATGCCATCCTTAAATTCAATTCCAGCATGATAGCGGTCACTCAAAAATATCACGCACTGATTGGTAGAACCTACCCAATCTCGTTCTTTATCGTAAAGAGCCTTGACAAATTCACCGTCAACTAAGATATCAGAATTCGCCAACAATATATTAACATTATTACAGTCCATTGTCAATAAATCTTTGTAGCTGTATCCCGTAAAGAGCAATACAGAAAGTTTGGCATCCTGGCACTTCTTGGCAAGTTCGGCAAAACCTTCCGCTTGCAATATAGGCTCGCCTCCAATGAAAGAAACTCCCTCAATGCCATCCACAGCCTTGTGCTTTAGAATTAGCTCCATCAATTTATCAACTTCCACAAGGTGCTTGCGCTCCATGGGCTGCATATGAGGATTGCAACAACCGAGGCAACGGCGCAAGCACCCCTGGCACCATATGGCGAAACGCTTGCCTGGACCTTCTGCCTCTGTACAGGGACGAATCGCCGCCAAATTCAAATAAGCCATTGTATTTAATCCAAAGAGAAGTCAAATTCGACTTCCCCGCTAGGCGTTTTGTCAATGCCTACTCTGATTATCCTGCCACCGCGCATGACGTTCTCCATTTTTTCAAACACGAAATCCGACAAAGGATTGATGAGTTTCTGCTCCATGGCGTTCAGCATACCGCGTCCGCCGTTGGTCTTATTTGCTCCACTTCCTAATGCGGCAAACGCTACCTCCTCATCGTCAAAGCGTATTTCCGCTTTGTAACGTTCCTTTATAAAATCCCTGATCGGTTTGAACTTTGATTTTCCAATGGCAATTAGAACATCTTCATTTTGGATAAAATTAAAAGGCACAATATTGGCTTCGCCGATACGATTGAGAATTTCAGGACGTTTAAGCTCGACTACAAAATGCTCCGAGACTTTATCTATGAAATGCTTCCGCGTTTTCTCAGCATTCCAGGTAATATTAGCATCGGCGGCTCCGATATTAGAAGTGAAGATGATAAAAGTCTCGGAGAAATATACCGTCTCTCCTTTGCCGTCGGTCAGTCTTCCGTCCTCCAGAATTTGTAGGAACTTGTCCATAATGCGTCCGTGAGCTTTTTCAATCTCATCGAAGAGGAGAACGCAGAAGGGCTTTTCCTTGACTGCATTGGTGAGTTCGCCTCCTTTTTCATACCCCACATAGCCTGGAGGCGCACCCACCAAACGCTGGTCGCTTTGCTCATGGGCATATTCGCTCATGTCAAATCTGCGGTAGGCGCTTTCATCGCCAAAGACAAACTCCGCCAACGACTTTGCTAATTCCGTCTTACCTACACCGGTAGGTCCTACAAAGAAAAGTGCCCCCTTCGGTTTCTTTTGCTTGGTGGAATGCTGAAGCCCTGCAAATCCTGTATAGGCACGGATAATAACGTCCCGCACTTTTTGCACGGCTTCGTCCTGTCCCTTGACACGCTGACCAAGAAATTCCTTGGTGGCTCTGAGTTTCTCATAGGATAATTCCTCCCAAGGGCTTTTCTTTTCACCGTAGCGATAAAGGTTTATGAGTTTTTCAAAACTCATACGCTCCGGCATTTGATTGGACAATTTGATAATCTGAGCGATATTTTTCAGGCTGAAGCTGTCAAGAGCGTCGATAAAATTATCCATGACGGTTTTATCTTCTATGCCAGGATCTAAATGTAGGAGGTTCTTGTCCTTTTCCACGTACTTTGCTCTCTCGTCCCGTGAAGGCATGGGGACATTAATTGTAGCTACT
>ODAI013500619.1_pt1 | contig 13183 bp, 8 predicted proteins | sample 1539321 | NCBI WGS metagenome assembly ODAI01 (sample SAMN02144231, study PRJEB22623) | gut metagenome | biome: sheep rumen | host: Ovis aries | place: New Zealand | reverse complement strand
TGAATTCGGTTGCATGCAAACACGTTCAGCATGACACAGCCTCGTTCAGTATGATTTCCCCGTCAATCCGAACCTGCTGCTACCGTCATCCCGAACTTGATTCGGGATCTCCTTTTCACGAGAGATGCTGAAATAAATTCAGCATGACAATTCTTTTTAGACAGCCCGGCTTTCAACAAACTGATTTCCGTGCCGGAATCCAGGTTTATTACTTTTTCTGTTTTTTCGAGGAAAAAAGTCAAGCCGCCTTGCAGAAAACCCCTTTGAAAGCCGGAATTCCTGAAAGCAGCTTGATTTTATGAAACGCTTAGAGACTCTTCACATAGCCTGTAAGCTTTTCGATTCTTCTCTTGCTTTCGGTCATTTTGTCGCGTTCTGCCTGAACCACTTCGGCAGGTGCATGCTGAGCAAAGTTTCCGTTGAGTTTGGCCTCGCTCTTTTTAACGGAGGCTTCCTCTGCGGCGATTTCCTTTTCAAAGCGTGCCTTGAGCTGTTCGGTGTTGATTCCCTCGTCAACCAGAAGGAATGCTTCGAATCCGCTTCCCACGGTTCCGATTGATTTGGCGGGAGAGGACTCCACAAAGTCAATCTGCTTTACACCGGCAAGGAGCTCAATCATATCGGTCTTTTCCTTTATGACTTCCGCAGACGAGCCTTTTGTGACTTTTACCGCAACATGCAGCTTTGAGGCAGGATCGAGTCCACATTCGACACGGAGACCACGGATGCCGCGGATCAAATCCTTCAACACATCGAATCTTTCATCAACCGGGGCATTTGCACGGTCGGCCTGAACTTCAGGATACGGGGCATCAACCAGAAGGCCTGTGTAGACCGACGAGGAAATGATTTTCTGCGCACCGGCCTTTTTCCGGTTCTCCACGATTTCCTCAAGGGGGAGCTTTCCGTAAATCTCTTCGGTCACGAACGGAATGTAGGGATGCAGCAGACGGAGACTTTCTTCCATTACATTCAGCAGGACAGAAGCGGCACGGTCTTTTTCATTGTCGTCGTCACCGCGGAAACTGAGTTTTGTGGCTTCAACGTACCAGTCGCAGAATTCGTTCCAGAAATATTCATAAAGTGCGGAGGCACCATCGTTGTACCGGTAGCTTTCGAATGCGGCACGGGCAGTTTCCACTGCACGATTGAGACAGCTGTAAATCCACTTGTCAAGTTCTGTCAAATCAGAATCGGCAACGGGCACAAGATTTCTGCCTTCAAGATTTCCAAGGATGTAGCGGCTTGCATTCCACACTTTGTTGCAGAAGCGGCTTCCCATCTTGAAGCTGTCTTTGTCAACGAGAACATCCTGTCCCTGTGCGGCCATATAGCCCAGAGTGAACTTCAACGCATCGGCACCGTACATGTCGATTATTTCAAGCGGATCGATTCCGTTTCCAAGGGATTTTGACATCTTGCGTCCCTGTTTGTCACGCACAAGACCGTGGATGTAAATGTCGTGGAACGGAGCTTTTCCCGTAAACTCAAGACCTGCCATCACCATGCGGCTCACCCAGAAAAAGATGATGTCGTATGCAGTGACAAGGGCCGTGGTCGGATAGAATTCGGCAAGATCGGCTGTCTTTTCAGGCCATCCCAAAGTTCCGAAAGGCCAGAGCCATGAACTGAACCAGGTGTCCATCACATCGGGATCCTGCTGCAGGTCGGATTCGGGAGCGTTGCATTTGGGACAGCACTTCGGGTCTTCGCGGGAAACAATCATCTCTCCGCACTTCTGACAGTACCACACCGGAATGCGGTGTCCCCACCAGAGCTGACGGCTGATGCACCAGTCCTTTATGCCTTCCATCCAGTGAGTGAATGTGTTTTCCCATTTGCGGGGATAGAACACGATGTCTCCGTTTTTCCATGCGGCAAGGGCTTTTTCGGCCATCGGCTTCATTTTGACGAACCACTGGTCGCTTAAATAAGGCTCAACCACGGTGTTGCAGCGGTAGCAGTGTCCCACGGAATGTTTGATTTTTTCTTCGCCCTTGTAAAGACCGAGTTCCTTCAAATCCTCGATGACAAGCTTTCTTGCTTCCGGGCATTTGAGTCCGCGGTATTTTTCAGGGCAGTTGTCGTTCAGCGTTCCGTCGGGATTCAGGATGTTGATTACCTCAAGATTGTGTCTCTTCCCCACTTCCCAGTCGTTCGGGTCATGCGCCGGAGTGATTTTCACCATACCGGTTCCGAATTCCTTGTCAACGTAGCTGTCGGCAATCAGTTCGATTGTGCGGTCGGTAAGCGGAAGACGCAGTTTCTTTCCTATTATATTCTTGTATCTTTCGTCCTCGGGATTCACGGCAACCGCAGTATCGCCAAGGAGAGTCTCGGGACGTGTGGTTGCAATTTCTATTTTGGTGGAACCGTCCGGAGCAGGTCCGTCGGCATACTCGTACCAGATGTGATACATTGCACCGTCGGTGTCGGTATGATCAACTTCATCGTCAGCAAGTGCTGTTCCGCATCTTGGGCACCAGTTCACAAGATAATGTCCCTTGTAAATGAGGCCTCTTTCGTAGAGCGTCACGAACACATTACGCACTGCCGCCGAAAATCCTTCGTCAAAAGTGAATCTTTCGCGGCTCCAGTCAACTGAATTTCCCAGCTTTCTCTGCTGCTTTACAATGGTATCGTGATGGTCGTGGGTGACTGCCCATGTTCTTTCAAGGAATTTCTCGCGTCCGAGCTGCTGCCTTGAAGTGCCTTCCTTTTTGAGAGCGCGTTCAACGACGTTCTGAGTGGCGATTCCCGCGTGGTCGGTTCCCGGAAGCCAGAGAGTATTGTCGCCTTTCATGCGGTGGTAACGAACAACGATGTCCTGCAATGTGTTGTTAAGACCGTGCCCCATGTGAAGAACTCCGGTGACGTTTGGCGGAGGAATTACGACAGTGTATTTGGAGACGGCAGGATTCTTTGCCTTTTTGTCAAGATAAGTCTGATGAATCGGGGATGATTCATCGGAAGCGGGCCTGAAGCAGCCCTTTTCCACCCAGTCAGCGTAAATTCTGTCCTCAAAATCCTTGGGGTTGTACGCTTTTTCAAGTTCAATTGCCTTCATAAAAAATCTCCATATTAACAAACAGTCTTGGGGAAACTTCGAAAAGACTCAGCTTTTCGAGGTAACTTTGATAATGCGATGCGTAGACAGAAGCCTGCAAATCCGCAGCCGAAGCTAGTTCAAAACCACGCGGACAAACTTCTTTTTGCCGGCACGAAGAACCAGTTCACCGTCTTTGTCCAAATCGTCCTGCGTGACCGTCTTTTTCACGTCGGAAACGGACTTACCGTTGATGGATGCCCCGCCCTGCTCAATCAGACGGCGCACATCGCTTTTCGTACCTCCGAGTTTTGCGTTGAAGAAAAGGTCCGTCACGACAATACCGTTTGCAACAAGGTCGCGGGAAATAGTGATTGTGGGCATATTGTTTTTGTCGCCCTGTCCGCTGAACGCCGCCTTTGCACCGTCAACAGCCTTGTCAGCCTCTTCCTTTCCGTGCAGGTCCTTAACCACTTCGTATGCAAGGGTGCGCTGGGCAATGCGCGTCTCGGGATGAGCCTCCTGCTGACGGTAAATGTCCTCAATCTGCTCACGGGGGAGGAATGTGAACACCTTGAGGTATTCAAGCACCTTGGAGTCGTCGGAGTTGAAGAGATACTGGTAAATCTGGTACGGGGAAGTCTTTTCCTTGCTGAGCCAGAGTGCGTTTCCTTCGCTCTTTCCGAACTTCTTCCCTGTCGAGTCCACGATGAGAGGCATTGTGAAGCCGTATGCGTCCTTGTCGAGAATTTTTCTTATCAAATCGATTCCTGTCGTAAGGTTTCCCCACTGGTCGCTTCCTTCAACCTGCATGATGCAGTTCTTGTGCTGGAAAAGATAAAGGAAGTCGTACCCCTGAAGAAGCATGTACGAAAATTCCGCATATGTGATTCCAGTGTCAAGGCGGCGGCGGATAATGTCTTTGTCGAGCATGTAATTCACGTTGATGTACTTTCCGATGTCGCGCAGTGTGCCAAGGAATGAGCGTCCGTTCCACCAGTCGTAATTGTCAACAAGTTCCGCAGTAGGAACTATGCCCTTTATCTGATTGCGGATTCCTTCAATATTATTGTTCACCGCTTCTTCGGAAATGATTTCGCGTTCGGCGGTGGGTCTGGGGTCTCCGATGCGTCCTGTGGCTCCTCCGCAAAGCAGAATGGGATGATGCCCCGCATTCGCAAGACGTTTCGCACCGCAAAGAGAAGAATAATGTCCAAGATGAAGGCTGTCCGCCGTGGGGTCGGTTCCCCAGTAAAAAGTGAAGGGTTCACCGTCCAAAAGTTCCTGAAGCTTCTTTTCTTCACCCACAACATCCTTAATCAATCCACGCCATTTCAAATCTTCATACAAACTCATAGTTATTTTTCCTATATCAGGCTGCAAGTCTACCATATTATGAACATTTATTCTAGAGGTGGTGAAAAAAAATAGCCGGGTCCCATCCTTGAAAAAGACCTTCCGGGACTTAATTTATGCTTTAGGTTATTGACACAACAGCCGATTTTCGCGATTATAAAGCCTATGGAAAAAACAGTGTTGTCCCGTCAGCAGCTTGAGTCCGCCTCGACCGCTGATTTGCTGGCCCTTGCAGATGATTATGGCATTGATATACCAGACAATTTAAACCGCCGCATCCTTATTGGAGAGCTTTTGGAAATTGCACAGGAGCAGGATTCCTACAAGCCGGAAAATGATGTTCTCATAAACAACGAAGAAGTCGAAATGCCGGAAATGCTTCCACGCTCATACAATGAGACCCAGATCTGCATGCTTCTCAGAACCCCCGCATGGGCTTTCGTTTTCTGGGATATACGCGAGGCTGAGCTTGAGACACTCACTGAGGATGACGCATTTAAGAATTTCTTCCTTCACGTCGCGTTTTTCGACACGGCTACAGCAGATATGCCGTCTGACAGTTTCGACATACAAATCTCGCCATCTGACAGGGAACAGTATGTATTTCTCCCGGCAGGCAAAAAATACGTCATCATCAATCTGAAATGCGCTATGGAAGATCAGAATCCCAAGGTGCTCGCATACACGAAACGCATAGAAATCCCGCAGGAAAGCAAAGCTGTCACAGAGATGCAGCCCGGAAAAAAAGTGGATATGAATCCTCTGATACGTCTTTCAGGAATGGAAGAATTGGCAAGAGCACACTTTATGGCCCACCGCCAGTCATTTTCGTGATGGAGTATATAAATGGCAGATAAAAAACTGATTCTTGTGATTACGGCAAAACAGCCATACATCCTGAATATCAATAAATTCGAAGATTTCACAGCTCAGAACGATATACTTTTCACCGCGATTACCGAAACATATCTTCCCCTGCTGGAAATGCTGGGCCGTCTTGAAAATGAGAACATACCCTGCAAGATAGGACTTTCGCTCAGTCCGCTGATCTGCGACCTTCTTGACAACATGACCATCCGCAAGCAGTATACAACATACCTGCAGAAAAGGATTGACCTTGGTAAAAAGGAACTTGAGCGCGCAAAAGACAATCCGAATCAAAAGGAAACGGCACAGTCTCTCTTAAATTCGCTTGAACACAAAAAAAAGCTTTTCAACGAGACATACGAAGGAAAACTTATCCGCGCATTCCGCCATTTCGCAGAAAACGAGATGATTGAGTTCATCCCCACTGCGGCAACAGGTGCATATCTTCCGCACTACGCCGACCTTACCGAAGCCGTAAACGCACAGATTGAAATAGGAAGACACGCAAACAGAGTCTCTTTCGGAGATTCAGGAGAAGGGTTCTATCTTCCCTACATGGGATGGTCGCCATCTTTCGACAGGATACTCCGCTCATACGGCATAAATTATACGATTCTTGACGCCAAGGCTCTGCTTTTCGCCGACTCACAGCCGGAAAAAGGCATTTTCGCACCGGTACGCACCCAGAATTCCCTGGTAATCTTCGGAAGCGACCACGACACACCGCTTGACATCGCAGGTGAAGAGGGATACATGCACAAAAGTGCCTACAGATGCGAGCAGAGGGACGTGGGATTCGAACTTTCCGCCGCAGAACTCTCTGATTTTCTGGGATCCTGCCCCGTAAGAGTTCAGACAGGATACCGCTACTGGGCAATCGGAGACGACGGAGAGGGAAAAGAGCCCTATGATGCTGAAAAAGCAATGAGGCAGGCAAAGGAAGATGCCGAAAACTTCTGCGCAAAAAAAGAGGAAAAACTAAACGAAGCCTTGAAATACATGGACGGAGAAGCCCCGCTTTTACTCTGCAACATTCCGGCGGAACTCCTCGGGCAGACATGGCATGAAGGAATCATCTGGCTTGAACAGGTGATCCGTAAAATTGCCGCCGACGGAAAAATGGAGCTTTCCCACTGCCGCGACAATCTCAAAAATCAGTTCTCTCTGCAAAAAATCACCCCGTATCCCTGCTCAAACTGCGGAAACGGATATGGCGAGCCTCTTCTTGACGGCAGCAACAACTGGATGATGCGTTATGTAAGAAAGGCAACCGAAAGGATGATAGACCTTGCAGAGCGTTTTCCCTCCGAGACCGGACTCAAAGGCAGACTTCTTAACATCGGTGCGAAGGAAGTTCTTCTCGCACAGACAGGCGGATGGCCGGAAATGATTCAGGAAGGAACCATGCCTGATTTCGCCGCACAGGAATTCAAAAACAATATAATGTCTTTCTCAACGGTATTCGATGCCCTTGCAAGCAACACCGTGAGCACGGAATGGCTTACCGGACTTGAGAAAAAACATCCTCTCTTTTCTTGGATCAACTACAAGGTATTCAGCCGCAAAAAATAATCCCAGGTTCCGCTTTCAGGGCAAAAAAAATGCTCTGCCAGTGGGATTAGTGGGAAAAGCTGACAGAGCTGAGTGGGAATCGTTCAATATAAATAGTGATTTATACTGAATCTGATTGTGAGTATACACTATATGTGGTGTTGTGTCAAATTCTTTTTAAAAAAATTTCGTGAATTATGCAGAATTTCGCTGTTTTTCACGCATTTTTCTTGGCTTTCCGGCCGATTCCCACTGTTTTCACCCGTCTCAGAGTATTTACGCTTTTAACCTGGGGCGTTGCCTTCACAGATTTTGCAGACTCAGCGTTTTTAATGGATTTTGATGATTTCACAGTTTCTGTCATGGAAGATTTGACGCTCTTTTTCGCAGTGACTGTCCCGGGAACTGAATTCTTTCTGGGACGACCGCCTTTTTTTCCATTTTCACGGGCGGCGGCGGCTTTTCTCTCGCTCTTCGTCCTTCCCATCATGGCGGCGGCTTTTCCCAATTCCTGCACGGGACCGGATTCCCACAGCTTGAGCAGGTCAGGATTTTTCTGCAGCATGGCAATGTCGGACAATGCGGATTTTGCGGATGCAAGCTGACGTGCAATATTTTCTTTCAATATAACAGAATGGCATGAATCAACATGATTCTCAAGGCTTTCGATGTCTCCAATCATTGCAGCAGCAAGAGTGGCGATTGTATCCACGGCATCAACGGCAGGCAGCTTTTTCTGCACTTCACGCACACGAAGCGGAGCCAGGGCCTCGACAATCTTTTCATCCCCTTCCCCCAGTTCGATTACCGTGCTGTCTTTTTCCAGACTGTAACGCAAAAATATCATGGAAATGTTGAAATTGAGTGTCCTGAGTTCTGCCAATGCATCAAAGTCCGAATCAGGATTCTCAGACATAGACTTGATTCTGTCCGACACATCGTCCTGCAGACGCCGGATTTCCTTGAGAGTAACTTTCATAATGATTCCCCTTTCCCTTTTTATTATTCCCGATTATTAGAATAAATCAAAAATTCAGCTTTGTAAACCCCCGGAGACCTCAAAAAGACAAAAAAACAACGCACACAAAAACCGTCTGCACCGCATTTTGATTTCCCTCTGCTATAAAAAAATCTTGCAAATCACTATTTCAGGTGATACAATTAAATAAATGGACAGAGTTTCCGCAGGGGAATACTTTGCCACACATTTCATAATCAAGGTGGAATCCATGGGATCCATTGATAGAAAATCGGAATTCAGCAAGATATCGCTTTTCCTCAACTCTGCGCTTACCCTTGTGCACACTGCCCTTCTCATAGTTTTTTTTGCACTGCATGTACCGGTCATGGGAATCTTCAACATCTTCAGCGTAACATTCTATCTTTTCTGCTATATTCTCATTTATAAGCGCAAAGTCAGCACCTACATCCTTCTGGTGATTTCGGAAATAACGATACACTTGATTCTTGCCACCATCTGCTGCGGCTGGGAGTGCGGATTTCCCCTCTACACATTTGCAATGCTCATCGTCATCTTTTACGAGCGCTACCTCTATTTCAACATTCCGCATATGAAAAAACTACCGTGGACATTCGGAGGACTTTCCATGGTGATTTACCTGTCCCTGAAAATTTACAGTTCCAAAAACATTCCGTTTTACCCGCTGGGATTAAATATACAAAACAATATGTACGTTGCAAACTCAATCCTTGTGTTCTCACTGATTTTTATTGTGCTTTACCATTATACAATCAACGCGCTCATGAAGGAACAGTCGCTTCAGGAAATTGCGGATTGCGATGAACTCACAAAACTCTACAACCGGCACAAAATGAACCACATCCTCAAAGAGATGGACTACAAGGCTCACACATCAGGAAAATCGTACAGCGTTGCGATGCTCGACATAGACGATTTCAAAAAGATAAACGATACATACGGTCACGATGCCGGAGACTATGTGCTGAAGACAATCGCGCAGATTATGAGCTCGGTGGTACAGGAAAAAGGAAAGGCCAAAGTGAGCCGCTGGGGAGGTGAGGAATTTCTTGTGGCCCAGTCATTCACTATTGTAAATCAGGAGGCAATCAATCTGGTTTCACCGCTTCCTTCCACAATATCAAGGATTCTGCAAAAGGTCAGAGCCATGGACTTCAATTACAACGGAAGACATCTTGAAATAACAATGACAGCAGGAGTCGCACATCACATGCCGAATGAAGAGATTGGAGCCACGATAAAAACGGCAGACAATCTGCTCTACTGGGGAAAACAAAACGGCAAAAACAGACTTGTCACAAAAATGACTGCCCCCGGAGAGACAGACATTTTGTAACGGCGAGAAAAATCAACATCCGCTCCGCGCGAATCAAAACCCCGGTCAGTCAAGTTCGATTCCACCGGTGTAAAGCTGATAATAACGTCCTTTCTTTTCAAGCAGTTCAGCATGGTTTCCACGCTCGATTATATTTCCCTTTTCAAGAACGATTATCTCATTTGCATTGCGGACGGTGCTCAATCTGTGGGCAATCACAAACACTGTGCGCCCTTCCATCAGGCGGTCCATTCCTTTTTCAATCAGGGCTTCGGTGCGTGTGTCAATGGAAGACGTGGCCTCGTCAAGAATCAGAACAGGCGGATCTGCAACGGCGGCACGGGCAATGGCAAGAAGCTGTCTCTGTCCCTGGCTCAGGTTTCCTCCATCTCCGGTAATCACGGTGTCATACCCCTTTTCCAGATGGCGTATGAATGAATCCGCGTTGGCAAGTTTGGCGGCCGCAAGTATCTGTGCTTCAGATGCCTCAAGATTTCCGTATTTTATATTGTCGCGGATGGTCCCCGTGAAAAGATGTGTGTCCTGCAAAACCATGCCCAGAGATTTTCTCAAATCATCCTTGGAAATATCCTTCAATGGGATTCCGTCGTAAGTGATGGAGCCTTTTCCGTCCTCAATGTCGTAGAAACGGGTCAGAAGATTCGTGATTGTGGTTTTTCCGCTTCCCGTTGAGCCTACCAGAGCGATTTTTTCTCCAGGCTGAGCGTGAAGATTTATGCCATGCAGGACTTCCTTTTCGGGCACATAGCTGAAAGACACATCCTTGAACACAACGTCACCGCGGAGTTTAAGAAGACTGCAGTCGGGGTCATCTGCATAAGACGGCATCGAATCCGCGGCAGGATGCACTTCAACAGACTTAGGCACACGCCAGGCCCACTCGCCGGTATAAGCGAATGACTGCACAAGATGCCTCACCCCGTCTGGAGAGGCAGAAGGGACTGTTTCAGACGCATTCACCAATTTCACGGAACCGGAATCCTCCTCGCCCTTTTCATCAATCACGGCAAAGATTCTTTCGGCACCGGCAAGAGCATTCAGAATTCCGTTTATCTGCTGACTCATCATCGTAATCGGTCTGCTGAAACTTCTTGTGTACTGCAGGAACGAAGCAATTGATCCCAAATCAAGATGACCGCTGATTACACGGACAGAACCGAAAATTGCAACAATGGCATACTGCACGTGGCTCAGGTTTCCCATAATCGGCATCAGGATATTCGCAAAAGTATTTGCACGGGTTCCGGCCTCGCACAGACCGTCGTTCAAAGCGTTGAATTCCTCCACCGATTTTCCCTCGTGATTGAACACCTTCACAACCTTCTGTCCGGAAACAAGTTCTTCCACATAACCATTCACCTGTCCAATCGCCTTCTGCTGATCACGGAATGCCATCGCGGATTTTTTTCCAATCATTCCGGCAATCATCATTGAAAGGAACATGGTCACAATCACCACAAGAGTAAGAAGCGGACTCAGCACCATCATCATTGTGAATACACCCACAACCGAAACGATGCTCGAAAAAAGCTGAGGAATACTCTGGCTCATCATATCGCGGAGAGTGTCGATGTCGTTCGTAAAAAGAGACATAAGCTCGCCGTGTGTATGTCCGTCGAAATACCGCAGGGGAAGAGTCTCAAGTTCAGAAAACAAATCAGTGCGGATCCGGTACAAAGTGCGGCTTGAAATATGCAGCATAAGACGAGCGTTCACCCATGAAGCAAAGGCTCCGAAAGCGTACACAACCACCATAAGCAGAATGAGTCTCAGGAAAGGAATGAAATCCGAGGGAGAAAGAGAGCCCTTCGCCTTGAAGATTTCAGCCAGCCCCACCAGATTGTTGATTGCCGGTTTCAATATGTAGTCTCCCGCAATCTGGGCACCTGCACTCACTAAAACCGCAAAGAAAACAATGACCAAAAGTCCGCGGTATTTTCCAATATATTTAATCAGACGGCCTATAGTCTGCCGTGCATTTTTAGGTTTCGCCATTCCTTTAACATTTCTTGGCATAACATCTTCCTTCTATAAACTAAAACAATTTCCTCAGCAAAAAAACTCAGCCTTTCGACGCTGCCTCAATTCTGTGACTGCTGGGATTCATACACTTCGCGGTAAATCTCGTTGTCGCGCAGAAGTTCTTCGTGGGTTCCGCAGCCATTGATTTTTCCGTTGTCCATCACGTAAATCACATCCGCATCCTGAACCGAAGTGATTCTCTGGGCGATGATGATTTTGGTTGTATCCGGCAAAGTGTTCCTGAGAGCGGTACGGATACGCGCATCTGTTGCCGTGTCAACAGCGGAGGTACTGTCGTCAAGAATCAGAATCTTCGGTTTTTTCAGCAGGGCACGTGCAATGCAGAGACGCTGTTTTTGTCCGCCGGAAATATTCACACCGCCCTGTCCCAAATCAGTGTCGTAGCCTTCCGGGAACGATGACACAAACTCATGGGCATCCGCAGCCTTGCACGCTTCCACAATCTCTTCGTCAGTGGCGTTTTCATTTCCCCATTTCAAATTTTCTTTGATTGAGCCGCTGAAAAGAACGTTCTTCTGAAGCACCATGGCCACACTGTCGCGCAGAGTTTTCAAATCATAATCACGCACATCCCTTCCGCCGACTTTTACAGAGCCTGAAAGAGTGTCGTAAAGACGGGGAATAAGCGAAACCAATGTTGATTTTGAAGCCCCCGTTCCACCGATAATGCCAACAACCTGGCCGCTCTTTATGGAAAGACTGACATCCTCAAGCACACAGTTTTTCGGATCCTTCAGATAACTGAAATTCACATCATCAAATTCTATGCTTCCGTCTGAGACCTCTTTTACAGCAGAAACCGCTTCGGAATTCTTGATTTCAGGTTCTTCGTCAAGCACCTCGACAATGCGGGCAATACTGGCACGGGAAAGGACCAGCATAATGAAAATCATCGAAAGCATCATCAGCGACATAAGAATCTGGCCGATGTACGTGATGAAGGAAACAAGTTCCCCCGTCTTCATGTTACCGAAAGCCACCATGCGGCCACCGAACCAAAGCGACAAAATAATGCAGGTGTAGATTACCAGCTGCATAAGCGGCATAGTCAGAATGACAAGTTTTTCTGCATGAACCTGGGCGGCACGTACTGCATCAGCGGAATCGGAGAATTTTTTGTTTTCAAAATCAGTGCGCACGAAGCTTTTCACCACGCGGATTGCCGTAAGATTTTCCTGCACCGTGGAGTTCAGATTGTCGTACATCTTCATCATTTTGCCGAAACGCGGATGGGCCTTTGTTCCTATGAGGGCAAGCAGAACCGCAAGAATCGGGATGGCGACAAAAAACACCGTTGAAAGTTTTCTGTTTATGAAACAAGCCATAATCGTTCCCGACACCATCATAAACGGAGCACGGAAGCACATACGGATTATCATCTGATAAGTGTTCTGCACGTTCGTCACATCTGTCGTCAGGCGCGTCACCAGGGAAGACGTGGAAAACCGGTCAATGTTTCCGAAAGAAAAATCCTGGATTTTTGAAAAAAGCCTTCGACGCAGATTGCGGGCAAATCCCAAGGCTCCCACGGCGGAAAAACGGGCTCCCATGGCACCGCAGAAAAGTGAAACACAGGAAAGCCCCACCATAAGAAGTCCGACTTTCAGCACATAGGACAAATCGTTGTTTGCAATGCCCACATCAATAATTTTTGCCATCAGCAGAGGAATCACGGTTTCAAGAATAACCTCGCCTATCATGGTCACAGGGCTCATAACAGAACAAACTTTGTACTTGCGTTCAAGCCCTTTCAATAACTTGGAAATATTCGACATAATTAAAATATACCAATAATACGGCACTTATGGCAAGTGAAAATTATCAAAGAACAGGGCTTCAGCATGAAACAAAATGCAAAGAGTTCAAAATGAGTCAGCAAAAAAATCAAGGGGCTGTCCAAAAAGTATTGTCATCCTGAATTTATTTCAGCATCCATTGAATCCCGTCATGCTGAACGTGGTTGCTTGCAACCGAATTCAGCATC
>ODAI012030506.1_pt1 | contig 13183 bp, 11 predicted proteins | sample 1539321 | NCBI WGS metagenome assembly ODAI01 (sample SAMN02144231, study PRJEB22623) | gut metagenome | biome: sheep rumen | host: Ovis aries | place: New Zealand | reverse complement strand
TGGAGTTCGATTCTCTCCGGACTGCCTGGCTTGTAGCTCTTTACAGGCTCGTTGTCCGGCTTCGCAAATGTGATTAGTGCGTTGTTCATTATTTGTGATTTAAAGATTTGAAGATTTAAAATTCAAGATTATTTTTGAATAGCGGTTTCCAAAAGTTCAACATAGTCGTGGTGAAGAATGACTTTCATCCAACCAAGACGGCTTTTGTCGTTTTCGGTGAGTTTGAAACCGATGTATTTTTCTTCATCCATTGGGAAAAAGTCGCAGTCATTTTTATCAAGAATCATGTAATGATAGGTGGCATTTCCGATGGTTTCGTTCCCGCCTGGATATTCGTATGATCGATTTTTTAGAACGACATTCGTGTTCATAAATGAGTCATCCAATCCATAAGAATCACCGAAACTATGGTCAACATTGGAAAGCTTTTCTGTTGTACTTACCACGGAATCGGTTCCTGCAATTTGTTCGCAAGTGTAGGTTTTATACACGACAATCGACCACCAGACGCTATCTTGCGTGTGGAAAATGGAGTCGAAGTCGATGTGATAATATTTCTCTTGGTCGATAATGTCGCCTAACAATGCGACATTTTCATTTAGACAATTGAGAGTCGTAACAATGTCGTGCCCAAGTCCGGCTGAACCGACATCCTGCGAATGGAATTGAATGTCGTTTTGCCCATCGCCGTCGAGGTCAACGGTGTTGCCCCATGAATAATGGGCATATTGTTCTATAGACAAAGTACTGTCGTAAGATGTCACGGACATTCCTTTGCAATCGCCGAAAACGACTTTGCCATTTGTCGTGTCTTTCTTACATGAAGCGATACTGGCCACAAGTAGCAAAGCCATTGCAAATAATGATAGTTTTTTCATATAGTTGTGTTTTTAATTGAAATTTCCGTTTGTAATAGCGGGTGCAAATATAGTAAAAATCGTTGCGAAAAACTTCGTTGCGAAAAATTTCGCCTTCATTTCATCCGCTTCACCACTTGCAGCCGATGCGTGTGCTCGTTTTTCTCCTTATTAAATATACCCGTCTGGTCGAGATAGTCGATGCGGACTTCTCCCGAGGCGTGGATGATTTGCTCGTCGCCCATAATGATGCCCACATGGGTGATGTGGCCGTCTTCGTCGCCGAAAAAAGCCAAGTCGCCGGGCTGGGTCTCTTGTAAGAAATACACCAACTCGCCTTCCTTGACTTGCTGTGAGGCATTGCGGGGAAGGAGGATACCTGCCATGTGGGCGCACACCTGCACCAATCCCGAACAGTCGATGCCCATCACGGTGCGTCCCCCCCAAAGATAAGGCGTGCCGAGCAGCTTTTTGGCGTTTTCAACCAAAAGTCTGGGTTGGAATGTGGCTGGCATCACCACCGCGTCAGGATGTGGCTCGAATAGGGGAGAGGACAGACTCAGTAGCTTTCCGTCGTGCTCCGAAACGGCCTTGTTAATAAGGTATGCCGATTTGTCTTTCATGGCGAAAAGGGCTTCCTCGTCGGTTTCGCAAAATTGTTTCGCCTGAATCCAGCCCTCGTAATGGTCGAAATGGGTTTGGACGAGGAGCCATTCCTGGGTCTTGTCCAAAATGGTATAGGTTTCATTATAAAGCAGTTGGCTCACCATTTCGGAGGCGTGACGGCCTTCCTTGCGCAAGGCGATGGCGGAGAGTTTGCAGATGCCGTAGGTCATTTTTCACATGTTTTCAGACCGCTAAGATAGTGCATTTTTCGATTCTTTTTTTGTCGGTTGGAGTTTATTTCATAATTTAGCCCTGGATTTCATTCCAAAAAATCACACAAACTACTGATTATGAGTTTTATAAAAGATTGTTTTAACAAGATAAGGCATAATTACTACGGCATCGCCAAAGTGCTGGCATTTTTAGTCGCGATTGTTTTGGTGTGTTGGCAAATGCCCCGAGCGGCGAAATTCAAGTATGAATACCAGCTCTCAAAACCTTGGCCGCACGAGACTTTGTATGCGCCTTTCGACTTCCCGATTTACAAGGACGATGCAACCTTAAGGGCTGAAACAGAGGCTGCTACGAATAAGGTTTTGCCCATTTTCGTCTTCGACGACGCGCAAACCCAACAGGCACTCAATACCGTGATGACCTCTTTCGAGTCGGCATGGCGCGAAAACAGCCACTTCGACAAGGACTTGAGCCTCGATTTCTTGCTGCAAGTGTATGATTCAATTGAAAATCAGGGAATTGTGGCCTACAACAAGGCCGTCGATGGCTTGGATCCAGTGACGGAGGTGAGTTTGGTCCGCAATCAGGTGATGCGCACGGTGCATTACGGCGATTTCTACAGCATGACGACAGCCACCGAAGCCATCGCGGCACTGAAAAAGGCCGCCGACTCTCGCGTGGACTGCAACCTCGTCTGCGAATTACTCGAAGGGACTTTGCGGCAAAACGTTTTCTACAACGCCGACCTCACCAAACAGGCCACCGACAAGGCCTTGAACGCCGTTTCGCTGACCTACGGCATGGTGCAAAAGGACGAAATCATCGTTTCGGAAGGCGAGGTGGTGGACGAACACACCTATAATATATTGGAATCGCTGCAACGCGAGTTCAACTACCGTTCCATGTCGCGCGAGGAATCCTTGCGCATCCTGCTGACGCAACTTTTCCTCGTGGCTCTGATTTTCACGCTTATGGGTTTGTATGTCAGCAAGTTACATAAGAAAATTTTCTCCGAATTGCGTAATGTGGTGTTTTTGCTCGTGCTGGTGCTTTTGGTCGTCATCCCGTCCTATTGGATTTGCAAGTTCAACCCCGGCCTCATATTGATCATGCCCGTGAGCATCCTTGCCATCATGGTCAGCGCGTTCTTCAACCTGCGCTTGGCCTTTGCCGTGCAGGTGTTCGCCGTCATGCTGATTTCGCTGGCTGTGCCCAATCCGTTCCAGTTCATTTTCATGCAGTTGGTGGCCACCATCCTGACCACTTTCACCATGTCGAACACGCGGGTCCACCACCGGTTCATCCAAACGGCCATCTTCGTGCTGATAGGTTATTTGTTTGTGTATCTTGCCTTTACCTTCCTTTCGGGTACCGAAATAGGTTGGAACGGGATGGTGCTGCTCACGCTGAACGCCATGCTCATCCTTTTGGCCCAGCCCATCATTTTGATGTTCGAGCGTGTTTTTGGATTCACGACCTCATTGTCGCTTTTGGAGTTGAGCAACACCAACAGCCCACTGCTCAGGCAGTTGGCAACCACCGCGCCGGGCACGTTCCAACACTCCATACAAGTGGCCAATCTTTGCGAGGAAGTGTTGTTCGAAATTGGCGGCGATTCGCTTTTGGCGCGCACAGGAGCCTTGTATCACGACATCGGGAAAATCAAGAATCCGATGTATTTCACTGAGAACCAACATGGAGCCTATAGCCCTCACAACGACCTTTCAAATACCGAAAGCGCCGAAGTCATCATCTCGCACGTGACCGACGGCATCGAGTTGGCGCACAAGAATCATATCCCTGAACGCATCATCGACTTCATTCGCACGCATCATGGCACGCGCCGCACCGATTATTTCTACATCAACGAGCAGAAAGCCCACCCTGGCGAGGAAATCGACCCCGCGCCGTTCACCTATCATGGTCCTGCGCCCTTCTCGCGCGAAACCGCCGTGCTGATGATGGCCGACAGCATCGAGGCCGCCTCGCATAGCTTGAAAGAACCCGACGAGAAGAAAATCAGCGACTTGGTGGACAACATCATCAACAAGCAGATGGATGCTGGCCAGTTCCTCAACACCGACCTCACCCTCCGCGACATCGAGACCGCCCGCAAAGTGCTGAAAAAGAAATTGATGAGTATTTATCACGTTAGGATCGCTTATCCTGAGAAGTGATTTCTTGTTTTTTTTCTTGTACTATCAAAGAATTGTTGTACATTTGCAGCGTACTAATAAACTAATACGCTTAAATGATGAACAAGTTATTCAAATTATTAGCGCTTTTGTCGATGGTCTTTGCCATGACTTCTTGCGGCACTGTCGGCCTGTTGATTCATACGGCCAAAATCTATAATGATAACTCGAGTTTTAGTACCAATTCGACGTATGACACTATCCATTTTGTCGTCAGCAACAAGAACCAAATGTTGCTCAAGGCTGAAATCAATGGGGAAACGGACACGGTGATGTATGATTCAGGTGTCAATTCCTTTGCCCTGCTCATGTACACGCCCAGCACCAAGCCGGAAGGGATGAAGTTTTATAATCACAGGGTTACAGGGGCCGACAAAAGGTCAAAAATCAAAGTGACGACCTTGCCTGTTACGATAAAAACGGATATGGTGGTGTCGGAAGGAGTGGCATTTGCCAATTTGAATCCCGAGCCACCCGTTTGTCAGAAGGAGACATCGTTGTCTGTGCGTAATATCATTGGTTTCCAAGGGCTTAACTTGATTCGTTACATGATTGACTTTACCAATAATCAGATGTATGAAATACGTGATTCCTTGAGCATTGATACGACCGAGTTCATTCCCGTCAAATGTAAGTATGAGATGAATGTTTTATGGGTCTATCCGCGAATCAACGGCGTGGAGTATGAATGCATCTTCGACACGGGCAATGGCGCCGCTGCCTTTTTGTTGCAGGACGAGCAACGGGTCGGCAACCCGATTGAGAATGATTATGTTTTTGAGGGCTCTTACGGACAAGCCATTGGAGGACATGCCGAAAAGCAAACTTTTGTGCTTGCAGATCAAGAGCGTCTCAGTCTCGCCAGTGTCGACAAGGAGGTAGAAGTCATGTATGTGAAATCGTTGGCACACAATAACATGGGTCTCAAGGCGATTTCGAAATATGATTGGATTATCTCGTCTCGAGGCGGAAAGCTGAGGATGTATGCCAGGCCGCATACAACCGATGTCGTCAAGCCGTTCGAGGCATCTGCCTACCGTGTTTCCACTGCCGACGGAACATTGAAGATTTTGACCCGCCTCATCAACGGCAACGAGAAGTTCAAGGTCGGCGACCAAATCATCTCTGTGAACGGCGAGAAAATCACCGAGGAGAACATCTGCCATTACTACGACCTGCTGACGGAGAACAAGGACTGGTCGGGGTTTGAGATTGGGGTGAAGTGAATTAGACTTTTGGAAGCAAGTAGCGGTTGACCAAGTCCTTCATCGTTTCTTCATTCAAGTTTGACAAGCCCGTTTCGGTTATTTCGTTGTGGTCTTGGGTGCCCATGCGGAGAATGTATTTGTATGCCTTGCCGTCAATCTTGGCGAGCAAATGATAGTTGCCCTTGTAGGCCGCTTCGATATGCGCATCCTCGATGTTATTCCCTGACTGTGTCGTGAACGAAAATGACTTTTGGCTGGTAGCGAGTCCCCAAGCGGAAAGGTGCTCGGACAAACAGCTTTCAATGCGACCGACCCATTCTTCTTTCACGCCGTTTTTCTGTGCAAGTGTCCTAAAGGATGCCACGGCAGATGCCACCTTGCGAATGATGGATTCGGGTGTGCGAATGCCATTTTCGGTCGCAAAGGAGAGAATGTCCTCGCGACTGATGTCCCGAATCTTTCCGCCAATCATCAGGCAATGTTCCTTGTTGGGCAGACAACCACCTGTGTCGAAGATGTAGGTTAGGTCATAAGCAGGGGATAGCCTCCACAATCCTTGTCGGTTCATGATGAACGTGAAGTTCTTGTGATGGTCGTCGGTGTTGTTGGCCAGGATGTTGAACACGAGCCTCCTAAACACTTCTTGGCAATCCACTTCGGGCAGATGCAGTTTGCGACAAACGGTCAGCAGTTTCTCGTAACTGTCGGCTTCTGGGTCCATTGCCGCAAGGGTCTGGGTGTGGAGTTTCCCCGTCTCGTTGCGGTCGAAGCGCTTGGTCAGGAAATGCTTCGTGCCTTCCACTTCGAGCAGCCGCGATTCCATCATGTTGATGCCTGCAGCCAGGGCCATTTCGTAATAGGTTTGCTCCAACTCGGCAGACGATAGTTTCTCGTCGCCAAATTTCAATAGACAGTAATCATAGTTGGGGGCGACGTCGATTTGCCCCGAGCGAATCTCACCGGTTTCTTTGTTGATGGCGATGATTCCCTTGGGCTGACGGCCTCCTGCCGATGTCCCTACGGAAATCAAGGAATGTAGGGTAAGTGATTCGTCGGGGAGAATCTTCACGTTTTCGCGTTCTATGGCAATCCTTTCAGCCAAGGCTGCCAAGGCTTTGATGTCGATTTTGTCTGTCATGGGGCCGCGTTCTATCTCAGGGACGAACTCCAATGCACCCATGCCGCGTTTTCCGATGAATGCCAGCTTTTCCAATGATGTCACGCTCCTTTCGGACAAGTGGTTCTCTTTGCGCCATTGGTCAAAGAGTTGGTTTCCCCATGCATCGGGAAGCGAGTCGGCAATGAACGAGGGCAGTTTCTGGTAAATGCGCTCCGTCTCACCAAAGATGGCGCGGGTGCTTAGGGGATGGTGGATCGACGCGGTCAATGGTGCGATGTCGAGGTTGCCGCGTAGAAATTCCGGGTTATAGGTAAAATAGGACAGGTGTCGGCCTTCGTGCCATGCCAATCGGCCGATTTCCAAGCCCCAAAGGAATATTTTCAAGACTTCTTTCATTTTTTATGCCGCACACGCTGTGCTTTTTTTTGCTTGTCGTCATACAAATAAGGTGATTCAGGCTGCTCAGGCATGAGTTCGTTCAAGTCGTTGATGCTTCCTACGGCCTTCAATAGCAAGAGAAATGTGCCGAGTGAGATGTTCTTGATTGCGCCGTTTTCGAACCGATGGACGGTCATCATGGACAAGCCCGACATCTCCGCCACTTCTTTTTGTGTCATGTTGGCTCTCAACCGATAATCCTTGAAACGCGATCCTAAAAGCCTCACCAACTCTGTCACTGAATACTCTGAATAATCTTTCATTATAAACTAACTTATCTGTTGAATTAAACAATAAAATTGCTATTAACTTTACAAATATGTAGATTTATGTTGCAAAGATAAAGATAATTTCTCAAATACAACAAAAAAAGGAAAAAATAAGTACAAAGTGGATTTTTAATTTGCAAAGCCGACCACGTCGGCTGATGGCAACGGAGCCGGTTGGCGACGTTGCATGAATAAAACGGTTTTGAAAGTTTTGCAGGTTTTGTGACTAAACCAATCGTTTCAAGTATTCCACCGCCTCAGGCCCCTCATTGAAAATCAAATCCAACACGCTCAAGTCGGGCGCGAAAGGAAATTTTTCGCTAAACACTTGGTAATAAGTGGGGAAGAGGCTCGCGTCCAAGGCTTTTTTCGGGCTGAACGCCTCGCGCAAGTCGTTTTCCGCTTCGCGCACATAGTCCGTCGTGTGTACGATTTCCTTCTTGGTTTTCAGCATCTTCAATACGGCTTGAAGTGCTGTGTCGTTCAAGTCGATAAGCCGCTCGAAACGGCCTTCGAAGATGGGTCGGAGAAGGGGATAGTAATGGTCGAAATAGGGCGAGTTCTTGTAGGCCGACTCCAAGCAGCGGCTGTGGATGTGCTGCCATGGCGCGTGGTCGCTGACGAGGATGTCGCGGGTCATGGTGTGGTTGCCGTTGGGCTTCACGACGGGCACGGTCAGGTTTTCCAAGCCATTGGCCGTCATCACACGGCAGCGGTTGCGGTAGGTCTGTTTGCGGTAGGTCTCCCACACTTCAACGACAGGCGCGTCCTCTTTCAGAAAACGCGCCATGTAGCTGATGCTCGGGAAATAGGCTGTCGTGAAAAGCATCATTTCAGCAGTTGCTCTTCGACGACTTTCTTGTATTCAGCCTCTTGCAAGGCCCCTACGCTCATCATTGGCTGGCCTTCCATCGGGATGAACAGCACCATGGGGATGCTGCGCACTTGGAAGGCTTGGGCCAGTTCGCGTTCTTGGTCGGTGTTGATCTTGTAGACCAACAGCTTGCCGTCGTATTCCTCGGCCATGCGTTCCATGATGGGCGCCACGCGGCGGCACGGGCCGCACCAGTCGGCGTAGAAGTCGATGACGGCGGGCAGCTTGCCTTTATAGTTAAAGGTGTTCGGGTCTTTCTCGAAGTCCCACACTTTCTTGATGAACTCATTGTAAGTCAAATGGATGACCTTCGATTCTTTCTTCTCTTCTTGTGCGTTGGCAATGATGCCAAAGGCCAAGACAATCATTGCGATGAGGATGTTTTTTTTCATTTGCCGTAGATTTTCGGGTGACAAAAGTAACAAAATTCGTGCTAATGGCGGTTTTTTCCTTAATTTTGCCGCAAATTTTTTTTTGAATATGCTCATTGTCAATATCAAGGAACTCGTCGGCATCGAGGAACAGGGCCTGCTGCTCAAGCGCGGCCTCGAAATGGCCGAAACGGGAAGGATCAAGGATGCTTTCCTATTAATTAAAGGTAAGAAAATCGCCGACTACGGGCCGATGGATTCTGAGGCTTGTAGGAAATATCTCGCTGAAAACCACCGCGTTTATGACGTGAAAGGCGGCGTTGTTATGCCTGCTTTCTGCGACTCGCACACGCATTTGGTCTATGCCAACTCGCGCGAGCTGGAGTTTGTGGACAAGATCCGCGGCCTCAGCTACGAGGAAATCGCCAAGCGGGGAGGAGGCATCCTCAACTCGGCCAAGGCGACGGCGGCGGCCACCGAGGACGAACTCTACGACATGGCCCAGCAACGCCTCGACGAGGTGATGCGCATGGGCACAGGCGCCATCGAAATCAAGAGCGGCTACGGCCTGACCACCGAAAGCGAGCTGAAACTTTTGCGCGTCATCCGTCGCCTGAAGGAAAACTCGCCTTTGGTCATCAAGTCGAACTTCCTCGGCGCGCACGGCATCCCGATGGAATATCGTGGTCACCAGGAGGATTATGTCGACTTGGTCATCAACGAGATGATTCCGCTCGTGGCCGCTGAGGACTTGGCCGACTTCATCGACGTGTTCTGCGACCAAGGCTTCTTCACCTGCGAGGACACCGAGCGCATCCTCATGGCAGGCATCAAATACGGCATGAGGCCGAAGATCCATGCCAACGAGATGGCCATCTCGGGCGGCGTGCAGGTGGGCGTGAAATACGGCGCCATCTCCGTCGATCATTTGGAACAAATGGGCGACGAAGAGATTGAATGCCTGAAAGATAGCGAAACCATGCCGACCATCCTGCCCGGCTGCGCCTTCTTCCTCAACCTGCCGCTTTCGCCGGCGCGCAAGATGATCGAAGCGGGTCTGCCCGTGGCCATGGCCTCCGACTTCAACCCCGGCACCTCGCCTTCGGGCAACATGCAGCTCATCATGTCGATGGCCTGCATCCGCTACAAGCTAACGCCCGAAGAGGCCCTGAACGCCACCACTTTGAACACCGCCTACGCCATGGGCGTGAGCGACGAAGTGGGCAGCATCACGCGCGGCAAATTAGCCAACCTCATCATCACCCAACCGATGACGCAGCTTGAGTTCATGCCATATTACTACGGCGCGAACAAGGTGGCCAAGATGGTTTTGAACGGAAAATTTGTATAAATAAAAACTTATAATTCAATGAATAACAAAATGTCACTGGTTTTGTTGGCTCTGATGCTGCTGCTTTTTGGTGGATGCAACAAGAACCACTATGATTTGAGCGAAGTCAATGGCGTGAATGCCGAAGGAGAGATGCTGCTGCCATTGGCCTCAGCTTCCTATTCGTTGTCAGACTTGATGAAGAAATTCCAATTGGATGACCTGATTTTTTCCGACGCATCCGGGAATCTGTTTCTTGAACACACATACGAATATTTCGATGCCGTGAAAGGAAGCGATGTCTTGAGGTTCAAGGACAACAGTTTGGAGGAGCAGTATTCCATCGAAAACCCGTTCCCCTTCCTGCCCATTCAAATTGACACTTCGGTTCGTTTTACCCAAGCCTTCACGCTGGAGTCGGAACATATCCGCTTGCTGTCAGCAATGATCAAGAGCGGAGTGTTTGCTTTTGATTTTGCTTCCAACATGGCCCAAATCAACCGTGTAGTCATTGGCTGCTATGAAATCAAAGATGCTAATGGCCGTCCCGTGGAGTTTGTTTGGGAGAAGAATGGAACACACGAGTTTGACATGAGCGGATTGCGCTTTGAAACGGAAACGTATAATACCTTGAATCTGAATTGCGAGGTTTATTTTTCCGTCAATGGCGTTCTCGGTCCAGAGATTACGTTTGACATCGCCTTGATGATTACCGACCTTGCTGTTGATGAAATGAGCGGTTGGGTGGAAGACTATCATGCCCCTAACGTCATCGACACGGCTTATACCTTGTTTTCGGAAAACATTGTCGGATCCTTGGAAATTAACGCCGTGGATGTGAGGTTTTTGACGAGGAGCTCGTTTGACATGTCAGCCCAATTGATCATTGATACGGCTTTTCTTTCAGGACCAGGGATGGAACCTTTGTCGCTCTTCGACGAGATGCCCCAAGTGTTGGACATCAAGCCGTCTTCCGAGTTTGAGGAGGTGTTTCACCATGTGTTGCATGGCAGGCTGAACGCCCATGGCGGACAAGGCTATGCCGTCACCGATTTTGTCCTTAATCCATTTGGGGTTACCGATCTGGTGACCATCAGAGAAGAGAACACTCTTGATCTTTTGGGGCAAGTGAGACTCCCATTCGAGTTCAAAGTGGACGACGTGCGCTATTTGGACACGGTGGGTATGGACATCTCCGTCTTCGAGTCGCCGGAATGGATCGAGAATCTGACCCTCGAATTGACCGTCAATTCTAATTTGCCCTTCAACTTGACAGGAGATTTTATTATGTATGACATGGAAAACCAGTGTGTTATAGACACGCTTGCCAACAACCTGACCTTGATAAACTCCACTTTTGATGGCCAAATGAACTCCAACACGTTCTCCCTCGTTGTGGACAATGAAAAGGTTCAAAGCATTATGCGTTCCGACAGTTTGATCTTGTCTTTCAATTTGGACACTGATGGTCACGATGCTGTGCTCAATGCCAATCAAATAATGGAAGTGTTCCTGAAAGCAAGGGTGAAGTATAACGGCATTATAGAATAAAAGATTGAAAAAAATGAAAAAATGGAATAGAATCATGTTGGTTGGAGGTCTGGCTCTTGCCTCCGCTTTCGCCAACGCCCAAGAGGTTTCGCCCGTCGATTTCATGCGGATGAACCCATATCAGATGAACAGCAACCCAGCTGCCGAATTGCCATACAAAAGCGTGATGTCGCTACTCGTGGGCAACGTGAATGTGAGTTTACAGAACCCAAGCCTACACTATGACAATTTCTTCGATTTCGGCGCGCAAGGAAAACCAACAGCATGGAATTTGAGGAAAATCGCCTCAAACATTAAGGATGATAACTTCTTGGGCTTCCACCTGAACGAGAATTTCTTCACTTTGTGTAGGCGTTTGGACCAAAGCAAAGGAATGCTTTCGTTTGGTTGGGACCTTAAAGTGCAGGGCGACATGAGGTTTGACAAGGGACTGTTCAACCTTATAGGATACGGCAACTCGGCTTTTGTCGGCGACGACAATCCAATCCGTATCAACATGAACCTCAACATGAAAGCCTATCAGCAGTTTTCTGTGGGCTACCAATTCAATCTCACCAGAGACCTGTCGATAGGAGGTCGTGCAAAGTTGCTTTTCGGCATGGCTAACGTAAATACCAAGTCGTTGGAAGCCAGTCTTTTCACCCATCCTGAATCCTATGCTTTGCGTTTGGAAGAGAGCGTTGCCATGATGGCCTCGCTGCCAAGCGTATTCACGATTGCCGATGGAAAGTTGAAAACCCAAGGCTCGTTCTCGATTGGTGATCTGTTCAGCAACCCAGGCTTGGGCATCGATTTGGCTGCCGAGTATCATATCACCGACGAAATCGGTGTTGTGGCGGCGGTTCACGACTTGGGCTTCATCAGTTGGGGTGCCAACAATGTCAGCCTCGAAAGCGACATTGTAGATGCCGGCACTTATTTCGATAACGATGCGTTCCTCTTTAACGGATTGGACTTGAAGGCATTGCAGATGGTTACCACCGATGATGATTATTTAAGCCATTTCGTAGATACATTGAAGCAGTATTTCCAAGTGGACTTGTCGAAAACGGGGAGATATGCCACAATGCTGAATACCAATTTGTTGCTTCGCGGTTATTATGACCTTGACGAACAAAACCGTGTCAGTGCACAGGTGCAAGGAACGTTTCTGAACAGCGGTTTCCGTCCCGCCGTGACATTGGCCTACAGCGGTTCGTTCAACGAAATGTTTGACGTTTGTGCCACCTACACGTTGATGAAAGACAGCTACGCCAATTTCGGATTGGGCTTGGCAGGCAATTTCGGCACGTTCCATATCTATGCCGCCACAAGCAATTTGTTTGGAGCATTCAAACCATTGAATTCCAACTTTTTCAATGTGCAATTCGGAATCGTTTTCAATCTTAGGGAATATCGTTTTAATGTTGGTACAAAAACGCCCAAATTCATACAATGAGGTTTTACAGAGAATAGAGAAAGAAGAGTGGTGAACACGGTGCTGCGTATCGAAAAAAGCCCTACCTTTGCAGCCGCTTGTAGGACTATGGCCTATGGCTGCTTCAAGTGAAAAGGGAAGACCTCCCTTAATCATGATAGTCATAGGCCATCGGCCAATCTTAAATCTTGAATTTTAAATATTAAATCAAACAATAATGAAACAACTCATCGAATGTGTGCCGAATATCAGCGAAGGCCGCGACAAGAATATCATTGACCAAGTGACCGCTGAAATCGAGAAAGTGGAAGGTGTCAAACTCCTCGACGTCGACCCAGGTATGACCACCAACCGCACCGTAATCACTTTTGTGGGCGAGCCTGAGCCTGTGCTGGAAGCCGCCTACCGCGTGGTGAAGAAAGCCGCCGAACTCATCGACATGAGCCAGCACCACGGCGCCCACCCGCGCCAAGGTGCCACCGACGTGTGCCCCCTCATCCCTGTGAGCAACATCACCATGGAAGAGGTGGTCGAGTACGCCCACAAGTTGGGCAAACGCCTCGGCGAAGAACTCAACATCCCGATTTACTGCTACGAAGAGGCCGCTCTCATCAAGGAGCGCCGCAACCTGGCCTATTGCCGCACGGGAGAATACGAATCCTTGGCTTCGCGCCTCGGCACGGAGCAATGGAAGCCCGACTTCGGCCCCAACG
>ODAI011291077.1_pt1 | contig 13185 bp, 6 predicted proteins | sample 1539321 | NCBI WGS metagenome assembly ODAI01 (sample SAMN02144231, study PRJEB22623) | gut metagenome | biome: sheep rumen | host: Ovis aries | place: New Zealand | reverse complement strand
GCCGGCGAGCGGGTACCAGAGCCAGAGCGCAAACAGAAGGCGGACGCCAACCAAGAAGCCGCCCAGGGGCTTTTTCGGCGTGCGGAGCCGCTATCTCATGAGCGCTGACGAGATTCAGATCAAGATGGCCCAGGGCGCGAAGCCCGGCGAAGGCGGTCACCTGCCCGGCGCCAAGGTGTGGCCGTGGATTGCTCGCGCGCGCCGCAGCACGCCGGGTGTCGGGCTCATTTCGCCGCCGCCGCACCATGACATCTATTCCATCGAGGATCTGGCCGAAGTCATTTTCGACATGAAGAACGCGAACCCGCGGGCGCGCGTGTCGGTGAAACTCGTCGCCGAGGCCGGCGTGGGCACGATCGCGACCGGCGTCGCCAAGGGTGGGGCTCACAAGATTCTCGTGTCGGGCAGCAACGGCGGTACGGGCGCTGCGCCGCGCGATTCGATTTACCATGCGGGATTGCCGCTCGAGCTGGGCTTGGCCGAGGTGCAGCAGACGCTTTTGCGCAACGGCCTGCGCTCGCGGGTGGTGCTTGAAGCCGATGGCAAGCTCATGGACGGTCGCGACGTGGCCATCGCCTGCTTGCTGGGCGCCGAGGAGTTCGGGTTCGCGACCATGCCGCTCGTGGCGATGGGGTGTCTGATGCAGCGCGACTGCCAGCAGGACACGTGCCCGGTGGGCATAGCCACGCAGAACTGCATCTTGCGCAATCGCTTCAAGGGAAACCCCGACCACGTCGTGCGCTTCATGACGATGGTGGCCGAGCAGCTTCGCCGCATCATGGCCGAGCTCGGGTTCAAGACCGTCGAGGACATGGTCGGTCATGTCGAATGCCTGCGCCAGCACGAGCGCGCTCACGGCTGGAAGGCACGCCTGGTCGACCTCTCGGCGCTGCTCGCGCCACCGCGGGTCGAGTACGGCCGCAGCATCCCCGGTGCCGATTGTCCGCACTCTCTGGCGGAATGCGCTCCCGAAGATTTACTGCCCCAGACGCTCGACGCCACGCTCCTCGTGCCGTACACGGACGAGGCGCGCGCCGCGCTCGTGCCGCAGCGGTTCCACGTCGACATCGCGAACGTCAACCGGTGCGTGGGGACGATGCTCGGCTCCCGTGTCACGGAAAGGCATGCCGAGGGGCTGCCCGACGGCACGCTCACCGTCGACTGCACGGGTTCGGGGGGTGTGAGCTTCGGGGCGTTCCTGCCGTCCGGCGTCACGCTCAACATCGAGGGTGAGGCGAACGACTTCTTCGGCAAGGGGCTTTCGGGCGGCATCGTCACGGTGGCTCCTGCGCGTGCGGCCACGTTCAGGCCCGAGGAGAACATCGTTGCGGGCAACGTCGCCTTCTATGGCGCGACGGGTGGCCGCGGGTTCGTGAACGGGCTCGCCGGCCAGCGGTTCGCAGTGCGCAACTCGGGTGCGACGCTGGTGGTCGAAGGCGTGGGAAACAACGGTTGCGAGTACATGACGGGCGGCACCGTGCTCGTGCTCGGCGAGGTGGGCTTGAACTTCGCAGCGGGCATGAGCGGTGGCGTGGCCTACGTCTACGACGCCGAGCACACGCTTGCCGAGCGGTGCAACCGCGACATGGTCGACCTCGAGCAGCCGGAGGCGTCCGAGCTCGCGCTCATTCGCGAGCTGATCGACGAGCATGCCCGCCGCACGGGCAGCCCGCTCGGGGGGAAGCTTCTCTACCGGTTCGACGACATCGCGAAGGATTTCATCAAGGTCATACCGCGCGAGTACAAGCACATGATGCAGCTCGTCGAGCAGCTCGAGGAATCGGGCGTCGCGCATGAGGACGCCGTCGAGCGCGCGTTCGAGATGAGGACCGGCAACGACCAGGGCGAGCGAGTTGACGCGCGCCCGACGACGGGCAGGAGGTAGCGCCATGGGTCTTCCTGGGGCGTATCTTGTTGTAGGGCGCAGCGAGCACGGGGTTCGTCCCGCGGCCGAGGTTGTGCTCGATTACGACGATTTCACGGTCGATCTCGGAGGCGACGATCAGCGCGCCCAGGCGAGCCGCTGCATGAACTGCGGGGTGCCGTTCTGCCAGAGCGGCCTGCGGTTTGGCGGCGCGCGACAGGCGACTGGCTGCCCGTTGCACAACTTGATTCCCGAGACGAACGACCTGCTGTTTCGCGGCAGATGGGACGAGGCGGCTGCGCGGCTGGCCTTGACGAATCCGTTCCCCGAGTTCACGGGGCACGTGTGCCCGGCACCGTGCGAGACCGCTTGCAATCTGGGCCTCAACGACGACGCGGTCACGATCCACGATAACGAGCGGGCACTGTCGGATTTCGCGTGGGCAAGCGGGGTCGACCCGCTGCCGGCACCTGCAGCCGACGCGCCGCTCGTCAGCGTCGTGGGGTCGGGCCCGGCGGGGCTTGCTGCCGCATGGGAGCTTGCGCGGTTCGGTGCGCGCGTGCGCGTGTACGAGCGCGATGACCGCCCGGGCGGGCTCCTCATGTACGGCATTCCCAATATGAAGCTTCCGAAATGGGTGGTCGAGCGTCGCGTCGACCTCATGGAGAGAAGCGGCATCGAATTCTCGTGCGGCGTCGATGCGGCCCGATGCGCCGAGAAGATCTGCGACGAGTCTGCCGCGGTCGTGCTCGCCTGCGGCGCGCGCACGGCGCGGCGTGTGGACGTGCCGGGAGCTGATCTTGCGGGTGTCGAGTTCGCGCTCGACTACCTCGGCGAAGCCACGCGGGCGCTGCTCGAAGGGCGGCCTGCGCGCATCGACGCAGCGGGGAAGGACGTCGTCGTCATCGGCGGCGGCGATACGGGCGTCGACTGCGTGGCGACCGCGGTGCGCCAAGGCGCGCGCAGCGTGCGTCAGGTCATACGCGCCGCCGAGCCTCCCGCCACCGTGGATTCCGCTTCGGTGTGGCCTGCGCCGCGCGGAGAGCGGACGACGGGGTACGGCCAGCGCGAAGCCGCCGAGGTGTTCGGAAGCGATCCGCGTATCTGGTCGACCGACACGGTCGGGTTCGCCGACGACGGCGCGGGCTGCGTGCGCGGCGTCGTTGTGGAGAGCGGGCCGCAGGGCCCGGCACGCGTGCGCGACGAGGTGTCCGCCCAGCTCGTGCTCATCGCGAAGGGTTTCACGGGCGCCGAGCAGGCTGTGCTCGACGCGTTCGAGGGTTTTGGAAACGTACGTGTGGCCGGCGATGCGCGTATGGGCGCGTCGCTCGTGGCGAATGCGATCGCCGACGGCTTGCAAGTGGCCGGCGACCTTGCGGTCGAGCTGTTCGGATGAATAGCCCATTCTCGAGCCCGCGCAACGTGGCGCGTCGGGCTTTTCGGGCGCCGGGACCTCCAGCCCGGCGCCCCCTCTGCGAAAGCGGCAGGGCACCGTGGCGCCCTGCCTGACGGGAGATGATATGAAATTCACGAAAATGCAGGGACTCGGCAACGACTACGTGTACGTGAGCTGCTTCGACGAGCAGGTCGACAACCCGTCGTCGCTTGCGCGTTTGGTGAGCGACCGCCATTTCGGCATCGGGTCGGACGGGCTCATTCTCATCCGCCCGTCGTCACAGGCGGACTTCTTCATGGAGATGTTCAATGCCGACGGCTCGCGCTCGGAGATGTGCGGCAACGGGATTCGTTGCGTGGGGAAGTACGTGTTCGACCACGGCTTGACCGACAAGCGGCAGATCGACGTGAACACGCTCGCGGGCGTTAAGCATCTGACGCTTGCCGTGCAGGATGGGCAGGTGGCCGAGGTCACGGTCGACATGGGTTCCCCCGAGCTCGAACCGAAGCTCATACCGGTCATCGCCGAGAGGACGCCGGTCGTAGCCGAGCCGATTGAAGTCGCCGGCAGGCGGTTCGAGATGACCTGCGTCTCGATGGGCAATCCCCATGCCGTCGTGTTCGTCGACGACGTCGAGGGCTTCCCTGTGGAGGAAGTGGGCCGGTCGTTCGAGTTTCACCCGGCCTTCCCCAAGCGCGTGAACGCAGAGTTCGTGCAGGTGCTCAACCGGCGCGAGGTTCGCATGCGCGTGTGGGAACGCGGCACGGGCGAGACGCTCGCCTGCGGGACGGGCGCTTGCGCGAGCACGGTCGCGTGCATCTTGAACGGGCTGACCAACGACGAGGTGACGCTGCGCTTGCTCGGTGGCGATTTGCGCGTGCGGTGGGATCGCGCCGCCAACCGCGTGTTCATGACAGGACCTGCGGTAACCGTGTTCGAAGGCGAGTTCGATGCATCCGCCTGCCCACAAGACGACCCGCCCCACATCGTCGACCCATCCTGGTAAGAATGAGTCGGAAGAACCGTTCTTCCGACTCATCGTACGCAATGAGTCGGAAGGACAGTTCTCCCGACTCATTGCATGCACAGAGTGAGGAGCTTTTCATGTTCAAAGCCAATGACAATTACTTGAAGCTGCCCGGCGATTACCTGTTTTCGGAAATCGCGTCGCGCATCGCCGCATACGGTGCGCAGAACCCCGACAAGGCGGGCCGCATCGTACGGCTGGGCATCGGGGATGTCACTCAGCCGCTGGCCCCATCCATCGTGGAGGCCTTGCATGCGGCAGTTGACGAGATGGGCGACGCGGCGACGTTTCGCGGGTATGCTCCCGACCTGGGCTATGATTTCCTGCGCGAGACGATTGCCGAGCACGATTTCGCATCGCGCGGGGCGCGGGTAGAGGCCGACGAGGTGTTCGTCAGTGACGGTGCCAAGTCCGATTGCGCGAACATCCAGGAAATCTTCAGCGCCGACGCGCGCATCGCCGTGTGCGACCCCGTGTACCCGGTTTACGTCGATTCCAACGTGATGGCGGGCCGCACGGGAACGTACGACGCCTCCACCGGGCTGTGGAGCGACGTCGAGTACATGCCTTGCACGAGGGAGGGAAACTTCGTGCCCGAGCTGCCCGATGCTGATGCGGACGTGTCGCTCATCTACCTGTGCTTCCCCAATAACCCGACGGGAGCGGCTATCGAGAAGTCCCAATTGCAGGCGTGGGTCGACTACGCCAACGAGCATGGTGCGGTCATCGTGTACGACGCCGCTTACGAGGCTTATATCTCGGATCCCAGCTTGCCGCATTCCATCTACGAATGCGACGGTGCGCGCAGCTGTGCCATCGAGATCAGGAGCTTCTCCAAGAACGCTGGCTTCACGGGCACACGCTTGGGTTACACGGTCGTCCCGCGTGATTTGAAGGATGTCGACGGCGTCTCGATGCGCGACTTGTGGGCGCGGCGCCATGGCACGAAGTTCAACGGTGCGCCTTATATCGTCCAGCGCGCGGGCGAGGCCGTGTACAGCGATCGCGGTCAGGCGGAGACGCGCGCGCAAATCGCCTATTACATGGAAAACGCGCGCATCATACGCGAGGGCTTGGCTGATGCCGGGTACGAGGTCTTCGGCGGCGAGAATGCCCCGTACCTGTGGCTTGCCGCGCCCGACGGTATGACGTCGTGGCAGTTCTTCGACCTGCTTCTCGAATCGGTTCAGGTCGTGGGCACGCCAGGGTCGGGTTTCGGGCCGCACGGCGAGGGGTATTTCCGCCTGACGGCGTTCGGCTCCTGCGAATCCACCGAAGAGGCCGTCTCCCGCATCCGGTCCTTGTAAACGATGAGTCGGGAGAACTGTCCTTCCGACTCATTTTCCAACTCATTCGGCTTCCCGATTGATTTGTTGCGGGCGGGTTTCGCCGCAGTTAAGACCCCATTTCGAAACATGGCCGTAAATCCTCGGAAACATGCGCGCCCTATCTTCGAGGCAGTCCGAACCGACACATTGCGAGGAAGGGGCGTATCACATGGGACGAATCGCTGAGGAATACGGCACGCTGGTGTTCAACGACCACACGATGCAGGAGTTGCTGCCGTCGGCGACTTACAAGGCGCTGTCCAAGACGATCAAGGAGGGCAAGCCGCTCGACATCGAGGTCGCCAACGTGGTCGCGCACGCCATGAAGGAATGGGCCGTCGCGAACGGTGCCACGCATTACACGCATTGGTTCCAGCCGCTGTCGGGCATCACGTCCGAGAAGCACGACGCGTTCCTCGACCCGCAGGCAGATGGGCGTGCCATCATGAAGTTTTCGGGCAAGGCCCTCATCCAGGGCGAGCCCGATGCGTCGAGTTTTCCGTCCGGCGGCATTCGCGCCACGTTCGAGGCGCGCGGCTATACGGCATGGGATCCCACGAGCTACGCGTTCATCAAGGACGAGGTGCTGTGCATCCCCACGGCGTTCTGTAGCTACACCGGCGAGGCGCTCGACAAGAAGACGCCGCTCCTGCGCTCGATGGAGGCCGTGTCGGCGCAGGCGTGCAAGGTGCTGTCGTATTTCGGCCAGGATGTGCCGCGTGTCACCACCACGGTCGGTGCCGAGCAGGAGTACTTCCTCATCAAGGAGGAGGACTACGAGCAGCGTCAGGACTTGATACTCACAGGGCGCACGCTCTTCGGCGCGCCGCCGTGCAAGGGCCAGGAGATGGAGGAGCACTACTTCGGTGCCATCCGCCCGACGGTGAACAACTTCATGAAGGAGCTCGACGAAGAGCTCTGGAAGCTGGGCGTGGCGGCCAAGACCAAGCACAACGAGGTTGCCCCGTGTCAACACGAGTTGGCTCCCATGTTCACGATCTCGAACGTTGCCATCGACCACAACCTGCTCACGATGGAGCTCATGCGCACGATCGCGTCGCATTACGGGCTCGTGTGCCTGCAGCACGAGAAGCCGTTCGAGGGAATCAACGGCTCGGGCAAGCACAACAACTGGTCGATTGCGACCGACTCCGAGAACCTGCTCGACCCCGGCAAGACTCCCGCGTCGAACCTGCGTTTCCTCGTGTTTCTGGCCGCGGTCGTGCAGGCGGTCGACGACTACCAGGACCTGCTCCGCATATCGGTCGCTTCCGCCGGCAACGACCACCGTCTCGGCGCGAACGAGGCGCCGCCGGCCGTCATCTCGATCTTCTTGGGTGATGAACTCGGGCGTGTGGTCGACGCTATCATTGCCGGCAAGGACGACGACGGCGCCGAAGCCGTCTACATGGACCTCGGCGTCGAGGTGCTGCCCAGTTTCGAGCGCGACAACACCGACCGCAACCGCACCTCGCCGTTCGCGTTCACGGGAAACAAGTTCGAGTTCCGCATGCCCGGTTCGCAGGTCAACCTCGCCGATGCCAACACGATTCTGAACACGATCGTCGCGAAATCGCTCAAGTGCTTCTGCGAAGCCGTCGAAGATGCGGGCGATTTCGAGAAGGCGGCTTTCGCATGGGTGCGCAAGACCCTGATCGAGCACCAGCGCATCATCTTCAACGGCGACGGTTATGCCGATGAGTGGCTCGAGGAAGCCGAGAGGCGCGGGCTTTTGAATCTGAAGTCGCTCGTGGATGCCGCCCCGCACATGCTCGACGAGAAGAACGTCGCGCTGTTCAAGGAGTTCGGCGTGCTCAACGAAGCCGAGAACCGCAGCCGCTACGAGGTCAAGCTTGAGACGTATTCCAAGCTCATCAACATCGAGGGGCAAACGATGAGCCACATGACAAAGCGCAAGATCGCTCCCGCGGTGAGCGCTTATGCAGAGCAGGTCGCCGACACCATCAATGCCAAGAAGGCTGCCAACCCCGACCTCGATCCCGTTGCCGACCAGAAGCTGCTCGCCAAGCTGAACGCGGGTGCCAACGAGATGTCGGACGCGCTCGATGCGCTCGACGAGGCGCTGGCGGTTGCGCAGGGTATCGACGACGCGCTGGCCATGGCCCGCTCGTACCATGATGGCGTGCTGGCCGCCATGGACCGCCTGCGCGTGGCATGCGATGCCATGGAGGGCATTGTCTCGACCGAGGCCTGGCCGCTGCCGACCTACAACAAGATTCTGTTCTACTGCTAACCAAAATGAGTCCTGCTAACCAAAATGAGTCGGGAGAACAGTTCTCCCGACTCATTGTGAATGTATGAGGGACAAGAACGATTGCCTGAATGAGTCGGAAGAACTGTTCTCCCGACTCATTTTTGAGGGGAAGAGGCTGCTATGGCGACATCCGCATTTCCAGGGGAGCGGCCCGACAGGCTCGAGGAGGCGTGCGCGGTGTTCGGCGTCTATGCGCCGGGGCAAGACGTGGCGCGCTTGACGGCGTTCGGGTTGCAGGCGCTGCAGCATCGCGGTCAGGAGAGCGCGGGTATCGCGGTCGGCGACGGTAAAACGGTGCTCATCCACAAAGACCTGGGTCTCGTCGACCAGGTGTTCACCGAGGAGACGCTCTCGCATCTCGAAGGCGACCTCGCCATCGGCCACACGCGCTATTCCACGGCCGGTGGTGGCGGGTGGACGGCTGCGCAACCTCATATATCGGCCATCGACGACGAGCTCATTGCGCTCGCGCACAACGGGACGCTCGTGGACACGTTGCCGCAACGCGCTTGGCTTGCCAACGAAGGCGTCCAGCTCTACGGATACACCGACAGCGAGGTAGCGGCACGCACGATCGGCGTCGACACCCGCCGCGCTGGGCATATCCGCGCGGGCATTCGGCTCATGATGCAGCAATTGCATGGCGCCTACGCCATCGTGTTGGCTACGCCCACGGCGCTTTACGCTTTCCGCGACCCGAACGGCATCCGCCCTCTTTCGCTCGGGAAGCTGCCGGATGACGGCGGATGGGTCGTGGCGAGCGAGTCATGCGGGCTCGACGCTATCGGCGCCGTCTTCGTGCGCGATGTCGAACCGGGCGAGATCATCAAAATCAGCGCCAGCGATTTCGAGTCGGAGCAGGGAATCGAGCCGGCCAGGCGCGCGAGCTGCATCTTCGAATACGTGTACTTCGCTCGGCCTGACAGCGTGCTTGACGGCGATGTCGTGTACCACGCCCGCCGCCGCATGGGGCGCGTCCTTGCACGCGAGGCGCCGGTAGAGGTCGATTACGTGTTGGGCGTGCCCGATTCTGGCGTGCCGCCGGCTTTGGGTTATGCGGCAGAAAGCGGCCTCGAGTATTGCGACGGCATCGTGAAGAACCGCTATGTCGGCCGCACGTTCATCCAGCCTACGCAGGAAATGCGTCAGATGGGCATCCGCATGAAGCTTAATCCGCTACCGAGCGTCATCGCGGGAAAGCGGCTCGTGGTGATCGATGACTCCATCGTACGCGGCAATACTTCAAAGCAGCTTGTGGCCATGCTGCGCCAAGCAGGCGCGAGGGAGGTGCACTTGCGCATAGTGAGCCCCGAGGTGATGTGGCCGTGTTTCTACGGTATCGACACCGATACTCGCGATCAGCTCATCTCGGCCAACATGACGCACGATGAGGTATGCGCGTACATCGGGTGCGATTCTCTGGCGTTTATCAGCCTCGAGGGCCTGAGAAGCGCGGTGCATTCCACCCACGACGGCTATTGCGACGCATGCTTCAGCGGTGATTACCCCGTGCCTGTCCCAGAATGAGTCGGGAGGACAGTTCTCCCGACTCACTTGCGGCGTTTATTCCACCGTCACCGATTTCGCAAGATTGCGCGGTTGGTCGACGTCGCATCCGCGCATGACCGCGATGGAGCGCGCCAGCAACTGCAGCGGCACGCTTGCCGTGATGGCGGAAAGCGCATCGCGCACCTTGGGGATGTAGATCACATGGTCGGCATGATCGCGTATGGCCTCGTCACCCTCGGTTGCGATGGCGACCACAAGCGCGCCGCGCGCCCGGCTTTCCTGCAAGTTCGAGATGACCTTGTCGTAGACGGGGCTTTGCGTGGCGATCGCGATGACTGGGAAACCCTCGTCGATGAGCGCGATGGGGCCGTGCTTCATCTCGCCTGCCGGATACGCTTCGGCGTGCAGGTAGCTGATTTCCTTGAGCTTGAGCGCGCCCTCGCGCGCGATAGCCGCACCCATGCCGCGCCCGACGAACAACGCGCTGGTCGCGTCAACGCATGCCTGCGCCGCATCCTCGATGGCCGACGTGTCGGCGAGGATGCGCTCGACCTGCTCGGCCGTGTCTGCGAGTTCGCGGAAGATGAGCCTGATCTGGTTCATGCGCAGCTTTCCCTTTGCCTGCGCCAGCAGCAGCGCCAGCAGCGTGAGGCTCACCACCTGGCCGAGGAACGACTTCGTGGACGCGACGGCGATTTCCTTGTTCGCCTTCGTGTAGATGACGCCGTCGGACTCGCGGGCCACGGGGCTTCCCAACACGTTGGTGATGCCGAACACGCGCGCGCCCTTGATGCGCGCGTCGCGGATGGCCGCGAGCGTGTCGGCCGTCTCGCCCGATTGCGACACGGCGACCACGAGCGTCGTCGGCGTGATGATCGGGTTGCGATACCTGAACTCGCTCGCAACCTCGACCTCGGTGGGAACGCGCGCCCAACCCTCGATCATCTCGCGGGCGATGAGTCCAGCATGATAGCTCGTGCCGCACGCGATGACGTACACGCGGTCGATGAGGTTGAGCTCCTCGGACGTCATGTCGAGCTCGTCGATCTCGAGCCGCCCGCCTACGAGGCGCCCGGCGAGCGTGTCGCGGATGACGCGCGGCTGCTCGTGGATTTCCTTGAGCATGAAGTCGGGGTAGCCGCCCTTCTCGGCGACGTCCATATCCCACGCGATGTGGGTCGTCGCAGGTTCGATTGCGCGGCCGTGATTGTCGAAGAATTCGATGGAATCCGAGGTCAAGCGAGCGATTTGACCATCGTCGAGGTACACGACGTCACGCGTGGCACCGATGACGGCGATGGCGTCGGAGGCGACGTAGGACCCGTCCGCCGCCGCGCCCACGATGATGGGCATGTCGCGGCGCGTGACCACGATGACGCCGGGCTCGTGCGCGCTGGTCACGGCGAAGCCGTACGAGCCGACGAGACGGACGCTCGCGATGCGCACGGCTTCGGCGAACCCGCGCGTGTCGCGCATCGCGCCCTCCCCTGCGCCAGCGACGCTCGCGTACGCTTCCTCCACCAGATGGGCGATGACCTCGGTATCGGTCTCGCTGCGGAACGCGTGGCCGCGGCTCTCGAGTTCCTCGCGCAGCTCGGCGTAGTTCTCGATGATGCCGTTGTGCACGACCGCGATGTCGCCCGCGCACGATGCATGCGGGTGCGCGTTAGCCTCCGAGGGCCGACCGTGCGTTGCCCAACGCGTGTGGCCGATACCGCACGTGCCCTCAAGGTCGAAATGCGCGGCGGTATGCGCGAGCTCTGCGACCTTTCCGCGCCGCCTGATGATCGCGAGCCCGTCGCCTTCCATGACCGCGATGCCGGCTGAATCGTACCCGCGGTATTCCAGCTTCGCCAGGCCGTCGAGCAGCTTGGTCGCTGCCTCCTGCGTTCCCGTATATCCGACTATTCCGCACATGCTTCGCACCTTTCGTATGTCGAAAACAAATGGAAAGAGTTGCAAGCAACCAAACGGGGACTGTCCCCGAATGGTTGCAACCAAACGGGGACTGTCCCCATTTGGTTGCTGACGCTTTCCTCTGTTCGGTTTAGCACGCGCTTTCAGGCGGCAGCATGCCAAACGCGATGCTTCCCAAGACAGAAATGAAGATTTAACGGCTGTGAAACCTTAGTGAGTCGGAAGAGCTGTTTCCCCTCCTCGTCCTTTCGTCCCGCTACCGAGGCAGATCCTGCAACGCGATGATACCCAGGCCTTCGTCGTGAACCGCCTCCATCGCGGCTGCAAGCGCCTGAGCCGCAGCGATGGTAGTCGCGTACGTCACGCCGTGACGCACGGCCGCCAAGCGCAGTTCGTAGCCGTCTCCACGGGCCGCATGCCCGAAGGGTGTGTTGATCACCAGCTGGATCTCGCCATCTGCCATCAAATCGACGACGTTGGGGTGGCCTTCGCTGACCTTCTTCACCTTCTTGCACGGAACGCCCGACGCGGTCAGGGTCTTGGCCGTCCCGCCCGTGCTCACGATGCTGAAGCCCAAACGCGCGAAATCGCGCGCGATTGACGAGATGTAGCGCTTATCGCGATCGGCCACGCTCACGAACACGTCGCCGGAATGCGGCAAGTCGTACGCGATGGCGACTTGGGTCTTGGCATATGCAGCCGGGAACGTGGAAGCAACGCCCATGACCTCGCCAGTTGACTTCATCTCGGGACCGAGCACGACATCCGAGCCGGGGAACCTGCCGAACGGCATGACCGCTTCCTTCACCGCGCAATAGCCGAGCTCGCGGTCGTCGGGAGGCAGTCCCATGTCGGCGAGCCGTTCGCCCGCCATGACGCGTGCCGCCACCTTCGCGAGGGGCACGCCGGTGGCCTTCGACGTGAACGGGACTGTCCGGCTGGCGCGAGGATTCGCCTCGATGACGTAGACCACTTGGTCTTTCACGGCAAACTGAATGTTGAGCAGACCTTGGACCCCCAAGTTCAGCGCCAACCTCCAGGCGATGTCGCGCAGCTTGCTCACAAGCGTGTCCGACAGGGAGAACGGCGGGATACAGCAAGCCGAGTCGCCCGAATGGATGCCCGCTTCCTCGATATGCTCGAGTATTCCTCCGATGTATACGTCGTCGCCGTCGCATATGCAGTCGAGATCGATCTCGATGGCCGACTCGAGGAACTTGTCAAGGTAGACAGGATGGTCGGGCGATATTCTAGCCGCTTCGCCCATATAGCGCCTGAGCTGGGAAGCATCGTAAACGATGGCCATGCCGCGCCCGCCGAGGACGTAACTCGGGCGAACCAGCAGCGGGAAGCCGATGCGCTGTGCAACCTTCACGGCTTCCTCGAGCGTCGACGCGTCGCCGGCAGCCGGGTACGTGATTCCGAGGCCGTCGAGCACGGCCGCGAATCGATCGCGGTCCTCGGCCAGGTCGATGGCATCCGCGCCGGTGCCCATGAGGGGCACGCCCGCCTCTTCGAGCGCACGCGCCAATTTGAGCGGCGTCTGGCCGCCGAGCGTCGCCACGACCCCATCTGGTCGCTCGATGTCGATGATGTCCATGACGTCCTCGTAGGTGAGCGGCTCGAAATAGAGCTTGTCTGCCGTGTCGTAATCGGTCGAGACCGTCTCGGGGTTGCAGTTGACCATGATGGTCTCGTACCCCGCCTCGCGCAGCGCGTAGCATGCGTGCACGCAGCAGTAGTCGAACTCGATGCCCTGCCCGATACGGTTGGGCCCCGCGCCCAGGATTACCGCTTTCTTCCTGCCCGATGAGTCGGGAGAACAGTTCTCCCGACTCATTTCCGCATGAGTGAGTCGGGAGAACTGTT
>ODAI014580615.1_pt1 | contig 13187 bp, 12 predicted proteins | sample 1539321 | NCBI WGS metagenome assembly ODAI01 (sample SAMN02144231, study PRJEB22623) | gut metagenome | biome: sheep rumen | host: Ovis aries | place: New Zealand | reverse complement strand
TACATAAATAAAAACGGCGCTGCCATAAGCAGCGCCGCCGTAAAGCATCTTACTTTTCCTTGCGCTGCTCGCAGTGCTGGTTTGCAACGCTGCAGGAAGTCTTGCTTGCAGACTGGCATGAAGTCTGGCACTCACCGCATCCGCCTGTGACTTTGGACTCAGCCATGTTTCTTGTTGTGATAGTCTTAATTCTCTTCATTTTGAATCCCTCCGTGTATTTTGATCCATGTGTAGGATACCATTCTGTCGCGCATCTGTCAATCTGACGAAGGTGCACGAACGTTAAGTCTGTTGATATTTCTATCTTTTTGAGACTGCTTCTGCAGCTGCTGCAGCAGCGTCTGCTACTTCCTTCTCAAGAGCGTCAAATTCCGCTCTTGCTTCGGCGATAAACGTAGGGATTTCAGGTGCTTCGAAATCCGAAGGAATGCTGGTTCTTGGGAACTCAAGCGTAGCGCGCTTCTCAAAAGGTGTCTTCTCCGGTTCAGGGGCAGGAGCAGGCTCGTGATGCTCAGGAGCTGCTGTGATGCGGAAGTCGAACACGGCTTCTTTTCTCATGTCCCTGTTGACTATTCTGATCCTGTCTGCTTTTCCGTCTGTGCTGTCAGCCTTTACAAGAATGTCTCTTGTTTCGCCGGCTGCGATGTCGAGAGTGACATCCTGGCCCGGCAGCGGCGGAAGATCCCAGTTTCTGGTATCAGGATTATATGCTGTATGGAAGAACCTTACCTTTCCGACTGTAACGTTTATGTGGTAAATGCAGTCCTGATTGACGCTTGGAAGCAGGCACTCAGAATGCTTGTCGCCAAGCTGCCCTCTGAGGTTTACTGTTCCCTTTGCAGTTCTGTATACGAGGCCTCTGTACTGGTTGCGCGTATTGGCAAGCTCGCTCACAATTATTACTTCACAAGGCGCGTTGTTGATCACGTACTCCGCTGTGGAACCAATGGAGTTGAGCATGTCTTCTCTGGAAGACTTAGTCATAATAATGAGATCAGCTCCAGTCTCGCGTACGGCTCTTGTGATCCTTACGCCAGCCTTGCCTACAGCCGACAGCTTTGTCAGCTTGTACCCCTCTAATGACTCAGCTATGAGATTAAGCTTTTCGTCCAGCGCCTTTACAGCAGCGCTTTCTACGTCGCTCCTTACAGAATATCCGAGCCTCTCATCTACCATCATAAGTACGAGCTCGGCTTCTTCAGGTGTGTAATTCTTTTTTACATATGTGAGTGCCTTAAGGCTGCGCTGTGTTTCTTCGATCGGGATAAGTATCTTTTTCATAAGTTTATCCTCTTGTTTGCTCCCAATATTTTAACTGTTTAATTGTATCACGCTGATGTTGAAGTTATCAATTGTATTAATCCTATTTAAGGAACTTGCTGTTGAGTGTAAGTATGAAAACCTCAGCTATTGCATAGAAAACCAGGTAGTCATCATCGAATGAGTCAATGAGATCACTCCTGCACCTTCCCTGCTGATCAAACAGAAGATTCGGAGAACCTCCAATGACCGCCTTCAGCTTTCCCTCATGCTCTATCATGTAATTGCATGAGATATTTGCCTTCATGCAGGACGGGAACAGAATCATCCTGAACACACCGGCATCTGTATCCGCCTCAAAGCCCTCACCATGCGAGTCTTTGAACTTCCTTATCTCTCCGAAGTGCTCTCCGTCCGAGAACAGTTCGAAACCTGCAGATTCATTCGGGAAGCCCTTGTTGTCAAATGAGCGGGCGGCAACGGATGCCATCTCATTGCCGTCAACATCGAACACCTTTGCCGTGAACGGCCTCAGTGAAGTCTCAACCCTGAGAACGTCATTCCCTTCAGAATCCCTGAAATATCCCTCTGCTGAATTGTGATAATAAAACTTATAAAAATCCAGAGCCTCAGGTACATCAGCATATCTGTCCGCATGCAGTTTCCCGATAAGCTCAGTCAGATGCTTTACAAGCATCACAGACGCGAGCTTGAAACCTGCAAAAACTGCATACCTTTCAGGAGTGACCTCGGCCTCCTGCGGGTCCACAAGATTCTCGAACCTGTACTCGTCCTCAGCCTTTCTGATGATATTATCCAGCTTAGTGACGTGTTTTACATCTATGTAATCTTTACCGCGGGATATGACAACACAGTCCTTAAAACTACACGGTCCGAACACAATGCTCTCGCCGGAGAAGCCCTTATGCTCAGCGATCCATGCCTTTCCGAGAGGAGTATCGAGATCCCTGAGTTTTTCGTAAAGCTCAGCAATGCTCATATCCGTCTTTATGATCTTTTCATAGATACTGCGGTCATTGCGCTTTCCGCCGCCGCGGTTCCAGAAAACTCCGAACGCGAGCAGCAGAGTGATTCCGCCCATAATGAATCTGCCTACGGACATCATAAGCAGGCTCAAAATGATAGCAAGGATTCCAACAGCTGTTATAGCTTTATCTTCTTTCATATATGATTATCTCTATACTTTTTTAATTCAATCAGTCTGCAAATAATACCGGCAGGCTGCTATTTTTTAGGATAATAAAGCATCTACTGCTTCTCTTACAGCCTTGCGATTAGCTTCCGCTTCTTCTGCAGTTGCACCCTGTGCCATTACATAAGTCTTTACTTTTGGCTCTGTTCCCGAAGGTCTTATAGCTACTGCGCATCCGTCTGCGAGTCTGTAGAAGAGCACATTGCTCTTTGTGAATCCAGGAACGTCTCCGAGGTAGTCTGTTACGCTCTCAACCCTGAGGCCGATCTCTGACGGCGCATCCTCTCTGATGCGTGCCATTACTGCTTCTCTTCTCTCTGCTGAATCGAAGCCCTCAAATACTGTGGACTCTGTGTTCTCCACAAAATAACCGTATTTCTCATAGAGTGCGAGGAGGCCGTCGTATACGGACATTCCCTTTGCCTTGTAGTAGCAAGCCATCTCGGCCATCATCATTGCTGCATATACAGCGTCCTTGTCTCTTGCGTATGAGCCGCCGAGGAATCCGATGCTCTCCTCGAATCCGAAGATGAAGTTCTCATCGCCGTTTTCTTCGTGGTCTTTGATCTTCTCGCCTATGAACTTGAATCCGGTGAGTACGTCGTACATCTTTACGCCGTTGTCAGCTGCGATCTTGTCTGCCATTACTGTGGATACGATCGACTTGCAGACGAACGGATTTGCCGGCATTGTGCCGAGTTCGTTTCTGGCTGTGATGATGTAGTCGAGCATGAGGCATGCTTCCTGGTTTCCTGTAAGGATCTTGTATCCGTCCTTTGCCTTTACGACTGCGCCGCATCTGTCGCTGTCTGGGTCAACGCCGATTACGAGCTCTGCGTCGTTCTTCTTTGCATACTCGATGGCAAGTGCAAATCCTTCTGTGTTCTCCGGGTTTGGCGACTTTACTGTAGGGAAGTTTCCATCAGGGATCATCTGCTCCTCAACAGGAATGATAGCGCCGTAGCCCTGTCTTCTGAGGATCTCAGGAACCAGCTTGTAGCCTGCTCCGTGGAAAGGCGTAAATACGATCTTCATCTCTTTTGCTACCTGATCGATGTACTTACGTGTGATGGAGGTTTCCATTACCTTTCCGATATATGTCTCATCCATCTCATCGCCGAGGATCTCAACAAGGCCTTCTTCTACAGCCTTATCGTAGTCCATGGTCTTAACGTCCCTGAAGATGTCTACTTTTGCTATCTCTGCAGATACCACGTCTGCATGCTCAGGTCCGAGCTGCGCCCCGTCTGCCCAGTATGCCTTATATCCGTTGTATTCCTTAGGATTGTGGCTGGCTGTGATGTTGATTCCTGCGATCGAGCCTGTCTCCCTTACAGCGAATGAGAGCTCAGGTGTAGGACGCATGTCGTCAAATATATATGCCTTAATGCCGTTGGCTGCGAGCACTGCTGCTGCCTCTTCAGCAAACAGTCTCGAATTGTTTCTGGAATCGTGAGCGATGGCAACACCGTTTCCTTCAGTGGAATCGCCGCCGATCTGGCCGCCCTTTGAGATAATCAGGTTAGCCAGTCCCTGTGTTGCGTATCTGACTGTATATACGTTCATGAGGCCTATTCCAGCTCCCATTATTCCTCTGAGTCCTGCAGTTCCGAAAGTGAGCATGGCCTTGAATCTGCCTTCTATCTCGGTTTCATTGCCGGCGATCGCTCTCAGCTCTTCCTTGGTCTGCTCGTCTACTACATCTGATGCAAGCCAGTACTCGTACTCTTCCTTGTAAGTTCTCATGTCTCTCCGCCTTTCTTTTGTTCCTTAACCTACTTCTTCAAATTGTGAGTTGTATAATTCTGCATAGGCACCACCCTTAGCGAGCAGTTCCTCATGTGTGCCCTGTTCCACTATATCGCCGTGGTTCATTACCAGAATGAGATCAGCGTTACGTATGGTCGAGAGCCTGTGTGCGATGATAAAGCTCGTACGGTCTTCTGTAAGAGCATCCATCGCCTTTTGTATTTCTTCTTCTGTTCGTGTATCTACTGACGATGTCGCTTCGTCGAGTATCAGAAGTCTCTTGTCTGCCAGCACTGCGCGGGCAATAGTAAGCAGCTGTCTCTGCCCCTCAGAAATGTTTGTAGCATCCTCATTGAGCATCATTTTATAGCCGCCCGGAAGCGCCTTAATGAAGTGATGCGCCTTGGCGGTCTTTGCTGCCTGTATGATTTCTTCGTTGGTTGCGCCTTCTCTGCCGTAAGCGATGTTCTCCCTGATTGTTCCGCTGAACAGCCAGGTATCCTGGAGCACCATGGCGAAGTTGTCGCGCAGCTCTTTTCTGGTGAATTCTCTGATGTCGCGGCCGTCCACCAGTATGGCTCCTCCGTCCACATCATAGAACCTCATAAGCAATTTTACCATAGTTGTCTTGCCGGCGCCCGTAGGACCTACAATTGCGATCTTCTGACCCGGCTCAACTTTTGCGCTGAAATCCTTAATGACAGTATGATCTTTTTTGTAACCGAAGCTTACGTGCCTGAACTCAACAGCGCCCCTGATTTCTCCCATCTCGTCAGCCGCTCCCGGAGCATCCTCTTCTTCGTCCTCGTTAAGGAATTCAAAGACTCTTTCTGCAGCTGCCGCCATGGACTGGACCTGGTTCATTATCTGCGCTATGTCCTGTATAGGCTGTCCTATATTTTTGACGTACTGTACAAACGCCTGGATGTCGCCGACGCCAATCGCGCCTCTTACGCAGAACATTCCGCCGGCAACTACAACTGCCGCGTATCCGAGGTTGCTCACGATCCTCATAAGCGGCCGCATCATGCCCGACAGGAACTGCGACTTCCACGCGGATTCATACAGCTTCTCGTTGGTCCTGTTGAATTCTTCTGTGACTGCGGCTTCTCTGTTGAATGCCTTTACTACAAGATGGCCCGAGAATGTCTCCTCAACCTGACCGTCAATGATTCCAAGGTATTTCTGCTGTGCCGCGAAATGCTTCTGCGATACCTTTATCAGCAGGCCCATTACGAGAGCGGACAGCGGTATGACCATCAGTGCTATCAGAGTCATGGTGACATTGATGGTAAGCATAACTATCACTATGCCGGCCATGCTTATGATCGCCCATATGAAGTTGGATATGCTCTGGCTCAGAGACTGGCCCAGTGTATCAACGTCGTTGGTGATTCTGGAGAGGATCTCTCCTGTCTGCACGCGCTCAAAGTATCCGATAGGCATGCGGTTTATCTTCTCGGAGATATCGCGCCTCATCCTGTAGACTATCTTCTGCGTGATGTTAGTCATTATGAGGGCCTGTACGTACTGAGCGATCGCTCCTATGAAGTACAGCGCCATGGTCATGAGCAGAACGCGCGACACAGCTTCAAAATCGATGCCGCCTGTGCCGTGGATCTTGTTCATTACACCCTCTGCGAGCAGAGTGGTCGCACGTCCCATTACCTTTGGCCCGACAGTCTCAAAGACAGTAGCTACAGCAGACACAACAATAACCACCGCCACGGCAAACTTGTACCCGCCCATGTATCTGAGCGTGTCTCCTATTGCCTTGCGGAAGTTCTTAGGCTTCTCGCCCGGAGCGAGTATGCTGCTCGGGCCGCCTCCGCGCCTTCTCTGGCGCTTCCCGTCTCCCTGCCCGGTCTGCTGCTCCTCAGCTTCCTGTGCCCCGTATTCTGTTTTCGGCTTTTTATCTTCGCTCATTCGCTATGCGAGCGCTGCCTCCGACAGCTGTGAGATTGCTGTATCCCTGTATATACCGCAGGTCTCCATAAGTTCCTTATGAGTACCCTTGCCAACTATTTTGCCTTCGTCGAGCACTATTATCTGCTCGGCGTGGAGAATGGTGCCTACTCTCTGCGCAACTATTATGCGGGTGCTGTCAGTTATATGCTCTGCAAGCGCCTTTCTGAGAGTTACATCTGTTTTCATGTCGAGTGCCGAGAACGAATCGTCAAACAGCATAACAGCAGGTTTCTTAACTACCGCCCTCGCGATCGCGAGCCTCTGTTTCTGGCCTCCGGATACGTTGGCGCCGCCCTGCGACACTTCTCTTTCGAAGCCCTCAGGCCTTTCTTCTATAAACTCTGTAGCCTGTGCTATCTCAGCGGCAAGCCTTACTTCCTCATCACTCGCGTCCTCATCGCCCCAGCGTATGTTTTCAGATACCGTGCCGGAGAAGAGAATTCCCTTCTGAGGCACATATCCGATGGTGTCTCTGAGTGATTCAAGCTTTATGTCTCTTACATCGATGCCTCCGATGGTGATCCTGCCCTCAGTGACATCGAAAAATCTCGGGATCAGATTGATAAGCGTGGTTTTTCCGCAGCCTGTAGCACCGATAATAGCGGTCGTCTCTCCCGGCTTTGCGGTGAAATCGATATCCGTAAGAACATTCTCTTCTGCATCCGGATACCTGAAAGTGACGTGCTCGAATCTGATTTCTGCGCCCTTTTTATGGCCGCCCTCTTCCTCTTCTGCAAGCACCACCGCATCTTCTCTGTTCTTTATGGAAGTCGTTGTGTTGAGTACTTCATAGATTCTGTCGGCAGCGATACCGGCTCTTGGGATAAAGATCGCCATGCTGGCTATCATCAGGAACGAGAACACTATCTCCATCGAATATGCAATGAACGCAGTCATGGTACCGACCTGCATGCCGCCCGTGTCAATGCGGCCTGCTGCTACCCATGTGATCCATATCGACAGCCCGTACATGACTATCATGAGTATAGGAGTGATGGAGATCATAGCTCTGTTAACAAAGAGCTGATTCCTGTAGAGATCATAGTTTGCCTTGTCGAAGCGCTCCTCCTCGGTGTCTTCGCGTCCGAAAGCGCGGATTACCTGAATACCTGTGAGTATCTCGCGCGATACAGCATTGAGCGCATCTATGAGAGACTGCATCACCTTGAACTTAGGCATGGCAATAACCATAAGTGTTCCTACCATGAGCAGTATGGCAATCACGCCTGTAACTATAACAAAGTTCATGTGAGCGTGAGTCTGGTAGACCTTTATGATAGACCACGTGCAGATACAAGGAGCAAAGAGCATCATTCTGAGCATCATGGTGGATGTCATCTGAACCTGCTGGATGTCGTTGGTTGCACGGGTTATGAGCGACGATGTGCGGAACTCTGTCATCTCGGCATTCGAGAAAGACATTACATTCGCGAACAGGCGCGATCTGAGGTCGCGTCCTATGCTTGCTCCGACCCTTGCCGCGAGGAGCGATATCAGGGTGGTGAATATCATGACAGAGACAGACATCATCAGCATCAGTCCGCCGCATCTGAACATGAACGAGTTCTGTATGGACATAATATCAAGGCCTGCTTCCTGATCGCAGTCACCGGCGTAGGCTATGCCCATGGCGAGCATATTGCTGTTTACCCCGCTGCTGCTATCATCCGCACCTGCAGCATCTTCAGCTTCATAGCCTGCTGCAGCCTCGGCTCCGGCAAGAGTCTCTCCGTTCTTCTCCGCGTAACGCTTAACAATTGGAGTGAGCAGAGCCTCATCGAGTCCGTCCAGCTCTTCTTCTGTCATGTCTCTTCTGTAGTAAACAGCGCCGGATTCCGCATCATCAGCATCAAATGCATCGCTCCACAGAGCGCTCTGCCCGTCTGTCATAAGAGAGCCGGCAGCATCGAACTCCTCTGCGGTTATCGCCTCCGGCACTATATGCTCTATTCCTCTGTTCTGGATGCCCGTGTCTATGAGAGCCTGCGTATACTGAGGTAAATTCATCTCACAAAAAGCCTGTCCTGCCATCAGAAGCAGAACAAGCAAAGCGGTCCATTTATGAGGTAATAGTGTTTTGAAGAGATTCTTCATTTACAGATCAGTCGTATTTTGAAGTTCTTGTTTCGTCTAAACTGCCTGCTCCCTCGAGAGCACGTGCTATATCTTCCAGGCATCTGACCTCTATAACGTTGTCGCGGTCTAGCTGCCTGCAGAAATCGGCCTCGAGCATGTCGTCGAGGTATCTGAAAAAGCTGTCGTAATAACCGTTCACGTTATAGATCATAACCGGCTTGTTGACTTTTCCGAGCAGCCCCAGGCGCTTGTATGTCATTACTTCGGTGATTTCATCGAGAGTTCCCATTCCACCCGGAAGAGCTATGAATGCATCACCGTTTTCTATCATCCAGTTGCGCCTTGCTGACATGTCGTCGGAGATCACAACTTCTGCCAGGTCATCGCGGGTCTCCTCTGCCAGTATGAAGAACTGCGGAGTTACTCCGATGGCCTTGCCGCCGCCTTCTATAAGAGCATCAGAAACCGCGCCCATCATTCCGGCGTTTCCGGCACCATAGACGAGCGTGTGCCCCTCAGAAGCCATCCAGGCTCCGAGTTCTTTTGCCCTTGCGATGTATTCGGGATCGTTCCCTTCTGCTGCTCCGCAGTAAACTGTTATGTTCATGTTACATTACCGATTTTGCCTGCATGTCTTTAAGTACTGTTTCTTCCTCTTCTTCTTTGTCCCACTCAGGATCGTAGAAGAGGTTGAGTCTGAGCTCGTTTGAGATTTCTCTCAGCAGCTTGCATCCTGCAATGCTGTTGCCCTGAGTATCGAGTGCAGGACCGAATACTCCTATGCCTGCACGCTTGTCGGAGACTGACAGTAGTCCGCCGCCGACTCCGGACTTTGTAGGGATACCTACCTTGATGGCGAAGGTTCCTGATCCGTCGTACATTCCGCAGGTAAGCATGAGAGTCTTTGCAATACGCGCCGTACGGGATGACATGTATCTCTTGCCGTCGATGACACACACGCCGTCGTTTGCAAGCTTTTTGCCGAGGTTCGCGAGAGATTCTGCAGTAACGTTCATGGAGCACATCTTTGTATAGAACCTGAGTGTGTCCTCAACGTCAGTTGTGATGATTCCCTTGCTCTCAAGAAGGTATGCTATCGAGCGGTTGCGCGAGCATGTTTTCATCTCGGAATCAAAGACCGCTTCATTAAGCTCTATACCCATGTCGGAGCAGACGTTCCTTGTGTATCTGAGCATATCCTGGAACGATACCTCCGGAAGCAGGAGTCCGCATACTGCAAGAGCACCTGAGTTGATAAGCGGGTTATATGGTTTTGAATTGCTCACATCGAGCTCAACAAGAGAGTCAAAAGCTTCTCCCGAAGGCTCCATTCCTACCTTTTTGAATACGTTCTTGAGCCCGCACACCTCGAGCGCGACTATCAGCATGATTACTTTTGATACAGACTGAATAGTGAATCTGGTGTCGTAATCGCCGATGCATATCTTGTCGCCCTTGAGAGGATAAAGGCATATTCCGAGCTGATGAGGATCCATCTTTCCGAGTTCCGGAATGTATGTTGCGACTGCGCCTTTTGGAATCTCCTCTCTGGCAAGATTCATCGCTCTGTTGATGATTTCTTCTGCTTTCTTTTTTTCTATCAGCTGATAGTGCTTGTCGATAAAAGATTCTGTTGATCCTGTATTTTGGGTAAGCTGTTTTTCTTTTGTACTGTCAGCCATTATGTCCTCCCTTTTTCCGCCGCGATCCAGTTTCTGGATCTGGTCCGGAATACTTTATTTTCATCTGCTTATAGATATTTTATTGTACATCATAATCGCTCATTTTTAAAGATATCCGTGCACCTCGTCTGCGCAAAGCATCTTGCATTCTTCATCCCCCTCCAGGGGTTAACTTTTTCTTTTTCCTTTGTTACAATGCATATTAAAAGAAAAACGGATAACGGGAGGCAGCAATGTCAGACATTAAGGAACACGGACACACACATACACACGAGCATTTTCATGAACATACACACGTAGATGAGTCCGGTCATGAATACACCCATACACACATCCACGGCGACGGTTCACACAGCCACGAGCATGGCCACGTGCATTCACCGGAGCACACTAAGTCCGTGCTCAACAGAATGAGCCGCATAATAGGCCACATGGAGTCCACCAAGCGCATGGTCGAGGATGGACGCGACTGCTCGGAGGTGCTCATACAGCTCTCTGCCATCGAATCGGCAATAAAGTCAGTCAGCCGTGTGATCCTCAAAGAGCACATGTCAACATGCATTATAGATGCTGTAAAAAGAGATGATCTGGATACCCTTGAGGAACTCAACAAAGCCATCGATAAGTTCATAAAATAGACGCAATTTCAAATAAAATGGAGCATCTCGCGATGCTCCATTTTTGTTTTTGCAATTTTGCTGTTGTTTACTTATATGCAGCTGCGAGCTCTTCTGCCAGTGCTTCGAGCTGCGCTCTGCTGTCATTGTTGAGTGCGGAAACGATCTTGACGTCATTTTCGCAATATGTCATATTCTTGCATCCCTCGAGCATGCCCTTCATGACCTTGGCAGCCTGCGGAGCCCATGAACCGTTCTCGATGAAAGCGAGTCTCTTGTTCTGGTAGTTGCGCTCAACGAGTGAGTCGATGAACTCTCTCATGAACGGGAAGATACCGTTGTTGAAAGTAGTTGTTGCAAATACGACTGTGTCGTATCTGAACGCATCCTCAACAGCCTCAGCCATGTCAGTTCTGGCAAGGTCCTGAACCTCAACTGCAGGTACGCCCTTAGCCTCGAGCTTCTCTGCGAGGAGCTCAACAGCCTTCTTTGTGTTGCCATATACTGATGTGTAAGCGATGACTACGCCCTTTGACTCGGACTCATACTTTGACCAAGTGTCATAGAGACCAAGGTAGTATCCGAGGTCGGAAACGAGTACAGGACCGTGGAGCGCACAGATCTTCTCGATATCCAGCTTAGCTGCTTTCTTAAGAACTGCCTGCACCTGTACGCCATACTTGCCTACAATACCAAAGTAGTAACGCCTTGCCTCGCAGGCCCAGTCGTCATCTTCCTCGCTGGTTTCGCCGATCTTATCGAGACCGCCGAATCTGCCGAAAGCGTCAGCCGAGAACAGAACCTTGTCTGTTGAATCATAAGTCATGATGACCTCTGGCCAGTGCACCATAGGAGCAGTTACGAAATTGAGAACATGTCCGCCAAGATCAAGAGTGTCGCCTTCCTTAACAACGACTCTTCTGTCAGCGTAATCCTCTCCCTCAAAGAAGTTTGCCATCATTGTGAAAGCCTTCTGCGAAGAAACGATCTTTGCGTCAGGGAAAGCTTCCATGAATTCTTTTATGGATCCTGAATGATCAGGCTCCATGTGCTGAACTACCAGGTAGTCTGGAGCATCAGTAACTTCTTTTCCCTTGACGAGCCATTCATCTGTAAAATGACCGTCTACAGTATCCATTACGGCAACCTTGCCGCCTTTTACTACATATGAATTGTAAGCCATTCCTTCCGGAACAATATAATGGCCCTCAAACAGATCAACGTCGTGATCGTTGACACCAACGTAAAGGATATCTTTTGTAATTGTCATTTTCTGTTATCTCTCCTTACTCTGCCATCCAAAGGGAGTGCAGGTTGCAATAAGCGTATACTGCTTCGACCTCATCTCCTTCGCAGATTTTGAAACATGCTGCAGGAGCGTCTCCCGGGTTGAGGGATTTTCTCTGATTGCCCTGCTTTGTCTTGAGTGCGATCCACTCGATGTAGTGCTCAGGGAGCATAGGATGCTCAGCAGCACCAACCTTTACCTCTACTACATCGCCCTTTACTTCAAATACAGGAACGTGCTTCTCAACTGCAGCGTCTGTTGTGCCAGGTACGATCTCTTTCATAGGCTCTCCGCAGCAAACTACAGGAACGCCAGTCTTCTTAACGATAGCTACGATCTGTCCGCAATGTGCGCACTTATAGAATTTCATTTCCATAATTATCCTCCCGGTGACAGTTATCTCTTTTTTAGCTCAGATTATTTTAGCATAGCACGGCAAAACGGGCAATTGCGGAGCTGTTTTTTTTACTTATGTTTATTTGTTGCTGTTAGAGGCCAGAAGGCACCGGAGGGGAGATGATTCCAGCAGAACAGGGGCACAATCTGTTGACTGCCTTTGATTTAGCGTGTTAAATTAATGTATTAAATCAAAGCAAAACATCTGCACGGGATTCAGGACGGAGGAAACAAAATGAAGACATTACCTTTCAGATATGAAGTTATGGATGGAAAAGGCGAGCCTATGTTAATTGATGTCAGAAGAGCAACTCCTGATGACCTCGATAAAGTCATCGCTCTGCAGGATGCGATAGTGGAAGCTCTGCCAGATAAGGACCTGTACGCGACATTTACAGTAGAAGAGTCACTCGGTCAGCTTGAGCATGACATTTGCATGATAGCTGAGTGTAACGGGGAAGTCGCAGGCTATTCAGTAATGATTCCTAACGATCCTGACAACCCTGAGAACTACGGAAAGTATTTCAACTATGACAGAGAACAGCTGGCACAGACTGTATCTATGGACCTCACTATGGTAGCTCCTAAGTACAGGGGCCGCGGAATACAGAGGCTCTTCAACAAACTGCGTCTGGGAATGGCTGCAGAAATGGGCGCGCATGAGGCGCTTACAACCATCTCCCCTGACAATCCATACAGCTACAGAAACTTCCTTGTTCTCAACTTTGAAATTGTAGACGAAAGAGAGCTCTATGGAGGAAAGCGCCGCTATATTCTCAGAAAAACTTTCTAAACATGTTAAAAGCGGGCAAAGTTGCCCGCTTTTTTGTACCTATTTTATGGCTGCCATGAAGCAGACCTTTCCCTCTTCATTCAGGGCTCCGACTTCCATGAGCCCGTCCTCCGAAGGGCGTTTAACGAATCTGATCGTCTCTCAC
>ODAI011112844.1_pt1 | contig 13188 bp, 10 predicted proteins | sample 1539321 | NCBI WGS metagenome assembly ODAI01 (sample SAMN02144231, study PRJEB22623) | gut metagenome | biome: sheep rumen | host: Ovis aries | place: New Zealand | reverse complement strand
CCGTATAAGGTTCTGCAGGTTTGATCTCGTAGAAATCTGCTCCCGCGACCGCAGCTATTTTCTCACCGACTTTTTTCGTTCTGCCGCTGGCAGAAAACACTGCCACTAATACTTTCTTTGCCATTTGTTTTTCTCCTTTTGCTAATATGTGTTCCATTGTCTGTTCTCTGTATCTGAGACATGTATGAGTCTGCCGTTTATCACTTTCTGACACTGTGTCAGCAGTTGTATTATATATCAACCCTGACACAGTGTCAACGCCTTTTGGCATCAGGATTTGGTCAATGAGCTCTGGTCAATGAGCTCTGAGCTCATGAACACCATGAGCTCATGAACACCATAGGTCAACGACCTCTGAGCTCGTGAACATGTGAGTTCGTGAACATGCGGGCACCTGGCAGCCGGTAGCCGGTCAATCAGCTCTGAGGTCACGAACACCAGAGGTCACGAACACCAAAAAAGACGCTCTCCGCTCTGCCTGGCCGGCAGTACACGGTGAGCGTCTTTCAATTTTGATGTTTCGCTGCGGTCAGCGAGCTCTGAGGTTGTGATCACGCGGTCAACGAGCTCTGAGGTCGTGATCACGTGAGGTCGTGATCACGCAGTCAGCGAGCTCTGAGGTCGTGATCAAGGTCGTGATCAAGGAATCAGTCCAGTTCCTCCAGGCCCAGTTCCACGTTCAGATAGCGGATGACTTCATCGCCGTCGATCATGTGGACCGCGCATGCCTCATAGAGGGATTCCATCTGGGCAGAGGGGCAGCTGACGCAGCCCATTCCGCAGTTCATCAGGATATAAGCGGATTCCGGATACAGGTAAAGGATATCGCCGATCAGCATATCACCTGTGATTTTGGGCTTCTCCTCTGTCTTTGTTTCTTTCTGCAGTGTTTCGTCTAACATATATAACCTCTTTTCTAAATAACAGCCTCTGTCATTTTGTCTGCGCAGAGACCTGCTTTATGTACAGAACAGTACCGCTGTGCAGGCGGTTCACCTTCAATTCCTACAAGTCTAATATGTTTCTGCCATAAATGCAAGCAATTCTGTTATCTTTCAGGAAATGCTTTTTAAGCCTTCTCAGGAAACCGCGTGTCCTCTTGCCTTGATGGTATTGACGACGGCCATGCAGTATTCCTTGCAGATGGCCTCATCTTCAGCTTCGACCATGACACGGATGACCGGTTCAGTACCGGATTCACGGACCAGGATCCTGCCGGTGTTGCCCAGTTTTTCAGCGACCTCTTCTACCTTGGCCTTTACGATCGGATCATTCTGGGCTTCGGGCTTGCTGGCCACTCTGACATTGATCAGCATCTGGGGATAGATCTTTAAGGGCGCTGCCAGCTCGCTGAGCTTGGCCTTGTTGGCGATCATGGCTTCCATGATCTTCAGGCTGGTCAGGATGCCGTCGCCGGTGGTCGCGTATTTGCTGAAGATGATATGGCCGGACTGCTCGCCGCCCAGACGACAGTCATGCTCGGTCATGTACTCATAGACATATTTGTCACCGACCTTGGTCTTGGCATAGTTGATGCCCAGCTCGTCAAAAGCCTTATAGAGGCCGAAGTTGGACATGACGGTTGTAACGACAGTATTGTTGAGCAGCTTGTCACGCTTCTTCATGTAGCGTCCGTAGATATAAAGAATGTGGTCACCGTTGACAACGTTTCCGTTCTCATCTACGCACAGACACCTGTCCGCGTCGCCGTCATAGGCGAATCCGACGTTCATGCCGTTCTCAACAACATATTTCTGCAGGCCTTCGATATGGGTCGAGCCCGCATTCTCATTGATATTGAAGCCGTCAGGGGAAGCGTTGATGACTCTTGTCTCCGCGCCAAGGGCCTCAAATACGGCCTTGGCAATGCTCCAGGAAGCGCCGTTGGCACAGTCCAGGGCCACTTTGATGCCGCGGAAGGAATAAAGTCCCAGAGAAATCAGGTAACCGACATATCGGTTTCTGCCTGCCACATAGTCGACGGTCTTGCCGATGTGGGTCTTTTTGGCAAAAGGAACGGAGCTGTATTTATGGCCGAAGATCTCCAGATTGCCGTCCAGGTATTCTTCGATCAGCTCGATGGTCTTCTCATCCATCTTTTCGCCCCTGCTGTTGAGCAGCTTGATTCCGTTATCATAGTAGGGGTTGTGGCTGGCGCTGATCATGACGCCGCAGTCAAACTCATCTGTTCTGGTGACCCAGGAAACAGAGGGTGTTGTTGTAACGTGCAGCAGATAGGCATCCGCGCCGGAAGCGACCAGTCCGCCTACCAGGCTGTACTCGAACATGTAGCTGGATCTTCTGGTATCCTTGCCGATGACGATCCTGGGCGGCTCATCATCTCCCTTCATTCTGCGGAGCTCTCCGTAATACCATCCCAGAAATCTGCCGATCTTATAGGCGTGATCCGCGGTCAACACTACGCCGGCTTCTCCTCTGAAGCCATCTGTTCCAAAATACTTACCCATGAACTCTCTCCTTATTCCGGTGACTCAGTTAAAATTGAATATCTTTCTTGCCACGTTGTAGGCGGCTGTCTGCAGGGCCCGTCCGCCTTTGCCGGGCAGGTGCAGGAACCTGCCGAAGATCCCGTAACGGAGTTTCTTGTATACTTCCGGATTCTTATCCTCAAAATACTGCCAGAGCTCGTCCTTCATCTGCAGGTGTTCGGGCGTTCCGGACAGGATGGCCAGAATAGAGGATACGACCGTGATGATCTCCAGATAATTGTACATATATCTCTGCAGCGGTTTTTCCTGCGAGATTATTTCCTGCGTGGCGGGATCCGCGTAATAATCGAACATAAGGCGGTTGACCCGCGTCTGCTGGTCCAGCCTGGAAATCATGACTGTCTCATTGACCGACTGATCATCCCTGCCGATGAAATACATGTAGAAGTTGACATCCAGATAATACATATGCTGCGTGTAAGGCATGGGCTGGAACACATACAGGTTATCCACATAGAATGTATGCTCAGGGAGATGCAGGCCGGACTGCCGCAGAATCTCAGTCCTGTAGATAACAGAATGCATCAGGATATACTGACCCTTTTTGAAACGGTGGGCCTCATTCCATGTGAAGATCCGGTTCCTGGGGATACTGGACCGGTACTGCATAATCTTTTTGCGCCTTACGCCTTCTTTATCATAGACAAAGTTGCTGATCAGCATGTCCAGGCCGTCATCTTCCGCGAAACCGCGGAGCACATCCAGCACCTGATCATAAACTTTGGTGTTGAGCTTGTCATCACTGTCCACGACTTTAAAGAACTTGCCGGTGGCATTCTCGATACCTGTATTGACAGCACCGCCATGTCCCTTGTTGGGCTGGTGGATGGCCCGGACGATATCAGGATATTTCTCCTGGTAACTGTCAGCGATTTCAGCTGTCCCGTCCGTAGATCCGTCATTAATCAGCAGGATCTCGACCTCATCACCGCCCTTTAAAAGTGTTTTGATGCAGCGCTCCATATAATCTTCCGAATTATAGCAGGGCACGGCGATCGACAACAGTTTCATAAATACCTCCATTACTTATATGCGTATATATGCACGCATCTATACATGCGTCAGTTTACGACGAAAGTTTTTAAAATCACTCATATATTATAAAGGGAACCGCTGAAATTACAACTTTTTTTCAGTGCTTCCCCTCCTGAAATTTACGTTTTTCGTAGTAAAAGGGCGGGTTCCGCAGCTGATGCCCGCGTTTTCCACCGTCAGCGTACAATCCCGGCGGTTAGCCCAGGTTCTTTCCGCCGTCAGGCGGACAATCCCGGAGGTTGGCCCATGTTCTTTCCGCCGTCAGCGGCCAATCCCGGCGGCCTCCTTATAGACCGCGTAGGCGGACGGCACAGGATATTGGAGGCGGATGGCTTCGGTCTCTGCCGGGAAGATCCCTTTGCCCGGAATCCGGGCACTGAGCTCGTCCACCATGACTTCATAGCCGGTCATATGCCATTCCTTATGGGTGAAGACATGTCTGGCTTCCGGCAGTTTACGGATCCTGACCGCTTCGATCCCCATGGACCGCAGCCAGGCGGCCGCCTCCTTTTCATCCAGATGACCCGCTGCGGAAGGGAACTCATACATGCCTGCCAGCAGACCCCGGGCCGGCCGTTTGCGGATCATGATCCTGCTGCCCGACCGGATCAGAAAGACTGTCTTATCCTCGATCTTTTTTGCTGCTTTCGGGGGCATCTTGGGAAGTTCCTTCTCAATCCCCTGCTGCCGTGCCACGCAGGCTTCTGCCCAGGGACATTCCTCACAGCGGGGCAGTCCTCCGGGCAGGCAGATCATGGCGCCCAGATCCATCAGGGCCTGGTTGAAATCCCCGGGCCTGTCCGCCGGCATGATACTGCTGAAATAATCGCCTGCCCGGGACGCCGACGCGGGCGTTTTGATATTCTCCTGCCAGGCTGTCATCCTGGCAAAGACCCGCAGCAGGTTGCCGTCTATGGCCGGGATCCGCTCTCCGAACGCGATGGAAGCAATAGCCGCGGATGTATAGGGGCCGATTCCGGGGAGCTTTCTTAGTTCCGCCGCCGTTTCCGGCATACGGCCCCCATGCTCCTCCATGATCACACAGGCGGCTTTGTGCAGGTTCCTGACCCTGCTGTAATAGCCCAGGCCTTCCCAGAGCTTCAGATACAGGTCCTCCGAGGCCTCCGCCAGACTTTCGATATCGGGCAGGGCCTGCAGGAACCGTTCATAATAGCCCTTTACAGCTTCCACCCTGGTCTGCTGCAGCATGATCTCAGAGATCCATACATGATAAGGGGAAGGATCTGTCCTCCAGGGCAGGGTCCTCCCCTCTTTGTCGTACCAGTCCAGCAGAAGGACTGCCAAATGGTCATTTTCCATGGGCCGGTACACCTCCGCTCAGTTTTACCAGGACCATCTCCACCGCCAGACGGTCGGAGATCAGCCCCGATTTATAATCCTGATCCGCCTGTACGCAGGACCTGAGCCCGTCTTCCAGGGCTTTTTCCCGAAAACGCAGGGCGGCAGGCAGATATTTACTTTTGACGAAATAGGCGTTCTGCCCTGTTCTTCTGGCGATCTCGTTGTAATCCATCCGGCTGGCGGACAGCTCCCTTACCTGCAGGAGAATCCGCAGCTGCCGCTCGATCAGGGCCAGTATAGGCTGAGGGGCCGTCTGCAGTCCGATCAGTTCCATATACATGGCCAGGGCGGTATCCACATTTCCGGCCGTGACCGCGTCGATCATATCGAAGATCCGGTCCTCCAGATGGATACTGCATACCGCCTCGATATCCCGGGCCTCCACGACGCCCTGCTGACAGGTATAGGCAGCCAGCTTTTCCGCTTCGGTCAGGATATTGAACATATCCGTGCCGGTCCTGGACAGAAAATAATCCAGATTGCGGGCGTTGATCTGCACCCCCCTGGTCTTGAACAGGCCGGCCGTCCAGGACCGGAGGGTCCTGTCGTCCAGGTTCTCACAGGGAAGGATCAGTCCCCTGTCCCTGATGGCCTTGTAGAGCTTTTTCCGTTTATCGACCGACTCCTCGTTAAAGATCCAGAAAGTGGTGTCCGGCGCCTTGGGCAGATAGGCGGCCAGCCGGTCCGACATGGCGGAGATTTCCGGCCTGCTCTTTCCCAGAAAACCGGTATTCTCCAGAATGATCACCCGCCTGTCCGCGAAAAAGGGCAGGGTATCGGCCTGGTCTATGATCTGCTCGATCTTCAGGCCCGCCCCTTTATAGGCGGAGACATTCATACGGTCGCCGTCGCCCAGCAGATACTTTTCCAGCTTGTCCCGGTTCTGGCCGCGCAGATAAGCCTGGCTGCCGCAGAGCAGATAGCATTGGCGGAACTGTCCTTCTTTGAGTTCTGTATTCAATTGTTTCTGTAACTCCAGAAAGGAAGGTTCTGACTTCTTTTTCGCCGCCATGGTCTTTTACCTGAATTCCTTTTTCCGGACGTGGATCTTACCGTCATCTCCCAGTACCATCAGGCAGTAGGACGGCCTGCCGGTATCCCGGCATCCCAGGATGGCGCCCGGATTCAGGAACAGGATTCCATCCTCTTTTTTCATGAAATAACAATGGGTATGTCCGAAGATCACGATGTCCGCCTTTTTTTCCCTGGCCTTTTCCGCCAGCCTGTTCAGATAGGGGACGCTGTATCTGTGGCCGTGGGTCACCATGATCCTGTGGCCGCAGGCCGGGATGGTGATCAGGGAAGGCAGGTCCTCCCCCCACCAGGAGTCACAGTTGCCTGCGACCATATAGACAGGCGTTTCTCCTGCCAGCTGCCGGATCTCATCCGAATCCGCTTCTATATCACCGGCAATGATAATCCCGTCCAGTCCTTTTTCTTTCTTCAGGATTTCTTTCAGCCTCTCAACTCTGCGATGGATGTCTGAACAAATCAGGTATTTTTTCATAGAAGCCTTTCCCGTCACATTTGCCGTGAATTGGTTAACAATCCGCACACAGAAAAATAATTTGTGCTATGATAGCATATGGTTTACAATAATCCACAACTGCCGCCGGTCCCCGCGGTCCGGCTCCGCAGATACAGATATCATATCACAGAATAAACATTTACCACCTGTTTATTCAGAAAGGATTCAAGGATTTGAACAAGAAAGCAAAAGGAGGGTTCCCCTGGGGGATCCTGGTCATCTTTGTCATTCTGGCCGCCCTGCTGCTCTTTCTCTTCGCGGTCAATCACTGGTATATCAAAGTAACGCCCAACGGAGACAATAAGGTTCATATTGAATACCAGAGCGGACAGGAATATACCGAAGAAGGGGCTGAAGCCTTCGTGACCGGCACCATCCTTTCGGGCATAAAGCTGAGCAGGCCGGTCTCCATAACGGGAACTGTCGATACAGATACGCCTGGCACCTACCAGATCAGCTACAATTCGGATCTCCTGTGGATGCACGGATCCGCCTACCGGACCGTCACAGTATCCGATACGACCCCTCCGGAGATTACCCTGACCACTGATCCCGACGCTTATACCCTGCCCCACCACGCTTACAAGGAGGAAGGCTATAAGGCGGTCGACAATATTGACGGAGACCTGACCGACAAAGTCCACAGCGATGAAAAAGACGGCGTCGTTTATTATACTGTAAAAGATAAAGCCGGCAACGAAGGCCGGGCCGAGCGTACGATCGTATATGATGACCGCAACGCGCCTGTCATTACCCTGGAAGGCGGCGAAAAGGTCAGCCTTACCGTCGGTGATACCTGGGAAGATTCCTATACGGCGGAAGATGACGCGGACGGCGATGTAACGGACAAAGTCAAGGTCGAAGGAGAAGTCGACACCTCCAAAGAAGGGACTTATACGCTGACCTATACCGTTTCGGATGAATGGGGAAATGAGGCCAAGGCCACCCGCAAGGTGAAGGTCTCCAAAAAGAAGATCTCTCAGGAACAGCAGGTACTGGAGAACGGCGGCAGAGTCATCTATCTGACATTTGACGACGGTCCCGGTCCCTATACCCAGCAGCTGCTGGATGTCTTCGCCAAACATGAGAACGCCAAAGCCACTTTCTTTGTCACCAACCAGTTCCCGGAATACCAGGATCTGATCGCCAAAGAGGCAGAGGCGGGCCACGCGGTGGCCGTCCATACTTACTCCCATGATTATGCCCAGGTATACTCGAGCGCGGAAGCCTACTGGGAGGACTTTGACAGAATGAACGATCTTATTGAAGAGAAGACCGGCAGGCGCACCAATCTGTTCCGCTTCCCCGGCGGCAGCTCCAATACGATCAGCTCCGGTTATGTTCAGGGCCTTATGACCACGCTGGCCGCCCAGGCGGATGAAAAGGGCCTTGTATACTTTGACTGGAACGTGGACAGCAATGACGCGGGCGGCACAACGACCGCGGACGGCATCTACGAGAACATCACGAACGGGTGCTCCGGTATGGATGTTTCTGTCGTCCTCTGCCACGATATCAAGCCCTACACGGTAGAGGCCATGGACCGTGTCCTGCAGTGGGGCGAGGAAAACGGCTACACCTTCCTGCCGATGACCGAACAGAGCAGTACCGCTCATCACGGAATCAATAACTGACCGGCATCTCAGGAAGGTCCGGCGGACTGTGGTCCCGGGATTGCAAATCCTCAAAATGAACATTTTTAAAGGACAGGCTTTGACGGCCTGTCCTTTTTCTTTGTCTGTATTTTTCCGGTCAAATGCTTCTGGCTTCACTGCCTCTGACTGTACTGCCTCTGGCGCGGCTGCGGCCTCATGATTCATGAACCCCGGATGATTCTTTTCCCAGAAGAAAAGCAGTAATCTTCTCCGCCAGGTCCGCCTCCTCAGGAGCGCAGCCCAGCAGATTATGTATCATGGCTCGGTCGGCCGCGGAAGTATAGCGTTTGACTACATAAGCCGACACCGCCCGTGCGAATTCTACCGGATGCGACGGACATCGTTTGCTGGTCCGGGGAATCCCTTTATCCGCGTTTTATGCCATCATCCTGCAAAGGATGTAGGATATCGCAACAGAAAACCCCGGGTATAAATACCCGGGGCTCTGCTGCCTCCGACAGTTGAAGGAAGGGAATGAGAGTGCCGGCAATGAAGCCGACTGCCGAAAGCAGCGTTATGAGAACCGCCGCAGGGCCAAAGGCCCTCCGGCAGGAACCCCATCAAGGTAATTACCTGACGGCCCTCCGGGTAATCATTGATCTGTTTTCCCGGTATACATGCCTGCCAGCGTCAGGACTGCGCAGACACCTGTGTGATTCAGACCATGGCGTCTTTAATTGCTTTCAGGAAATCATCAAATTCTGTAAAATGGGGGAGTTCCGGATGATCCGCTATGATCTGCGGTGTACTCCTGAACAGGAACCCCGCCTTGCTGGCTTTGATCATGGCCAGATCATTAAAACTGTCTCCGGCGGCAATGGTATCATAGCCGATCGACTGCAGGGCTTTGACGGTCGAAAGCTTGGAGTTCTCGATCCGCATCCGGAAGCCGGTGATTTCGCCGTTCTCAGCGACTTCCAGCTCATTGCAGAACAGGGTCGGCATGCCGAGCTTGACCATCAGCGGCTGGGCGAACTGGGTAAAGGTATCCGAAATAATGATGACCTGGCTGAAGCTCCTCAGTTCGTCCAGGAATTCTCTGGCGCCCGGCAGGGGATCGATCTTCGCGATCGTCTCCTGGATCTCCTTAAGGCCAAGTCCATGTTCCTTAAGAATGCCCAGTCTCCAGCGCATCAGCTTATCATAATCCGGCTCGTCCCTGGTCGTTCTGCGCAGTTCCGGAATGCCGCTGGCCTCCGAAAAAGCAATCCAGATCTCCGGGACCAGTACGCCTTCCATGTCAAGACAGGTAATATACATTTCTAAATCCTCATTTCTGATCAAATCTGTATAGTGCTGTACCGACAGCCCGCGGAATATCATGCCCGCCGCGTCCGCAAACACTATGGTTAATAATTTAGCAGGATAAAGTATTAAAATCAAGGGAATATCGCATGAATGATTATGCAAATTTCTTAAGTGTATTTTAATAATCTATCCAGATTCTGAATAAAATTGCATTTCAGGAGCATTATCATGCGTTGTCACGGATTACAGTTCTGACAGGGTTCATATCCCTGTCCGATCAGCTCGTCCCTGGAACCAGTAAAAGTGCCCCGGTTCTTTTCCTTTATATGCTTCACGCTGGGACATTCCGGCCTGTGGAACTTCCGGGTGTTGCGGTTCAGAACATATTCCTGCTCTGCCGTCTCCCCGGACGAACCGCCGCTGTCTGTATCCGCATAGCGGCTGCCGCTGTCCTCCTGCGTTTCCCAGACTTCCAGATCTATGGTCTGCTCTTCTCCCTGTTCTGCGGTCTCCCCGTTTTCCGGCGCTGTTTCCGCTTCCCCCGCCGCAGCTGCTGTGCTGCCGGGTCCGGAGGCCGTTTCCGCTTTGTCTTCCTCCGGACCGGGGGCCGGAACCGCTCTGTACGTATCCGGGTCGACCTGACTGTCACCGCCAGCGTAATCAATGATCACACCCGGCTGGAAATTATACATATAGATGCAGAATACGATCTCGTCATCTTCCACCGACTGCCCTTCCATCAGGACGCCGGAAGCCACCAGGTTATCTCCTTCAAAGACCGGGGTGACCCTGTACATGACATGATGGCCCGTCTCTTCAATATACTCTCCCACCTCGTTCTCGACCGGCTCCATTTCCTGATTCAGATAGCGGGTGCCGGTGATCAGGTTCTCTGGATTGGTGTTCTCACCGGAAAGCCGGTAGGCGATCAGATGACAGCGGTTATAGAGATATTTGCCTCCGATAAAATCGTATTTTACGGTATGCCAGCCGGAGGGTTTGATCATGCCAATAGATCCCCGCTTCTCCGTCGGGACTGTTTCCGGTCCGACACAGGCGTATGCCATGCCGCATCTGCCCAGACGGTCCAGCGGACTGTAGCTTTCAAAAGATGTTTCCGTCCGCTCTGTAATAAAGGGCTGATTGTCATTGACAATATAGTAAGGCAGGTCCTCATAGGGCGGGATCGCAGAAGGATCAAACCCGGGTGGATACCTGCTTTCCTCCTCTTCCGCAGTGAGTGGAAAAACAACCGGACCCGCCAGAACGATACCTGCTGTCAGCAGAACCGCCGCCGCTGCAAGCGGCAGAAGGACACGCAGTATGGACTTTTTCCGGGAAAGGAACAGCCACAGCAGCAGAAAAACAGCCAGTGCCGCGGCAAACAGGGCAATGATCACAGTCCGTTCCTCCTGTACATGTGATTGGCAGACTTCTGAATGATACTCTGACAAATCTGATGAGCTCAGCTCTATGACCCATGTGCTGATTATACCATACACCGGAAAAGAGTACTTATAACTATTCCTCCCCGGTTCCCTGCAGCAGCCGCTGCAGGCGTTCCCTGAGCAGGGTATTTCTCTGATCGACAGTCATATGCTGTACCGCATAGGCAAGGGCCTTACGGGTCCCGACAAGGACCAGAATCCTTTTGGCTCTTGTAACGCCTGTATAGATCAGGTTCCGCTGCAGCATGACGAAATGGTTCATCATAACAGGCATGACAACGATGGGGAATTCTGCCCCCTGCGCCTTATGGATCGTCGTCGCGTAAGCCAGGACCAGTTCATCCAGTTCTGTCGCGTCATAATCGACGGACCGTCCGTCGAAGATAACCGTCAGAGTCTTTTCCTCCATATCGATCGATTCTATAAAGCCGATATCCCCGTTAAAGACCTCTTTGTCATAATTGTTGCGGATCTGCATGACTTTATCCCCGGCCCGGTAAAGATAACCGCTGCGTTTCAGGCCTGTGCTCCCCGGATTGATGGCTTCCTGCAGCGCCTGGTTGAGATTGGCGGCCCCGATCACGCCCCGCTGCATGGGGGTCAGGACCTGGATCTCGACGGAAGGCACCTTATAGTAGGAAGACAGCTTGCTGCGGACCAGATCCACGATGGTGGTCAGGGCCGCTTCCGGATTCTCCTGCTGCATGAAGAAAAAGTCTGTATACCTTCCGTTGGACAGATCCGGCATTTTGCCCGCGTTGATCCGGTGGGCGTTCAAAATAATCCTGCTCTCCCGGGCCTGGCGGAAGATCCGTGTAAGCCGGATGACCGGAAAGCAGCCCGATTCGATCATATCCCGCAGGACATTGCCGGGACCTACGCTGGGCAGCTGGTCCACGTCTCCCACCAGGATCAGCCGCATGGAATCCGGCACTGCCTTCAGCAGGTTATACATGAGCATGATGTCGATCATGGAACACTCATCGACGATCAGCACATCGCCCTGCAGAGGGTTTTCTTCATTGCGCTGGTATCCTTCCGGCGGTTTGGTCTCCAGCAGCCGGTGGATGGTCTTCGCCTCCATGCCGGTGGATTCCGACAGCCTTTTGGCCGCCCGTCCTGTCGGCGCTGCCAGCAGGATCTTCGCGCCTGTCTCCCGGAAAGCGGTGATGATTCCCAGTGTCGTGGTGGTCTTGCCGGTACCGGGACCGCCTGTCAGGATCAGGATCTTGCTCCGGACTGCCTGCAGGATCGCCTGCATCTGGATCTCGTCATAGACCATGCCGGTCCTGCGGCTGATCCGCTCCGCCAGCCCCGCCGTATCCATTACCGGTCCCCCGGGACCGTCCATCAGAGCCCGCAGGCGCCTGGCTGTTCCCATTTCAGAAAAGAAAAAAGGCGGAAGATAAATGGCCCTGGCTGCTGTCTGCTCCGGATCCGTCATGGACAGGGCTGTCAGCTCCGTGCCGGCAGATGGCGGCTCCGGCAGGACATCCGCTGCCTGCCCCGTCCCCGGAGCCGGCAGCTGTTCGGTGATCACATCCTTCTGGCGGATCATCTCATCCAGAGTCATCTGCAGCAGCCCTTCCTCCACGGACAGCAGCTCCGTCCCCTTTTGAATCAGCTGGTCCCGCTCCGCGTAGCAATGGCCCTCCTCCGACAGCTTGTTCAGCGTATACAGAATTCCACTGCGCAGGCGGACATATTTTTCATGGTCAAATCCCATCTTTTCCGCGATCGTGTCCGCGGTCCTGAAGCCGATGCCCCATATGTCATCCGCCAGACGATAGGGATTCTCCTGTACGATCTGAATGCTTTCATTGCCATAGGTCTTAAAGATCTTTGTCGCGTGGCTGGTGCTGACATCATGCCCCTGCAGGAAGACCATGATATTGCGGATCTCCTTCTGCTCTTGCCAGCTCTTTTTGATCCTTTCCACACGGACGCTGCCGATCCCGGGCACTTTCAACAGTTCCTCCGGCCGCTCCTCAATCACGTCCAGGGTATCTTTGCCGAACTGCCTGACAATCTTCTGGGCATATTTGGGGCCGATCCCTTTGATCAGGCCGCTGCCCAGATATTTTTCCATGCCGTAGACGGTGGCCGGCAGTGTCTCTTCAAAGGTCTGGACCGTGAACTGCCTGCCGTATTTGGCGTCCATTTTCCAGAAACCGCCCAGGGAAAGCACGCTGCCCACATGCACATCCGGCATTTCCCCTACGACCGTGACCAACTCCTGGTATCCTTTGGCACGGCACTTGATAACACTATAACCGTTCTGAGGATTCTGATAAGTGATCCTCTCGACCACGCACCGCAAATGTTCCAATTTCTGTTACTCCCCGGCTGTTTTCAGCCCGATCCAATCCCTTACTGTTCTCCAGCCAAATCCATTCCCGGCT
>ODAI011735335.1_pt1 | contig 13189 bp, 12 predicted proteins | sample 1539321 | NCBI WGS metagenome assembly ODAI01 (sample SAMN02144231, study PRJEB22623) | gut metagenome | biome: sheep rumen | host: Ovis aries | place: New Zealand | reverse complement strand
TTTCCGTCCCCACTGAGGCCAGAACAGATAAGAGCAAAACGCCAAAATCCCTTTCTGTATCTCTTTCACACTTTCCAAACTACCCGTAATACTCTTTATACCTTTAGAGTCCCTTCTATGGCAAGGGACGGCTATAATGCAGGGTTGTAATATAGCTTATACCATTGGGCAAACTTCCTTAGTCCCTCCCTCAACGTTATTTTAGGTGTAAACCCGAAGTCACATACAATAATTTACAACTCATATTCACCCATTTGACGAAAATTCATTCACCTATTTGACGTAATTCTCTTCTGTATGTGTCTATAAAACCGCCGTTTTATAGAAAAAAATCCAATTGAATGCTTATTTTGCAAAAAATCCAAAATATCTGTGGGATCCGCGGGATCTGTGCGACACACAAAAAAAGGGCCTCCGCCCGCATCTCTGCGGGCAGAAGCCCTTGTCACAGCCATACCAGCCCTAGTTCTCATCCGTGCCGCCACCGCCGTTTCCACCGTCGTCGCCGTTTCCACCGTCACCGCCAGTGTTAGGATCCGTTGGCGTCACGCTGCCGCTACCCGAGCCACCGCCCGTCGATCCGTTGTTCCCTGAATCCGTAGTTCTGCCACTGGTCTCCACCACCGCTCCATACGTCTGTGGATTCAGATACACCGCCTTGGTGTTGATTCCGCCGTACGAAGCCGCACTGGCCTTCATGGCCTGATAGGTCTGGTAATTGGCCAGGATGTCGCTTACCACCTTCAGCTTCTGCGAGCTGACCTTGATGCTACCACTCTGCTTCTCGCGCGAGTGTACCCAAGCCGCTCCCTGATTACTCAGTGCAGCGCTCATGCTCAGGTAATTGGAACCAGAAACCTGAATCGTACTGAAACCCCTCTCTCCTACCACGCTCCACAGCGTGTTATCATTCAGCGAGTCCAGCACCACCTTCTGCGACACCATCGTCGCACGGGGCACGCCGTCGGTGTCCTCCCACTGCTCAGCCTCAAAGTAGGCCAGCATGTCACCTTCCTCCCAGTCCTGGTTGTGCTGCAGGATTGCCATCGTCAGCTCAGCCACGGTTGTGGTTGCACTGATGGTCAGCGACCCCAGGTTCAGGTTACTTACCAACACACCACCGGCATTCACCGAGTAGCCGATAGGTGGCAGACTGCCCTGGCAGAACTGATATTCCGCCAGCACGCAGGCACCAGCCACACGCATACCCTTGGTGATGTACACCGGATTCTTGCCGTAGTTCACGGCCACATACAGGTTAGCGTCGCTCACGCCAGCCTTCTTACCCTCAAATGCCTGCTGCAACTTACCGTTGTACAGGCGGAAGTTCGCGGTCAGGTTCGCCATCTGGCAGCGCGTGTTCGCCTGCTTCTCACTGCGGCGAGGTGTACTCGCCTTACGTGGAGCCTTGGCCAGCACCGGCCCGTGCACCGTCTGTCGCATCACCAGTCCACTACCCAGTTTACCACTCACTTCCTCAATCAAAGTACTCGAAAATTTTGCCATAATTAAGTCCTCCTTAATTTAAAACGTTAAACAAATCTTTTACCTAAAAAACTAAACTTCAAAACTATAACTAAAACAATGACTGCCGCTACAAGTGCCACCAGCCATTTTACACCGTAAACGAACCCCGACCTCTCATTTGTCCGATTCGTGAGATCCGTGTTCGTTATATAAGAAGAATCACGCGTGGCGACGAACACCGTATCAGTCTTCATCACTATTCGTTCATGTTGGTCCTTGACTTGAGCGCGGTCGCGAACGCGATCCCGCTCAGTCACCGTAGAAAGTTTCAGCGTATCTCCTGTCTCGTTACGGTCAACAACAATGGTGGTCGTCTCCATAATCGTATCATGTACCGCGACCACCACCTTCTCGACCTTCACCGAGTCTCTTGAATCCTGAATCCTGAGACTAGAAACCTCCCGAGTCGCTTCGCGACTGCTACAGCACGCTGATACGATTAGGGCAATTAGCGCAATAACAAGCGTTCTTCTTAACAATTTCCAGCTCATCTTTCAACTCCTTTACCTCGTTAGTCAACTCATCCACTCGCTTCTCCAATGGCGTAGCGATGTTCTTCGTAAACTCGTCCACGTACATCTTGGCCAAGTCCATGTACTTCTGCCTGGTCTCAGCCTTCAGCTTCTGAGCCTCAACCTCAAGATTCTTTACCTCCTGCTTGTGTTTGCGGCGGTCAAACCAGTAAGTTGCCCACCCGCTCACCATCCCAATTACACCCAAAACAATGGCCGTCAAATCAATAGCTCCCATAATTATATCCTCCTTTCTTTTTTACTTACTTACTAATCTCTGCTTTCGGTTCCCCCCGTTACGTTTCCAACTCACGTGGATAAACCTGATGCTACCGTCAGGGCGCAGATACTTAATCATCTGGTCATACTTACCATTCTTCTCAATAATCTCCGCCAGCCGCTTATTGTCAGCGCAACACAAATCTGCGGCTTCGCCCTTCATGTGCTGCGAATTCACCACGCCGCCCACAGCAAGATTGTGCTTCGTGCAGCGGTAACCCGAATTCACCACTATGGGCTTGCCATATTTCTCTCGCAGCGGGTCGAGCACGTTTTCAACCAAAGCCACAATGTTTGCCCTCATCGAGGGCGGGAGCTGCCCACAGCATTTGCAGGCAAACTCCCTCTCACTAAAAAACTTCATATTGTTCCTCCTTTCATTTATATCTTATCCTAAAAAATTCATTTTCACACCCTTCCGCAAAACTTTTTTATACGAGAAAGGCTCGTACAATTTCTGCACGAGCCTCAATTATTTTATAACTCTGCCGCATAGCGGCAATGATTTGCTCTCTGTTATGCATTAGCCGTCTTCATCGGGCTCATGCTCAATCTCTCGCTCAATGCCAATACTGACATTAATGTAACTCTTCTTTTCTGACATAGTAATGTACTTTTACAATTCCTTTGTTTTGCATTTTGATTTTTGGTTTTTGCCTTCTATGGACAATCCCTTGTTATTTACTTTCGATGGCAGCCTTAGCCTGAGCCAACAGCTCATCCCACTTGTCCATCGACTTCTTCACCTTACTATCTAGGCTCTCACCCCAGGTCTGCTCGAACTCTTTGTCCGAAACTGAGTTGGCCCGGATAGTATCAATCCTATCTATGAGGTTTTTTACGTTTGCCATAATCTTTCTTTAGGTCTTGATAACCCTTTTAATTTAAATGTGTATCAATTTTATAATAGAGGGCCCGCTTGGCGTTAGCCCTTGCGGGCCCATTTTCTTTACTTAGCCGTCTCCTTAGCTATCAGCTTCAGGAGTTTTTTCTCAAGTTTTAATACCGTCTCTATGTCTGTCCCCAGTGCAATGGCGACACCCAGATAGGTATCCTCCTTAAACAGTGCATCCAGATAAGCCAGCAGCTCTTCATGCTTTGCAGCCATCTTGCGAGCTTTCTCGTAACCCTCATCACGCCGCTCTGCCTCCCATTTCCACTGTGCCGCTATACCTTTTTCAAAAGCTTCACGGTCTTCATCATAATCACTAATCAGCATAAACTCCGGCTGACCGTGATCATAGTAGTCCTCAATGATGTGCCCCATCTTGCTTTTCGCAATCTGAATCAACATCGAACTCAGTTCTCGTGATGGTTTCCAATGCCATTCGCCGCATATCAGCGCCTCCATGCACTCGTCACTAATCACGTCGACGGCATCGCCGCCTCTTGCTGCACGAGAGAAAGGGCCTACTTCGAGGTTGAATCCGCGATGGATGATCTCGTGGTGCACCCATCGCTTGAGTTTCTTCAACGCTCTTTCCCTTTCCTTTCGAGTAATGGCTGCTATCCGTTGCCACTCCTCGTCTGTCAAAGTAACTTTCTTCATAACGAATAAGTTTTTTTAAATTGTTAATATTTATGTGATTTAACTCGATGACCATACAGGTCGGAACCATAATTTCTTTGCTTTATCTTCGTCCCTTCATCTGTATCTTATCCAACTTTTTTCAATTCTTGAGGTTTCCCTCTAACTTTTTTTCATTTTTTTCTTTTTTTCTGTTGCAGCGTCCGGACAGCCATGCCCTTCTACTTGTATTATATCCTACATCTATCAACTTTGAGTAGCAATACACTCACTTTTTAAACAACGATAGCCGCAGCGCACTAAGCGCTACAGCTATCACTCACATTTAGTCACCCTTTTTATGAAGATGTGGTTTCAACGAAGGGGTGTTACCTGGTGTCTTCTTGTTATCACGCTGACGACGGTCAGGCTTTCCTGTTGACACCGCAATTCTCTTTGGTCCTGGTTTTATGCCCATAAACAATCATTTTTAAAATTCACGCTGCAAAAATACAAAAAATTCCCGTACCACCCAAATTATTCAATAAGAAAATTTGAGTTTTACGGAAATTTCCTCAATTTAATCAGTATTTCGCGCTGTTTTTTACAGCAAAATATCGGATTTAACCTACATTAGTTCGCTAAACGAAAAGTTGTCGTCCTGCACCATGCCTTCATGATATTCCTTGATAGCTTCCTCCAGAACGTTGTCAATAATCTCTGGCTTCACCCCCCACTGAGGATTGTTTTCAACCTGCATCCTCAGATTCTGGTTTTTGTGAAGGTCACCCAATGTCAACTGATTCACATGCGACCTTCCGGCACCATCCTTGGTTACGAATCGCAGCGAGTCACGCCTTATCAGCGGATCATCCAGATTGCTGAAGTTCTGCGAGGCAATAATCAGTTGTGAATCCTCCGATGCTCCCAAGTAGAACTTCATCAACTGTTCCAGCGTCCTTGGGTGAATACCGTTTATGCAGTCATCCAGCAATATGGTCTTATGTTCCGATATGGCCTGATGCATGCAGATTATAAGCCTCAGTATCTCCAGTGTGCCTTCACTTTGGTCTTCCAAGTCCAAAGGCATATATGTATTAAGTCCTATCTTGTGGATGGTCTTTACAGCATAATCAGGTGTTTCCATCCAATCCTTCAGCATCCTTTGGTCTTCCTCGCTCATATTCTTCATGTGCGTTGCTATGAACGAAGGCACCTTCTTGGGCAGTGCTATCTTCTGGAAATCCACAATATTACTGCCAATGGATTTTAGTAGGGCCAATATCACTTTCTTCAACCTATTAACATCCTCCTCGTCACCAGAACTGCTAAATCCATCCTCTGGCAACAAATCACCAAGGTCAATGTCGCGATAGTCCAGCAACTCAAATCCATGAATGAAGAACGACAGTTGGTCGTGCAACACCTTATTATATATATTATTAGTGGCGATGATACTGATTACCGAGTTGTTTCTCAACAGCGATGTTCTGATGATATACTTCGTATCATCATTTATCTCCATAGCCTTACCATAGTCAACCTCAACCAGTTTCGTCTCAGCATCATACCATCTGTGGAACAGTTCTGCCTCAGTAGAAAGCTTTATTAAAGTCAGCCGTTCTTCCAGTATCGCCCTCTCATCCCACTTTATCTCATAGCGGTATCGCTTACCGTCAAAGTGGTACACCAGCACTATCTCCGAGGGCTGCCCCTTTTCTTTGTCGGGATCCAATTCAAACTCGTGGTAAGGTAGTCGCTCCATTTTCTCATCTCGCATCACCGTCACCAGATTCTGCAGCGTTTCAAATGCCATCAGCAGTTTTGATTTACCTGCACCATTATTACCATACAGGTACACCAGTTTCAGCAAGTTCACTCTGTTTTGCTCTGTGATGCCATTATATACCTCATCAGTAGCTTTGTTACGTTCACGACCTGCCACAAACGAAATTTTGGTCGTTTCGTTGAAACAATAGAAATTGGTGATAGCTATTGACTCTATCATAAGTTTTTAACGTATTTATTACCTCTATTTAATAAAGTACCCGCCCGTTTTCTTGCTCCCGCGACGCTCAATCACACCGACTTTCAACAACACGCGTATATGTTTATCAATTGTGCTGAATGGTATATTTGTCTTTTCAGAAATCTCTGAAGCGGTACATCCTTCATGTTCCATTATGAACTGCAGCGTCGCCCTTTGAGACGTATTTAATTCGCCACTTAATTCGCCATTTAATTCGCCATTTAATTGACCATTTAATCCGCCTTTTAATCCGCCATCATACTCCATCGAGTAAATCACAGTCATAAACTGACTGGGAGACGATTTAAACACAGGCCGTCTGTCATCCTTATACGACTCCAGCGCCTTAACGTTACCATCATTGTCTATTCCGAAGCACAGCGAGCCACCCAAAGTGTTGGCAAAAGCACTCACGCTCTTCAGCCAACTTTTCGGCCTGCTTTCCTCCAGCATCACCTTAAAGTCATATGCCGTACATTCCGCTATCAAGAGTTTATATTCCGTATTATGCTTTATCTCTACCATATACTAATGTATCAATATGATATAACTTGATTTCGCATGCAAAATTAATAATTTATTATTTAATTTTCTCTGTTTTTACCGAATTTTTCTCAATTTAGCCCAAATTTTTACGAGAAACAACACAAAAAAAAGCTGATTAGCTTTCACTAACCAGCCTTATTCTTATTATTTCAACTGCAATACTTACTGATACTGATTCTTTCTCTTATACTCCTCACTCAAAGCCAACAGCCGTTTGAACAACTCAACCCTCTCTTCTTTCATCTTCCCTGCATTCATTTTCTTTCTATTCGCCTTCAACCAATTGAGCATATCATGCTCCTCAATCCGGTACTTCGACGGATTTCGATGGTTGCTCTCTATAAACTCAACCACCTCGTTATATTTTGTCATCCACCTTTCATCTTGCGTCATATCTTACAATTGAGATATAAATAATGAAACCAGAATCTTAAGTACCACCTCTATCTCATTGAGCGGAATCTGCCATTTCTCTAATACTCACCTTTATTTAAACAATTTGTCCAACTGTCTTAGCCCAGCCTTCATCAAAGCATCCATTGACTTACCTAACTCCAATGTAACTTCTTCAAAATCATGCAGGCGCTGGATAGTATCAGACCAACTTATTCTTGCCAACACGTCACGTTGTTTCGAAAAATCATGCTCACGATGTGCACCTGCATTGTGTCTGATATTGGCAAGTTCTGGCTTGGCTTGTTCATAAAAGTCCTGTAACCTTTTCCTTGAAATTCTAGTACGGGCAAGTTCTGATGGCGACAGCAACTTGGAAGCAACATCTTGGTATTTCTTAGCAGTAAGCTGCAACAAATCTTCACACCACTCATACATCATCTCACAAGAATCTACTGCTATTCGTTCCCTGCTACTCTCATTCTTTTCAAAATACAACAATTTCTGAACACCCTTCGTCTCAAACGAGCATTGTTGACATTGAGCAGCCGTATTGACGATAAACTCTTGTTCCTCGAAAGCTCGTTTCCGCTGCATCATAATATGCGTTTGTCCGTTCTTCGATATATATCAATCAATCTCTGCTATCTTATTTCTGCAAATTGTAATCTGAAGTTCAAATTGGTCCAGGCACTTCTTTTCGTCCTCAATAGTAGACTCTAACACATTTTTCAATTCTGCGCCATCCGAGGAGTCCATACGTTGTTCTAAGAACAAATCCAAATACTTTCCCATCCCTATTCTGTCTAATAATCCAACTTAGTTATCTCCGCCTCATCATCCATTTCCTTTGCCATTCGATCGTACTGCTCATAAAGGTCCTTAAACACCTTGGAAACACGTGGAAATCGTTTATGGTATTTTTCATATAAGCCTTTGAATGTTGCCACATTGCCGCGCTCAATATCCCCACCCTCGTAAGGTCCACGTGATGTAAAACCACGTTTATTGAACAATCCAACATTATAACTACTATAGAAAGACTTCTCTTCAATGGGTTCCATTAAAGCAAATAACTTTTCAGCATCATCTGTCCATTCGGGGAAATGTGCGAACAACTGTCCAAGTTGACTACAGGCATGTCTGTAATAGCCTTCTTCCGAAGACTTCTTTAGTACAGCCTCCATCCAAGCAGACAGCACATTTTCGTCCAAAGTGTTGTCCTCGCCAACCCCTGGAATTTGCTTCCATTGATTCAAAAGATAAAAGGCTCGTTGAGCATTTTGTCTTTCTATATCAGTAACTTCCTTATCTTGTTTAGCATCAGTTTCAGCTACATATAAATAGCTAAGCACCTCCACTACAAATGTAGGATCACTACATAGCCGTTCGTTAAGCAAAGCCAGACTATCTTTAGTCCTATCATATCGTAGCACAGGCAAATATAGCCATTCCAGATGCATTAACATATCTTTATCAGCATCTTCACGCTTATGAAGGGTCTCTATGAAAACACTTAACGGATGGTGATCGATGGAATCGTTCAAATCCTTTTCAGACCTCAATACATTTTGCAATAGTTCTTGTATCGCTGCAGTCGGCATCTCCTTTGCATAAATCCAAGAATTATTCATCGCATCAAGACCTCTCCCTACTGTGGACAGTTTGCTGATTTTATAGAGCGTCAAATCACTGTAACCACCCCAGAAAACAGCAAGTACTCTCTGCCAGTATGCATTCTGAATATCTGTATTCAGTGTTTCTATAAAATCCCAAAGGGTCTTATTCTGTTCAAAACACAGCAACAATGATGTTAATTCATCATTAGTAAAGCCATTCTTCTCGCACGTTCCATACAAAGATGTTACAAAACCGCCTCCCTGTTGTAATTCTAAAGCAGCTATATAACCCCTTGTAAACTTTGTGTCTTTTTCCGATGCAAGGAGTTTACAAACCTTTGGCGTTATACTGTCGTTTGCAAAGTAAGCCAAAGTAGAACCCAGCGTTTGGGGTTCTTTCACCTTATCTTTCAAGGCTATCACCCTATCTTCGCCAATATTATTAAGCAAAGATTCACAAGCCTCCCTGCGTAGTCTCTCTATTTGTTTGTCATTCAAATAGCCATCTTCTTCATTCTCATCAGATTTGTACGGCAAATGAGGGTAGTAATCATCAAACAGCCAAATATAGCGCTCCTCCAAGTCATCTGGAATGGTCTTGTCGTATGCCTCTCGTACATTCTTTACTTCTTCTTCCGTAAAACTATATCGGTCTTTGATTCCATCTAAATTTTGATACCATAGGGTCTCGCGCAAAGCATTTCCCGTTTCCTTCTTTGAACCGGTTATTCTATCTACCGCTTCAGGTAGCCAACATATTAATTTATTACGCAATAATTTGCCAATTGGCTCCATTGCATTAATTAATGAAGATAGCTTCTTGTCATCACCGTCAAAATAAGTCATCAGACGAGTAACCGCCCATTCTGTTGTTTTATTAACATTAATGGGGATATACCCTTGCTCTTCAGTAAACTCATAGTCCCTCCACTTCAATTTATACGTACCGGAGGTTACAGAACCTGGATGTGGCAACATTGCTATCAGCAAGCGCCACATAACAGGGTTTTCTTCATTTAAAAAAGCATCCAGTATAGAAAGCCTACCTTCTAATTCCACCGAAGTGTGAGGTTTCCACGGGAGATAAATATCAACAAGACTATTAAATGGCCTATTTGACAGACGACCGCCAGGATCCATCTCTGTTAATCTCAGAAGTATTCTGGTTACTGGCTCAAGGTATTTGGGATGCCATGCCAAAGCTTCCAGTGCCCATAATAAAGATGTGTGATGGCTCTGGGGGAACAAAAAACCGTTACTCTCTTCAAAGAGTGCCGTTATTACAGGTGTCTGTTTTTCAATAGATAGTTGCAGCTCTGATAGGAATACGTCTGGTGAAGCCTCTGCAATTTTAGGTAAGAAATCAGAGATTTCAACCCATTTCTCAGGTAATGCGTCATGCAATAGTTTTGTTATCAGACCATCAACCCACTCTTGTGCATCACCTATTGGTAGTTTCAGTCTGTTACCATATAACGCAATAATAATATAGGTCTGCAGTAGCCCTTCCTTCAGTTGATTCGAATACTTTTCTTTTGCTTCTAAGAAAACATCTCTAAAAACATTTTGAATTTTATCAAACAGTGCAGGGCTCAATCGTGGAGACAGCTCTGTCCAAAGCATCAATGGTGACGTCAGTCTCCAAACAGCTCCAGTCTTGGTCAGGGGCGAAACTGATAGTTTTAGCCATTGATTGAGAATTGACAGATATTGATTGCTCGATACGCCAGCAATGGTGCTGAGCAAAAGCGTATCATTATCATTATTCTCATTCCAACGACCAAGAAGGAGAGCTGGCAACAGTTCATCAAGATTTACCTTCCCTATCCATTTCGCCCCTACCGGGGGGAAACCTAATTCCTTTCTTATAAGTGTCAAATTGCAGGAATTTGTCAATACAATCCTATTTGCTTCAGGTTCAGCGACTCCGTACAAGACCAATTCCTCAACTAAGGCATGCCTTTCCGATACTGGCAGGTCTATTACATCTTGACGGAATTCATCATCTGGGCCTAAAGCAACGAGTACAACATTATTCGTTGTAGCAGAATAGACAGAACTATTGTCGTCCAAATGGGTCACAATATTAATGGCATTCTTTCTTCCGGTAATATTCCTAAATGATTCTCTTGACTCTACTACAACACTCTTTCCCATAAACTTGCTCCGCGCAGGTTCAGGTAACGATTGACCAGCAGCAAGAATAAAAGCCATCGCTTCCTCCCTAGAAGATGCTCGGAAAGCCTGTAGTCCAGGTTTTCCTTCAACCATATTTTGAACAATATCAATAATTCTTTCTCTTCCTGCTGTATAAAATCGAGGCGTAAGAATAATTCCTTTTGGGCCAATTGAAATTTCATTCCATCGTGCAGTAGGCAAAATAATGTCAGAGCCTGTAAATAAGTTAATTTTTTGGGCAAACCATTCTGTGACTACCGGCAAATCGTAAATCCACTGTGACAGATCCACAGAATCATAAACCAAAATATCCTTCCACTTTGCTTGCGCCTTCCGAGTACTCACCCAATTATCCTTATTACTCCAATGATATGGTGTTACAAAGACAAACGTCATCTCCTTTCTTTCGTCATCAAAGAAAGCCTGAGTACGCTTATTATAGTCTGTCGTTGCCTTGTTCTCATAATCGTTGCGTGCACCAAATTCCCACCCACTTTTACCCTGTGGGATATAGTTGTGGGGAATCACACTATTTACAAGCCCATCCCAACCACCAAGATACGTAGCACTACCAATCGGTATATCGAAAGTACTTCCATCGTTAGGAAGTGTATTCAGTACCAACTGCAGTACCAGTTCGGCAGTTCCAGCTTTGGCATCAGGCGTATCAGCCCATCGCTCGAAGTATCTTCTATCTATTATCATTGTATAAATTTTCCTTTGAGTCAAACTTACTCCACCATCTTCTTCAGACGTTCTGAAAGTAATGCCTTGCGTTTTTCTATAAAGATTCTGAAATCCTTTATATCCAAAGAGATATCAGCGGGAATCAATTGATTTTCAAGACTTATATTATTGTCCTTAACCCACTTATCCAAAGGAGTATCCAGTTTAGATTCATTAAGAATAGAATTTAACAGCTGCAAATTAACAATTGAATTCCAATTATTCAGGTCTGTATAATACTGATAATCTCTTATGTTTGAAAAATCTTTTTCCTTCAGGCCCAAGAAATAACTTGCAGGATGCAGATGATCTTTATGGAACTTCTCTTGGCTATCAAAATTCAGATGAGAATATAGCAACGCCAAAACAGTGTAGCACATTGGAGCATCTTTCTGAATTGACAACCATCCATCAATAAGTTCATCCGTTATTGCAAGATTCTTTGATGCATCTGCGGCAAAACGAGCCTTTATCTCCTCAAACGGGAAATAATTCTTATGAAGATTCTCCCTCAACACGCCACGTATTCTTGTCAACACCGAATCTGACTGACCGCCAAACACACCTTTCAACAATGAAATACACAACCATTTCCTGATAGCCTTCTTTTCGTCTAAGCAAGTAGTCTTTTTATTAATGAAATTCTCCAGATTATTGTAGAAGATATAGTAAATTATGGGAATGACAGCATTCTTGGCTCGAACTGAAGCATCGTTGAATCCCCAATCCTCCAACAACTTGAATGCTGCTATTACCGATTTCTCCACCCTATCCCAATTGTTATCAAAGACTAAAGCAATGTCCTTATTGAAGTTCTTAATCTGGAACTTGATGTTCTCACTAAACAGCACCAAACAGGTCTTTAATAGGAAATCTTCGCTGATAACAAAATTAGGATTACCCATCGCAAACACTTTCTTTACAGTGTCAGGTAAAGCCTGACGTGCATCCCGTTTCTTCCAATTGGCAGTAGTGATAGACATCAGTAGATTGGAAAAGCTCAAAGGTTCACCACCACTATTTGTCCTGATAAAGATATCCAGGACCGTATCTATATCTTGGCTGTCTTCCAGATAATAGTTTATCAATGGTTCTTTATAAACCTTGTTGTAGAGTGTTTTTATTGTACGCTTAGCAAACCTATTCTCTTTCCAAGGCTGCTTCTCAATATATTCATCCAAATCTAATTCATCTGGATAAATCAGTATATCATTTACTCTATACCAGATTTCCTTACCCACTTCGTTAGCAGTGTTTGCCTCCTCTTCCGTCAAGAACAGAAAATTATACTTCATCATCCGCTCATTCTCATCTTCCAATGGTGCTGCAAGATTAAGATAGAGATATCTTGTTGGCAAACATTCCTCGTTGTCTTTCCACCATTTTCTTGGCATCTTATAAGCATAAGATCCCTTTAAACCAATATACAAAGCTGTTAGTCGCTGTTGTCCATCAATCACTGCAATGAAATCTCCGAAGCCCTTAGTATCAATATCAGTATTGTCCTCAGCAAAGAATGAACGATATTTTTTCAGGAACTCGTAGAATTTGAACCTATTCTTCACATCAGGGCTCGTTATCTTCCAGAACATAAACGAATTGATGGGATAGCCCTGCATAATACTATCAAACAGAGCCTCAACCTTTGATGCCGACCACACAAACTTACGCTGTATAGCAGGCAACAAATACTGTCTTGCAACTATTGCATCAATTGCTTCTTTTATCTTTATAGGTGTTTGAAATCCGCTCATAATCTATTCCTTGTAACTTATCTCTCATATTTCCAGCAACGACCTTCTATTTCTCAACCCATTCTCTGATGTAATAAATCTGTCTCACAGTTAAGCTTGTGCGTTCCACTAGCTCAGGA
>ODAI010460841.1_pt1 | contig 13192 bp, 6 predicted proteins | sample 1539321 | NCBI WGS metagenome assembly ODAI01 (sample SAMN02144231, study PRJEB22623) | gut metagenome | biome: sheep rumen | host: Ovis aries | place: New Zealand | reverse complement strand
GCACCGGCTTTACGGAGTACGCCGGCCGCCTCTGACAGCGTGGAGCCGGTTGTCACAATATCATCAACCAACAGCAGATGCTGTCCTTTAATCGTGCTGTCATCCAGAGAACGATAGACGTCGCGCACATTCTTTTTGCGCGCTTCTCTGCCGCCGCTGCGGGATTGGGGTGGGTTATCCCGTACCTTCTCAAGGCAGCGCACACATGGCAGGTCAAGCTTTTTCGATAACGCCTCGGCCATCAGACGGGACTGATCGTAGCCGCGGCGGCGAAGCCGTCTGCGGCTTACCGGAACCCAAGTAATACTATCGCAGAAAATGTCGTTTTCGTCAATGCATTTCAGCAGAAAATCCGCATAAATCTCGGCGTATGACGTCACAGAATGGAATTTATAGCGGATCAGTGAGTCCCGGACCGATCCCTCGTAGTACAGCGGAGACAGAACAGTGTCCAGGTTCTGGATATTTTGACGCTGTCCGTCCTCCGAAACATACGGCAGCATCTTCAGACAGCGAGCACATACTTTCTCCCCCGGCGCACGTGTCAATATATGGCAGAAAGCGCAGCGTGTCGGGAAGAAGAGCTCAAGCAGCTTGTCCAGCAGCTTCATCCGTCTACCCCGCAGAGCTTGCGCATCCGTACACGGAGCGCCGTATAGCGTTTTGTCTGTCGATAATTGTCGATCATCTGATAGGCCGTCTGGTCATCACCGACCATGATCAGCAGCTCTTTCGCGCGCGTTACGGCGGTATACAGGATATCTCTTGTCAAAAGGAGCTTGGCGTTCGGGCTGAGCGCGAGAATGACGGCGCGATACTCCGAGCCCTGGGCCTTATGGACCGTGATCGCCCATGCGTGCTCCAGCTCGAGCAGTGAATCAAAACCGTAATCGGCCAGGCGCCCGTCAAAGTCGATACGCAGCGTTTCGTTGGCATTATCAATGGACACAATTGTGCCGATATCTCCGTTATAAATGCCAGAGCCCACGGTCTTTGCGTCCTTCGTCTGCCATAGCATATCGTAATTGTTTTTGATCTGCATGACACGATCACCCTCGCGGAAGATGACATCTCCGAAGGGCTTCTCAGTCTTCCCTTTTTGCGGCGGATTCAGCCGCGCCTGCAGCGCCTTGTTCAGACTGACCGTGCCAAGCTCCCCCTTGCGCGTAGGCGACAGGATCTGAATGTCATCCACAGGGATTCCCATTTTGCCGGGGAGCCGTACCGCGCAGAGCTCGGTGATCGTCTCGACGCTCGATGCGGCCTCCAGACGGCGCAGCCGGAAGAAGTCCGCTTTATTCTGCGAAAAATCGGGGTGTTTGCCCTCGTTGATCAGATGGGCGTTTCGAATGATCAGACTGTTCTCCTTCTGACGAAAGATCTCTGTCAGACGCACCAGCGGCACGACCTGACTGCGGATCACGGCGCTGAAGACATTGCCTGGCCCAACCGACGGGAGCTGGTCGGCGTCGCCGACCATAATCAATCTTGCATCGGGAGGCATGGCGGAGAGCAGCGCGCTCATCAGCGTGATATCGACCATCGAGCACTCATCTAAAATCACGGCGTCACAGTCAAGACGCTCACGCGCGTTACGTGCAAAGACAACGGTTTCTCCGTCCTCGGCAAATTTGGCCTCCAACAGGCGGTGGACCGTACTGGCCTCGCGGCCAGTAAGCTCGGTCATGCGCTTGGCAGCACGACCTGTCGGCGCCGTCAATACTGTTTTCATACCCAGGCGGTCATACATGGCGAGTATTGCCCGGATCGACGTCGTTTTGCCGGTGCCTGGGCCGCCGGTGATAACCAGCAGCTGATGATTCAATGCAAGTTCCAGCGTCTTTCGCTGCATCGGTGCATATTCCATCTGCAGCGAAGCTTCCAGTTCGGAAATCAGAGCACCGATGCTCATGCGCTCGGAGAAGACATGACGGCTCATGCGGGCCAGCTGCTCGGCAGTGTTGACCTCGGCCTCGTAAAGCTGCGGCAGATAACAGGCGCGGCAGCCTGCAATCTCCTCATATTTCAAGCGGTTGCTGTCGATCAGTGCCTGAATTGAGGCGTCGGCGCTCTCCTCATCGACATCGATCAGCCGAGCCGTGACGGAAGCAAGCTTTTCCCGCGGAATAAAGCAGTGGCCGTTGCCGGAATTGTGTATCAGTTCAAACAGCGCCGCGGCATTGATGCGCCGGGGATTATAAGCGTCGATCCCGATTTCGTTGGCCATGGCATCGGCCTCGGCAAAGCTGCCGCCGATATGCTCAGAGGCGAGAATATAGGGATCCTCCCGCAGAAGATCGAGCGCTTTCGGCCCATAATAGCGATACATACGCATGGCAAGGATCGGACGCAGGCCAAAAGAGCAGATATACTCCATCAGTCGCCGCATATCGGCCTGTTCTTTGAAGCTCTGGCAGATTTCCTTAGCCTTGCGCTCGCTGATCCCGCGTATTTCACAGAGGCGCTCCGGCTGTGATTCCAGCACTTCCAGCGTTTTATCACCAAATCGATTGACGATGAGAGAAGCCAGCGCAGGGCCGATCCCCTTGACAGCACCGCCGGCGAGAAAATCATAGGCAGACGCTTCGGAGCTCGGCAGGATGCGCTGGGCAAATTCAGCTTTGAACTGCCGGCCGTGTACACTGTGGTTGGTCCAGGTACCGCTGATAATCATGCTCTCGCCGGATGCGGCAAAAGGAAAACAGCCGACAACGGTAACCGTCTCGCCGCTGCTGTCGCGCAGCCGCAAAACGGTATAGCCGTTTTCTTCGTTTTTATAGATGACGGATTCGACGGAGCCAGTCAGTTCCTGCAGCTCGATCTCCTGATCCATAGCGTTTCACTCCACTGTAGTATATCAATTAGTCTTCCAGCATTTTCTTGAGAAACTGCCCGGTATAGCTCTGTTCACAAGCGGCGCATTCCTCCGGCGTGCCGGAAAAGACAAGCTGTCCGCCCTGATCCCCACCTTCGGGACCAAGGTCGATCACGGTATCGGCGACCTTGATCACGTCGAGATTATGCTCAATGACAATCACGCTGTTCCCCTCGTCCACCAGTCGCTGCAGAATATTGATCAGGCGGTGAACGTCGGCGATGTGAAGACCGGTCGTAGGCTCATCCAACACGTAAACAGTCGAGCCTGTACTGCGCTTGGAGAGCTCGGTTGCGAGCTTGACACGCTGGGCCTCGCCGCCCGAGAGCGTCGTGCTGGACTGACCAAGCTTGACATAGCCAAGTCCGACATCCTGCAGCGTCTCGATCTTATGGCGGATACGAGGCTGATTTTCAAAAAACTCGCAGGCTTCGTCGATCGTCATTTCCAACACATCGGCGATACTTTTGCCTTTGTAGTGCACCTCAAGGGTCTCGCGATTATAACGCTTGCCCTTACAGACGTCACAGGGGACATATACATCCGGCAGGAAGTGCATCTCAATTTTGATCAGACCGTCGCCGCAGCAGGTCTCGCAGCGGCCGCCCTTGATGTTGAACGAGAAACGACCCTGACCGTAGCCGCGCAGCTTTGCGTCCTGCGTGGAGGCAAACAGATCACGGATATCGTTAAACACACCGGTGTAGGTGGCAGGGTTCGAACGCGGCGTGCGGCCAATCGGGCTCTGGTCAAGCTGGATCACCTTGTCGACGTATTCAAGACCGTCGATGCGATCATGCTTGCCGGGGCGGAGCTTTGCGTGGTTCTTGACAGCAGCCAGCGATTTATACAGGATCTCATTGACCAGCGAAGATTTACCGCTGCCGGAAACGCCGGTGACGACCACCAGCTCACCGAGCGGAAAGGCCACGTCGATATGTTTGAGATTGTTCTCGGCCGCGCCGCGCACCACAAGCTCATGGCCGTTTCCCTTCCGACGTGTCACCGGAACAGGAATAAACCGCTTATGACTGAGATACTGACCCGTCAGCGAGTGATCACAGGCGCAGATATCCTCGACACTGCCGGCACAGACGACCTCGCCGCCGTGAACACCGGCACCGGGGCCGATGTCAATGATATGGTCGGCAGCGCGCATGGTATCTTCGTCGTGCTCCACCACGATCAGCGTATTGCCAAGGTCACGCAGCTCCTTCAAGGTCTTCAGCAGCTTGTCGTTGTCCCGCTGATGCAGCCCGATGCTGGGCTCGTCGAGAATATAGAGTACGCCCATCAGACTCGAGCCGATCTGTGTGGCCAGGCGAATGCGCTGACTCTCGCCGCCGGATAGTGTGGCCGCCGAACGCGACAGGCTCAGATACCCGAGCCCCACACTCTGCAGAAAGCCGAGGCGTGCTTTGATTTCCTTGACAATGCGCTCTGCAATTATGGCTTCTTTTTCCGAAAGAACAAGTGACTCGACAAATCGAAGTGCATCTACGACCGGGAAATCGCAGAATTCCATGATGTTCAGCCCGCCCACCGTCACAGCGAGCGCCGTTTTTTTCAGTCGCTTGCCATGGCACTCCGGACAAGGGGTTTCAGACATGCACTCTTCTATATCGGCGCGCATACCGGGGCTCTGCGTCTCACGGTAGCGGCGCTCGAGGTTGTTGACGATACCCTCGAAGTCGCGTTTGATGATGCCAAAGCCCTCGGCCTTTTCATAGTGCAGCTGCAGCGGTTCGCCTTTCGTCCCGTACAGTATGGCGTTGAGCGCCTCTTTGGGAATATCGCGAATCGGGTCCGTCAGCTTGAAGTGATAGCGGCGTGCCAGCGCTTCAAAGTACATTTTAGAGATAGAATCCCCCTTGACATTGCCCCAGCCGCTGGCCGTGATGCCGCCGTCGGCAATACTGATTGCGGGGTTTGGCATAATCAGCTCAGGGTCCACCAGCATCTGCGTACCGAGACCGGTGCAATGCGGACAGGCGCCATAGGGATTGTTGAACGAGAACAGACGCGGCGTCAGTTCTTCGATTGAAATGCCGCAGTCGTCACACGCGTAATTCTGAGAAAAGCTCAGCGTCTTCTCTTCCTTGACCAGATCCACGAACAGCAATCCTTCGCCCAGGGCGAGCGCCGTTTCACACGAGTCGGTGAGACGACGAGCGATCTCGGGTTTAATGACAAGGCGATCGACAATGATCTCAATGTCGTGTTTTTTATTCTTTTCCAGCTTGATCTCTTCCGCCAGATCATAGATCGAGCCGTCGATGCGCGCGCGCACATAGCCTGATTTTTTGGCGTCCTCGAGCACCTTGATATGCTCCCCTTTTCGCCCGCGGATCACGGGGGCGAGGAGTTGGATACGGCTCCCCTCGGGCAGAGCCATAATCTGGTCGACAATCTGATCAATACTCTGCTGGCGGATCTCTTTGCCGCACTTGGGACAGTGTGGAACGCCGATGCGCGCCCAAAGAAGGCGCAGATAGTCATAGATTTCAGTGACGGTTCCGACCGTGGAGCGCGGGTTTTTTGAGGTCGTCTTCTGGTCGATCGAAATGGCGGGTGAGAGTCCGTCTATATAATCTACATCCGGCTTATCCATCTGTCCGAGAAACATGCGGGCATAGGAACTCAGGCTTTCCACATAGCGGCGCTGACCCTCGGCGTAAATGGTGTCAAAGGCCAGGCTGGATTTCCCGCTGCCGGACAGACCGGTGATCACAACCAGCTTGTCACGCGGGATCTCAACATCTATATTTTTCAGATTGTTCTCGCGGGCACCCTTGATAAAAATGGTCTCTTGCATAATGAATCCTCAATAACAGGCTTCCCTCACAGGTTGAGGCAGAATAATTGCTTTCCGTATGATATACGTAATATATGTATTTTACCGCAAATGGCCGCCGCTTTCAAGACTTGCTTTGCTTTTTCCGAAAAAGAAAAGACACCTCCCAAAAGGTGTCTTTTCCATGCGAATAATAAAATACGCACGATAGCCGATCATCTCCCCGACTTTGGCCAGGGGATGCACTTCCCTTTTCTGACAAGAAAGGCCTCATCAGCCAAGGCGGCCATGGGCGCGTCAGAGAGAGAGTCAGAGTAAAAGCGGTCGACATGCGCGTCTGGGAAAGCTTCGCGAAAGCGCCGTACCTTCTCGCGATCATGGCAGTTTCTGCCGCGGATCTTGCCGGAGTACGGGTCCATCGGCGTGGCGATCAAATGCACGCCAAGCGCCTCCGCCATCGGGCGAAGCAGAAATTCCGGCGAAGCCGAGATGATAATATCATCATCTCGTTTCTGTTCGAGATACCACTGACCAATGTTCTGCCGATGCGATTTCCAGAACCGCTCAACCTCAGCGTCCACACTGCTCAGGTACGGAAGGAAAGAAAACAGCTGTTCTTTCAGCACGGCGGTCTCCACCTTGCCGCGTTTTTGTTTGATGAGAAGAATCAATGATTCGGGGAGCACTGCAAGGACAGGACGGGTGTGATACTTCAGGCAGTGCAGAAAAAACGAATAAGAGCTGTCCGGCTCGTAGATCGTCTGATCAAAATCGTATACGTTCATTTTTCCTGATAAAAGCAGTTAAACACAGACGCGGCAAAACCCAGCGTCTCCAACAGGACGGCCCCCCAAACACTCATAACGCCGCAAAGACCGAGTATCAGCAGCACAAGCTTGACGCCCAGCAGGGCAGCCAGATTGATCCATGCAGCGGAAACACTGCGACGGGAGGCGCGCATCGATGCAGAAAGCCTGGCAATATTATCGCCCATCAGCAAAATGTCGGCCTTTTCCATCGCCTTAATGGAATAGAGCGCATCAAACGCAATGCCGAGATCGGCATGAGACAGCAGCTCCAGCTCTTCCTCCTGGTGGACCACATAGGCAATAGCGGAGCTGCCGCCCTTGGACTCTTCCAGGTAATCGATCGCCGCGGCTTTTTCCTGAAGCGACATTTCGCATTTGACCATATCGAAATTCAGGCTGGAGGCGATGGGACGCGCGTTCGAACGCAGATCGCCGGTCAGCATGACCATCTCCTTTATACCAAGAATACGCAGCTCCTCGAGCGTATCAAAGGCATTGTCGCGCTGGTGATCCTGCAGCACGATATAACCGGCATATTCACTGTCGATCGCGACGTATAGAATCAGGCCCTTCTGGTTGGGCGCCTCAAATGCGATACCGTGCTCCTCCATCATAGCGGCGTTGCCGACATAGATATGCTTGCTGCCAAAGAGTGCGCTGATACCGCGGCCGGCCGCCTCGTCAAGGATCTCAACATCCTTGCTGTGTGTCAGTCCGATCTTACTGGCCTGGCGCAGTGCGTTAGCGATCGGGTGCGTGGAATCCCCCTCGGCAAGAGCGGCAACCAGCAGCAGTTTTTCTGCCGTCATCTCGACAGGGCAGACATCTTCTACTGTGTAGTCGGGCTCCATCAGCGTTCCCGTCTTGGAGAAAATCATTGTAGCAGCGCCGGCGAGCCGATCCAGGGCAGAACCGCTCTTAAACAGCGTACCGCAAAGCGCGCTGCGGTAAATACCGCAGGCGTAGGCGAGCCTGACTGTGTAAGCGACAGCACTGATGGACGCGATGGCAAGCGCCAGCATACCGCGATAAATCCCCATGCTCCAGGAGCCGGAGAAGATAGGCAGTATGAACGCGATAATCAAGCCAAGAACCGCAAGCACCGGCTGAATCAGCGAGACAAAGGTCTGAAAGCCGTAGGCCGCGCCCGGCTTTTCCGCAGCCTGATCTGCCAGATGGATATAGCGGTTGGCCGTAGAGTTTTCATAGCCCTGTGTCACCTGGATACGCAGCTTTTCCGTCAGGTTTATGGCACCGGAGGCAACAGAGCTGCCGACCTCAACGCTGCGCGGATCCTCTTGCGCCGTATAGCGCGACAGATCCAGATCACTCTTCCCTTCCAGCACAATGCCGTCGAGGGCGATCTGCTCTCCGGCTTCGACGACTATCACATCGCCCGGAGATACCAGTGCGGCATCCCGAGCTTCCAGGCCACTGTCGGTTTCGATGGTACAGCGCGCAGTGGTATACTCATGAAGACGGTTTTTCAGCTCGTCTCGCTTCGTTCGGGCCAGCGATTCGATCATTACGCCGACACGATAGATCAGAAAGATCACGACGGCTTCACGAAAGCGCCCGATGCAGAAGCAGGCAATGGCAGAAAAACTGATAAGCACATTGCGGCCGAAGAAATCGCGGGAGAAGAGCTCGACATACGCATCGGTGAGGGTCTCAATGCCGACGACAAACAGCGGAATCAAAAATAATACGGCACGGACAGCTCCCTTGGTAGGAAGCACAGCCAACACCAGCAGGGCCAGCGCGGCGCCTGCGATTACAGCGGCAGAATTCAGATTCAGTTCATACTCTCTGTGAACCTCGATATTCTGCGGGCGCATTTTCTCCAGTACGGTGCTCAGAAAGTTCCTCACACCGGAAAGATCCAGACCGGATACCCAGTCAAGAGGATTGACATGTTTTTTTTCGACAGCATGAGCGCCGTGATGGCGCTTTGCCTCTGATTTTACGCGGCCCTTGGCCGGTACGTCGTGTTTACCCATCCTTCTATCTCCTAAACAAATGCTTCTGTTCGTTTATTTATGATATTCAATATGCCGTAATATGATACGACATTTTATGCTGTTATGTCAACAGCTTTTGCATATCCGGTTTCAATTTGTTTTATCGAAAAGACTTGAAGGGACGGCGATTTTGTGGCATGATAAAGGCAGAAACTGACATACGCCGGAGGAAACATATGAATACACATAAAACGTATACAGAGGCAGAGCTCCGTTATCTGCGGATGCTGGCCCATCAATACCCCACCGTTCGCTCAGCCGGCACCGAAATCATCAATCTGCAGGCAATCTTGAATCTGCCGAAAGGCTGCGAGCATTTTATTTCGGACGTCCACGGCGAGCACGAGGCGTTTCTGCACATTCTCAATTCCTGCTCCGGTGTGGTCCGTGAACGGCTGGACGTCTTGTTTGCCAACAGCGTTCCCCGGGCCGAGCTCGACCAGCTGGCGACATTGATCTATTATCCAGAGGAAAAGCTGGAGGAGCTGAAACCGCAGATCGACGATATGGATGAGTGGTATCGCATCACGCTGCACCGGCTGATCGAGCTGGCGCGCCTTGTATCCGCGCGCTATTCGCGCTCGAAGGTGCGAAAGGCCCTGCCGGCGGACTATGCCTACATTCTTGAAGAGCTGCTGCATACCCACTCGGACGAGATCGACAAGCGGGATTATTTTGAAAATATCATCCGCACGATCATCGACATCGGGCAGGCGCCGGACTTCATCGCGGCTCTCTGTTCGCTCATCAAGCGTATGGCTGTCGATCATCTTCATCTCGTCGGCGATATTTTCGACCGCGGTCCGCGCGCCGATATCATTATGGACTCACTGATGAATTACCACAGCGTCGACATCCAATGGGGCAACCACGACATTTTGTGGATGGGCGCGGCCTCCGGAAGCCGCACGCTTGTCGCCACAGTCCTTTCAAATTCCATCCATTACAACAATCTCGAGGTCGTTGAGACCGGCTACGGCATATCGCTGCGGCCGCTGTCCGTCTTCGCCAACGAGACCTATGCCGACTGCGATATCAGCCGTTTTGCCGTCAAGCTGACCGGCGACGATGCACGTCACTACTCAGAGAAAGACAAGCTGCTCTCCGCGCGCATGCACAAGGCCATTACGGTGATCCTCTTTAAGCTGGAGGGCCAAAAAATCATGCGGCATCCAGAGTACGGCATGGACGACCGCCTGTTGCTTGACAAGATCGACTACGCAAACAAATGCGTGACGATCGACGGCGTGAAGTATACGCTCGAAGACACCGATTTCCCGACGGTCGACCCGGCAGACCCCTACAAACTGACTGCCGAAGAGGACGCCGTCATCCGCGAATTGACGCGTTCCTTCCAGCGCAGTGAAAAGCTGCAGCGGCATGTTCGCTTTCTGTACTCCAAAGGCAGCCTGTACAAAATCTACAACGGGAATCTGCTGTTCCACGGCTGCATCCCGATGAAAGAGGACGGCGAGCTGCTCTCCTTTACACTCAGCGGCGAGGCGTTGTCCGGCAAGGCTTTCCTGGATTATGCGGATAAGGCCGCCCGACAGGCTTATTATCTCAAAAAAGATACTGACGAGCGCAAGGTTGGGCTCGATCTGCTGTGGTTTTTGTGGGCCGGGCGAAATAGCCCGATCTTCGGCCGCGACCGCATGACCACCTTCGAGCGCCGCTTGATCGTCGACGAGAACGCCTGGACGGAGAAGAAAAACGCTTATTACACGCTCTATGAGGATCCGGCAATCTGCGGATCTATTCTCAGAGAATTCGGTCTGGAGGGGCCTCACTGCCATATCATCAACGGCCATGTCCCGGTAAAAGCCAAAAAAGGCGAGAGCCCGATCAAGGGCGGCGGCAAGCTGATCGTCATCGACGGCGGCTTCTGCAAGGCCTACCAGCCTACCTCCGGTATTGCCGGCTATACGCTGATCTATAACTCCCATTCCTTCCGCATCGTTGCGCACCAGCCCTTCGCCGGGCGAGAGCGTGCGATCCGCGATAATTTTGATATCTCCTCTACAACTGATGTCTTTGAGCTGCTGGAACACAGGCAGAAGAACAATGAGACCGATATCGGTTACGAACTGCAGATCCGCATTGAGGATCTGAGGCGTCTCCTGGACGCATACCGCGACGGTGCGGTCAAGGAGGACCACCAGCGAGCCGCAAGGATGCTGGATGCAGACGAATAACATGCTTGAAGGGTGGCCGAAAGGCCACCCTTCAAAATTAACTATAACATAGTAAGCACGGCAAACAGAATAAACGCAATACATGGGAGCATCGTAATTCCCCAGCCGATCAGGAACAGACGCAGATTGCGTTTTTCATGCATGATGGCCGCAAACTCACGGATTAAAGCACTCGGCCAGTAGTAGAGCGCCGTGGGACTGCCGATCCCCGTGCAGGGAAAACCAAGCTGCAGCGTATAACGCAAGGCTCGAAAAACATGATAGTTGTTCGTGACCAGCGCCGTATAATGCCTGCCAGGGCGGCTTTCGATCAGCTCCTGGGAGTATTTGATATTCTCCATGGTCGTTGTGGAGCGGTCCTCCAGCAGGATTTTGTCCTCGGGAATGCCCTTGACGCGCAGATAGCGGGCCATGGCCTCGGCCTCGGAGATCGATTCATCATCCCCCTTCCCGCCCGAAGGCACAAGCACCGGTGGCGTCGGGTCCTTGCGATAGACCTCGATCGCCTTGTCCACCCGCATACGCAGCAGCGGCGTCAGCTCCTCGCCGTGCAGAAGCCCGGCGCCATGGATGATCACATAGTCGAAATCACGCTTTTTCGGAATGATCTGAATAAACAGCGTATAGAGCATAAAGCTCAGAAACACAAGGCAGAGGTAAATAACGGATATCCCAAAAGCAAAGGCGACAGACGCAAGCCATACATATGTGCTGTCTATCAGAAGAAATACCGTGGCGAAGCTGGCAACTTCTCCGATCAGGATCAGCAAACCGAACAGCAGTGAGAGCATATTCGGCAGGTTGAAGCCCTCGCGCCGCAGCAGAACGAAACCGTTCGCTATCAGCAAAAAAGGCAGCATCAGCAACAGGATGACTGTCGCAAGAACGAAGAGTACAAACGTGTTTATGGCGCGATCGCCAGTCAAGGAACAAAGAAAGGGTACTGTTGCAGCCAGCGCAACCAGCAGCAGAAAACAGTTGTGCATGCGCCTCAGATCCAGGGCCATTGATACGGCCAGAATGCCCCAAAACAGCAGAGGTAAAGCAATCAGAATCGTATTGCCGCTGCTCCAGTCGATGATGCTCACAGGCACTCCCCTCTCGCCTTACATATAAGCCTTACGTATGCCCCTTATTCTTTGTACTCGAACATCAGGTCGTACATGCTGACAGTGTCGCCGTCCTGTACGCCGAGCGCCTCCATGCGCTTATAAACGCCGGCTTCGCGCAGCACCTTATCAAAATGCATGCGGCTTTCATAATCGGAGAAGTTGATCGTCGCCACCAGACGCTGCAGCCACGGCCCTTCGACCAGCCACATGTCCTCGAATTTCTCGATCGTCAGATCGCCCGAGGTGTCGACCACAGGCTCGGGCGGGACGTAATCCGCCTCATAGCTTGCGATCGGCGGCAGCTTTGCGAGCTCGCGGGCGCACTCGCCCACCAGCTCACGCGTGCCCTGATGCGCCGCGGCGCTGAGCTCAAAGAACGGATAGCCGAGCGCTTCAACATGCCCTCTCAAAGCGTCAATGGCTGTGCGGTCGTCGCCGAGGAGATCGCACTTGTTGCCGACAACGATCTGCGGACGGGCCGCAAGCTCTTCGCTGTATTCCGCAAGTTCGGCGCAAATCGCGTCAAAATCGGCGATGGGATCGCGCCCCTCGCTGCCGGAGACATCCACCAGATGCACGAGCAGCCGGCAGCGGTCGATGTGGCGCAGAAAATCATGGCCGAGGCCGGCCCCCTCCGACGCGCCCTCGATAATGCCGGGGATGTCGGCCATAACGAAGGAGACGCCCTCATCCACATAGACAACACCGAGATTCGGGAAAAGTGTGGTAAAATGATAATTGGCGATCTTCGGATGGGCCGCGCTGACAACGGAGAGCAGCGTGGATTTGCCGACATTCGGGAAACCGATCAGGCCGACGTCTGCCAGAAGCTTGAGCTCCAGCGTGATATCATGGCTCTCGCCCGGAAGACCGGGCTTGGCAAAACGCGGGACCTGGCGGGTCGGCGTCGCAAAGTGCATATTGCCCCAGCCGCCGCGGCCGCCTTTGGCCGCTACCCAGTCCTCGCCGGAGGACATATCGTGCATGATGGCGCCGCTCTCGGTGTCGCGGATGATCGTGCCGCGGGGCACGCGGATGATCAGATCTTCCCCATCGCGCCCATAGCAGCGCTTACCCATGCCGGGATTGCCGTTGGCAGCGACATATTTGCGTTTATAGCGAAAATCCATCAGCGTCGACATGTTGTCATCCACGCGGAATACGACATTGCCGCCGCGGCCGCCGTCGCCGCCGTCGGGACCGCCCGCCGCCACATATTTTTCACGGTGAAATGCGACCGCGCCATTGCCGCCGTCGCCGGCCCGGACCGTAATGCGGGCCTTATCTACAAAGGTAGCTGCCATATAGGCTCCCTCCCCCGCCGGAAACGGCGGAATAAAAGAGGCCGGACAAAGCTGTCCGGCCTCTTCGTAATTTCTTACTGGG
>ODAI011256340.1_pt1 | contig 13193 bp, 7 predicted proteins | sample 1539321 | NCBI WGS metagenome assembly ODAI01 (sample SAMN02144231, study PRJEB22623) | gut metagenome | biome: sheep rumen | host: Ovis aries | place: New Zealand | reverse complement strand
GGAGACCGAGCTCGACGGCGAGACCGATTACAGGAAGCTTTCGGGAAAGATCGAGCTTAAGAATGTCACCTTCGGCTATTCAAGGCTTGACGAGCCGCTGATAAAGGATTTTTCGCTCACGCTCGAGGCGGGACAGAGGGTTGCCATAGTAGGCGGCTCCGGCTGCGGAAAGTCAACGCTGTCAAGGCTTATCTCGGGTCTGCACAGACCGTGGGAGGGCCAGATACTTTTTGACGGCATACCGATTGAAAAGATCAACAGGCAGGTGTTCACCGGCACGATAGCGGTGGTAGACCAGGACATAATCCTTTTCGACGACACCATTGCCAACAACATAAAAATGTGGGACGAGTCCATTGAGGACTTCGAAATGATACTGGCCGCAAGGGATGCGCAGCTCCACGATGTCATTATGCAGCGCGAGGGCGGCTACCAGTACAGGCTGACGGAAGGCGGAAAGAACCTGTCCGGCGGACAGAGGCAGCGCCTTGAGATAGCAAGGGTGCTTGCGCAGGATCCTTCCATAATAATACTTGACGAGGCCACGAGCGCGCTCGATGCAAAAACCGAGTACGATGTCGTGAATGCCATAAAGGACAGGGGCGTCAGCTGCATAGTCATCGCCCACAGGCTTTCGACCATAAGGGACTGCGACGAGATCATAGTCATGGATCACGGAAGGATCGCAGAGCGCGGAAGCCACGAAGAACTGTTAAAACAAAACGGCCTTTATGCCGAGCTGGTTGCCAATGAGTAATGAAAGGGACTTAAGATGGGATGGTTTGACGAACAGCTTCGTCAAAGAAAAAACAGCGATAAGGAAATATTAAGCGATTCCTTTGTCAGGCTTGCGGGAGCGGTGCTCGGCCACAAGGAGGAGACCAAGCTCGGTGACGAGCGTCTCATAATCGGCGCCGCGATCGACGAGATCCTTAAGTATTATCATGTCAGGCCCACCGAGGTTCCGGACAATGTGAAGGATTTCGACGAGCAGCTTGAATACAAGCTCCGTCCTCACGGCATAATGAGGCGTACGGTAAAGCTTGATCCCGGCTGGTACAAGGATGCCTTCGGTCCGATGCTTGCTTTTACCGAGGAGGACCAGACGGCGATCGCGCTTCTTCCCGACGGTTTCAGGGGTTACTGCTATGTTGACCCGGCAAGCGGCAAAAAAGTAAAGATAAATGCGGCCAACGAAAAAAAGATAAAGAAGACCGCGATATGCTTCTACTATCCCCTTCCGATGAGAAAGATAGGCATACCGGACCTGCTTTCCTTCATGGCGGGCAGGATAAAGCTCTCCGATTACATGCTGATAGCCTTTATCGCCCTGGCTTCGGCGGGCATAATGATGCTGATACCGGCACTTACAAAGGTAATGATGGGCAAGGTGGTCGAGAGCGGCAGCAAAAAGCTTCTTGTGGGAGTGTTCATTTTCATGACCTGCGCCATGCTGTCAAGCCAGATTCTTTCGGCGGTGCAGAACCTTGTCAACCAGCGCATCGGGACCAAGATAGACATTTCGGTGCAGGCGGCGGCAATGATGAGGACGCTTACGATGCCGGCGAATTTCTTCAGGAATTATTCGTCGGGCGAGCTAAGCAAGAGGCTGCAGAGCATAAACTCCCTTTCGAGCCTGCTTCTCGGCATGATACTCGGAAGCGGACTTACAAGCCTGGCTTCTTTGGTCTATCTGACGCAGATCTTCCGCTACGCAAGGCCCCTGGTGCTTCCGGCCTTCATCATCATACTGCTGACGATACTGTTAACGGTCGTAACGTCGCTTGCGCAGATGAAGATAGAAAGAAAGCAGATGAGGCTTTCTGCAAAGGAAAGCGGTATCAGCTACGCAATGGTTTCGGGCATCAGGAAGATAAAGCTTGCGGGCGCCGAAAAAAGAGCCTTTGCAAAATGGGCTGACGCATATTCGGCAGGCGCGGTGTTAAAATACAATCCGCCCATGTTCCTGAGGCTGAACCCGGCATTTACTCTTGCGCTTACGCTTTTTTCGTCGGTTGCCATGGCGGCGCTGGCGTTTGAATACAAAATAAAAACGGAAGACTACTTCGCCTTCAACGCGGCCTTCGGAATGCTGAGCAATGCCTTCATATCCCTTACGGGACTGGCGCTTTCGCTTTCAAAGATACCGCCGATACTTGACATGGCGAGGCCGATACTTGAAACCGAGCCCGAGATTTCGGACGGCAAGGTTCTGGTAAACCGCTTAAGCGGCGGGATCGAGCTTTCGAACGTATCCTTCCGTTATGCCGATGGTTCTCCCTACATCATAAAGGACCTTTCGCTGAAGATAAAACCCGGCGAATATGTTGCGATAGTGGGACAGACCGGCTGCGGCAAGACAACGCTTGTAAGACTTTTGCTGGGCTTTGAGAAGCCTCTTCGCGGCGCAGTTTATTTTGACGGCCGCGACATAAGCACAATGGACCTGCGTTCCCTGAGGAGAAAGATCGGAACGGTAATGCAGGGCGACACCCTTTTCCAGGGCGACATACTTTCGAACATAACCATATCGTCTCCCGACATCACTGTGGAAGAAGCTTGGAAGGCGGCTGAGCTTGCCGGGATTGCCGACGACATAAGGGAGATGCCGATGGGCATGAATACACTGATCTCCGAGGGCCTCGGCGGCATCTCGGGAGGCCAGAAGCAGAGGCTTATGATCGCAAGAGCCATAGCCTCCAAGCCCCGCGTACTGATATTCGACGAGGCGACAAGCGCTCTTGACAACAAGACACAGAAGCAGGTGAGCGACGCGCTTGACGCGCTTAAGTGCACAAGGCTCGTGGTCGCGCACAGGCTTTCGACCATCAGGCACTGCAGCAGGATCATACTTCTTGCTGACGGAAGGATAGCCGAGGACGGCTCCTATGACGAGCTCATCGAAAAGGGCGGGCTGTTTGCGGAGCTTGTACAGAGACAGAGGATTGAAAAATGAGGGAAAAAAGACCCGGAAAATTTAATTCTTTGAGATTTATGGCATGCATGATGCTTCTTTTCCTCATGCTTTTCGGCGCGGCTTTGGCGGATTCGTATTCGGAGCTTAACTACGGAGGAAACGACGAGCCGCTGTTAAAGGGCAAGGGAAGCACGGAGATAAAGACCAAGGACATAAGCGCCACCTGGTTTTCGGGCACTACATCGGTCATCTTTTTCGTATATACCGATTCGCCCGATGTAAAGGGAAGCTTTACCTACACCGATGCAGCCGGCAGCCACACCAGCAAATGGGAGATAAAGGACGGAGGCTACGGCTACATAACCAACGGCACTTATGTAAGGTCGGGCTCGCTCAACGATAACTACGCTTTCATAAGCTTTTATCCGAACAGGCTGAACATCAGCAAGGCGTCGGACGGCACCGTAAGCACCGGCATAAAGCTTACCATTGACAGCATAGAGTCAAAGGCCGGAGGCTTTGCCGCCACGGCAAGCCTTGACAGCGTGGGCTTTTATGTATATGCGGGAACGGACACCACGAACGGCAGGTTCCTCGGTTCCCTTTCCCATCTCAAGAAGATAAACTCGATAACCCTTCTCGGAGACAATTCTTCGGTATTCGATGCAAACAAGACCCCGAGATTCAACAATTACCTCGGAAATGCGATGGCCGAGAAGATGGAATTTTCCGACGAGCTCAGGATAAACACCGCAAACAGCAAGGATTATCTTTCCATGAGCAGGTCGAGGGCGGGCATTTCGCAGAATTATACCTGGGGAGCAAAGTACAAGCGCAGCTTCATATTCACCGCAAAGTCGGGCTACCGTTTCGACCCGAAAGGGTTCAGGTTTATTTTTGACGGTACCGACTATTCCAATTACATTACGGTGAGCGTAAGCAACCTTAATAAGACCATAACCGTAACCCTGTCGGACAAAACCGCGGTATATGCAAAAAAAGCGGTTACCGAGGTCAGGTTCGTCGGCATATTCCTAAGCCTTACCGCCGACAGGGAACCGAAATATACGGGTTACGTAAATGTAGACAGCAACAGGTATCTGGAATTTTACCAGAACTGGAAGAGGACAAGCGACGGACGCCTGATAAGCGGCAATGTCGAGTCCGAGACCAACTATACCTGGATAGCCGAGTTTGATCCCGGCGACAAATTCTATTTTGACGGCATGCCGGCCGTCAAGGTCAACGGAAATACCCTGAAGCTTTATTCGGCCAACGGCTTTAACGCTTCGGGCAAGGTTTCCGGAAACCTGCTTTCGATCGAGATCGGAAACATTACCAGCTCAAAGGGCAAGGCAACTCCGACTCCCGGCATCGACATACCGGATGCCCCGAAAGACAACGACAGTCCGTGGAACCATATCGAGCCCGATGCTCCGGTCCGTCCGGAGGCAACGGTGATACCGCTCGATCCCGTGATCACGGAGACGCCCTTACCGGATGACGTTTCGCCATATTCCGGAGAAGACAACACGGCAATGACAGTATGCATGCTTTTGGCACTCATTTCGGCAGTCGGAATGCTTGCTCTTTCCGGCAAAGGAAAAAAGGAGTAGGATTATGAACATTATCGTAGTTGATGACAGGCAGCTGCTCGTGAATATGCTGCTGAGGATACTCAAAGGCATAGATGCTTCCTATAATACCGTTGGCATGAACAATCCGGAGGAGGCTCTGGAATATGCAAGGCACAATCCTTTAGATGTGGCCTTCCTTGATGTGGAGATGGGACCGCTTAACGGTCTTGAGCTTGCGAAAAAGCTCACCGAGCTCTATCCGAAGCTCAACATCATCTTTGTTACGGGCCACAAGGAATATGCGATGGATGCTTACGGCGTTTACCCTTCGGGCTACCTTCTAAAGCCGGTCAGCGAAAAGGACGTAAGGGAGGCGCTTTCAAACCTGCGCTATCCGGTGGAGGAAAGAAAGGAGGAGGCGCCCGCGGAAGGAAAGAGGTTAAGGGTGCAGTGCTTCGGAGAGTTCGAGGTGTTCTGCGACGGAAAGCCGCTCCGCTTCAAGCGCTCCAAGAGCAAGGAGCTGTTTGCCTACCTTGTCTGCGTGAGGGGCGCGAGCATAAACATTGCGACCATTGCCTCGGTGCTGTGGGAGGACAGCGAGGACAACCCTTCGGAAAAGGCGATAAGCTCCATGTGCAGGAACCTTATCGCGGATATTCAAAAAACCTTGCAGGATAAAGGCCTTGATGATATACTGATAAAGGAATGGAAGAGTGTAAGCCTTAATACTTCCGGTTTTGACTGCGACTGGTACGATCATATACAGAGGAATAAAGGAGATCTGCGTTATAACGGTGACTTCATAGTCGGTTATTCGTGGGCGGAATACATGATACCGAGGTATTGATATGGGCGGAGTAGATACTAAAACGATAAAGGCCATGATGAAAGAGGTTGAAAGCCTCAGTAAAACCATAGCGATATTTAAGGGAATAAGAGACCGGTCTTTAAGGGAGCCCGACAGTCCCGAAAGAAAGGCCAGGCTGCGTAAGGTAAACGGGCATATAAATTTTCTCGAGGGGTTCATGAAAAAACTGAGGGAAACCCTTGAGAACGAGACGGAGGAAAAGAAGAAGAAGCGCGAGAAGATGCGCATGATAAAGACCGGCTACTATCTCGCCGCCATTTACAACAGGCAGATAGCGGGCTATTCGGCCGATATCATGAATGCCTACGGCTATGGATTCATAAGCGCCATGCCTTCGGATGTTACGGTTCGCATAATTTCGGCCTTCCAGAGCATCTTACACAGCGCAAAGGAAAGCAACGTAAAGGCGGAAGAGCTTGACCGCATCCTGAACGATAAGGAATTCTTTGAGATGGAGAAGAAGGATCCGACCCGTCTCGCCGAGAAGAAGAAGGAAATAAACGAGGAATTCAATACCATCATCACCCAGATCGCGGTCCACGACTGCATAAAGCTTGAGACCGACGAAAAGGGAAATATCAAAAAGGAATCCATTAAAAAGACTTTCGACGGCCACATGATGCAGGAGAACGGCTTTGAAAAGTCGATGAAATCCTTTGAACGCTACATGCCTGAGATCAAGGTTAAGGATTTCCAGGATATAATAAAGGAAACAGAGGAACTTGCGAAGACCGTAAGGGCGATGCAGACGGCCTATATCAACAACAATGCGGGCTTTGACCGCAGCAACGGCTATACGAGGGAGCTGCTTACAAAGGAAAACAGCCTGAAGGACAAGGTTAAGGCCTACAATGCGAGAATGGCCGCCGAAATGGAGGACGCTCTCGATCCTTCGAAGCCCGGAAGCGTCAACGACCTTATGAACTCCGATTTCATGATGCGCTACGCGCTGATGAGAGAGCTGGACTACTATGTAAGCCGTCAGGTGAAGGTGGATGACTGCCTTGTAAGGAATAACGAGATTCTTACGCGCATGGAGGAATGGGAAGTCTACAGGGACATGAGGTCTCGCATGAGCGAGCTGGGAAAGGAAGGCTCCGTAGCCCTGCAGATAAGGATCAGGGCGTGCTCGAAGGTTAAAAGGCTTAAGAGCGAGGCGCTTCGGCATGACGATGCCCTGATCACCGACTTTACCGATTGTGCGGTTGAGGCGACCCAGGATATGCTGGATATAATAACAGAAAACGGTGAGCTCGGGCCAAAACAGCAGCAGGTGCTTGAGGAAGGCGTCGCATCCCTTGTCCTCTACCATATGCTCATTGAGTACAAGGGTGAGAACAATGAGGCAAGACCCTTCATTGAAGAGCTTAAGAAGTCCAAGGAACCCGAAAACTTCAAGATCGTTGCGAAAACGCTTTTGGCAGCCCCGGAATTCAGGGAGAAATACAGGGATATGTTCGGCGACAAGCCGAAAAAGTCGGATTTCTTCGGCTTCTTAGCCGGAAATTCGGAGAAAGCTCTCTCTCTGGTGCCCGTAAAAGAGCCTGAAAAGCCAAAAATCAAGAAAAAAATATAAAAATTTCAAAAAAGATGGATTTGTGGTGCATTTTTGGTGCACATTCTGTGTTAAAATGTGCCCATAAAACAAAAAACAATCTGATTACAGATTACAAGTTAAGGAGGAAAACAATATGTTATCAAATCAGAAAAAAGCAAGAAATATCATGGCACTTGTCATGATGGCAGTGATGCTCATCGGTGTAGCCGGAGCAGTTGATTTCAACAAGGTAGCAGATCCCGTTGTAAATCTCATCAACTCACTTCTTTATCCGATCCTTGCAATCGTTGGTGCAGGCGGTACAATCTACTGCGTATCACTCGGTGTTAAGTATGCAAAGGCTGAAGAGCCTCAGGAGCGTGAGAAGGCCAAGACTCACCTTAAGAATGCGATCATCGGTTTCGCCCTTATCTTCATTCTTATCGTAGCTCTTAAGATCTTAATGCCTCAGCTTATCGAGTGGATGGAAGAGACAGGCGCAAGCTCATCTTCAACAGCAGCTTCATCGGCAGCTGATTCAGCTTCAGCATCATAATCGGTAACGGCGAAAAAGTATACTGCAAATTTTCTGAATAGAATTCTGATAGACAGGTTCTCTGTGTTTTTTCGCAGGGAACCATGTCTGGTTTTTGGAAACAGGAGAAAAATCCGGAGGAAAACCGCAAAATGAAGCCTAATTTCAAAAGAATAGCAATGCTTATCGGAATCTTTTTGCTCGCATCTTTCTTTTTCGGACTGATCGCAGCCAATGTAATCGACTTCATGCAGCTTGCTTTTAAAAACAGGTCCAAGGAGTTCGGTTTAAGCTTTAAACCGTCCAAGACCGGATTATACCTTCAGATGGGCATGGCCCTCGTTCTTTTAAGCGGAGTGGTATATTTCGCTCTGGGCGGAAACCATAAATCCATTAAAAAGCTGCTCGGAGGAAAGGTTGACAAGAACATAGTAAAAAGTTCTCTTGAAAACAGCCGTTTCCTCACAGATGCCGAAAGAGACAAGTATTTCCCGCCTTTTTCCTACGATCACATGGATCAGGTTAAAAAGGACGGAATACCTGTAAGAGCCTTTGTTAACAAAAAGGGCGTGCTCGAGGGAAATTTCTATCCCGGCGCACACTCGCTTGTTATCGGTGCTACCGGTTCCGGTAAAACGACAACCTTCATCAACCCGATGATACAGCTGCTCGGCGCAACAAATTGCGGAAGCTCCATGATAATGACCGACCCTAAGGGCGAGCTTTTCTCTCTTCATTCGGAATATCTGAAATCAAGGGGCTACGATGTTCTGCTTCTTGATCTCCGCGATACCTATTCTTCAAGCCGCTGGAATCCTCTCGAATCCATCTGGGACATGTATCAGCAATTCCTGACCATGGACAAAGGCCTTAAGGCCCACGTGGATTCCATGAGCGATTACCCGGATCTTAAGATCATGGACGGAATGGCCCATGAAGGAGATGTGTGGTGCGAATGGGCGGGAATGGCCTATGCCGACCTTACCCATTGCCAGGATGACATTGCAGTATTGAGACAGCAGGTATATGATGAAATGTATGAGGACTTAAACGACCTCATAAGCGTTATATGCCCCATCGAAAACGAAAAGGACCCTGTTTGGGAAAAAGGTGCAAGATCCATAATCATGGCTACCTGCCTTGCAATGCTTGAAGACAGTGCGGATCCCAGACTCGGAATGACGAAGGACAAATTCAACTTCTTCAATCTTAACAAGGCCCTTACAAACAGTGAGAACGAATTTGAAGCCCTGAAGCAGTACTTCCAGGGCAGGGATAAGCTGTCACAGGCTTTCACGCTTTCGCGACAGGTGCTTTCGGCAGCGGACACGACGATGTCCTCATACATGTCGATCACCTTCGACAAGCTTAACATGTTCAATGACCGTGGTCTTTGCGGACTTACAAGTGCAACCGACGTTAAGGCTGCAGGCTTTGCCGAAAGACCTACGGCGCTGTTCATGAAGATCCCGGATGAAAAAGATACAAGGCACGGACTTGCAGCGGTATTCGTACTGTGTATGTACAAGGCCCTTATCAAGGTTGCCAGTGCCAGAGAAGATCTTTCGCTTCCGAGAAACGTTTACTTCATACTTGATGAGTTCGGTAACATGCCGAAGATCGAGAAGTTCGATAAGATGATCACGGTAGGCCGTTCCCGTAAGATCTGGTTCAACATGGTCGTACAGAGCTACTCGCAGCTTAACAACGTTTACGGTGAGCAGGTTGCAGACATCGTAAAGAGTAACTGCGGTATGAAGATGTTCATCGGTTCCAACGATATCGGAACCTGTAAGGAGTTCTCGGAGCTCTGCGGCAACATGACCGTAAGTACGACAAGTACCTCTTCAAGCATAGGTTCGAAGGAAGGAGACGTCAGCGTGTCGACTCAGACCCAGGTACGTCCTCTGATCTATCCTTCGGAGCTGCAGATACTTAATAATAAGGAAAGTACCGGTAATGCGATAATCGTTACCTTCGGTAATTTCCCGCTTAAGACTAAATATACGCCGAGCTACCTTTGCAAATCCTACAAGTTCGGCATGATGGATATGGGTGAGCTGCGCAGCCATATGTTCCGCGCAGATGAGGTTTATTATGATCTTGAAGAAAGAAATGCGATTGTCCTTGGCTAGTGCCCTGCTGGCACTTACGTTGTTTGCCTCTCCGGTGAGTGCTTTTGCCGACGAGGCGGATAACGGACAGACAGAGGTCGATCCCTTTACAGGAGAAACGATAAACAATAACAGCGAAACGGGTCCCGTCATCGAAAACGAGGTAAGGATCTCCGAAAAAGGAGTATACTCAAGGGAGATGGAACGTTTCATCTACGATGCAGACAGCGGAAAGATCTATTCCAACATCGCAAGCGGCATGATCGTAAAGGATGAGGTAAAGATCGAGGTGTCGGAAGGCATCGATGTTGTTGTTTACAAGGACGGAAAAGAGCTGGACAAGAGCGGCAGCTATACGCTTGAGGACCAGGGAGAGTACAGCGTTACTACCCAGGGCAAGAGTGTTGATCTTCCGATCATGCATTTCACCATAGTAAAATCCGAAACAAACCGTCTCTTCCGTTACGATATGCCGGACAAGTTCTACATAAGCGGCATCAAATTCAATGACGAAGAGATAAATTTCAACCGGCAGGCAGCGCCGATGAGCGAAGACGGCCATTATGTGATAAGCTACGGCTGTCCTTCGATAATGAAGTATTACACACTGGATGTTGTGGTAGACCACACCGCTCCCGAACCGAGCTTCAAAGGCATCAAAAAGAACTACACGGCAAGAGGCCCGGTAACCATCAGCAATATAGCCGATGACGAAACATTGACGATAACACTTGACGGAAAAACACTTAAAGAGAAGCAATACAAGAAAAATAAGCAGATCAAGCTTAAAAGCAGCGGAAGATATGTAGTGACCGTAACCGACAGGGCCGGAAACGAAACGGTTACAAATATCAGGATACTGACCTACATAAATCTTACGAGCACAATTTTCATCATAGCATTTTTGACAGTTTTCGGCGGACTTGTGGCATATCTGATATTCCACAGAAAGACCTTTAAGGTAAGATAATAAAAGGAAAGTGAAGATTCCGTATGAACAACAGAGTGTTTCTGGGCATGTTCGATTTCGTGGGTGACGCAATTAATGACACCTTAGAAACGATACTGCACAATACAATTTACACCCTCTGCTATTACATCTCGAAGGGTCTGTGCTTTATAGTACACATACTTGACAGCATGTTTAAGGTTGTTGCCGGCATAGACAAGATCAAGTATCTCGGGAAGCCGAATTACCTGATCGATGTTTTCTTCGGACACAGCATGATACAGACGGTATATACCGGCATGGCGATAATCGGTATGATAATGGCCTTTGTGTTCGCTATTATTGCGGCCATCAGAAAGGCAGCCGATATCGAGGACATGCAGAAGACGACGCACACCATAATAGTCAAGAATCTCATCAAGACTATTGTAATTATCGCCGGTCTTACCTTCTTTATGCAGGTGGTGCTGCAGTTTTCAAATATCCTCATGGAAAGGATAACGTATATATTTGACACGGCAACTACGGGCGGAAAGGAAGAGGTAATAACCTACACCGATGAGGAATACGCTGCGATGGGCAGGGTCCTTAATAAAATAGGTAATTACTCGCTGAATCCTTCCTACCGAAGCAGATACAACCTGGATGCCTGCTACAATGACATAAGAGGCGACCTGCAGTTTCTGTGGGAAAGCGGAAAGTTCAGTATATATTATGATACGGACGGAAATACATGGCAGACTCTTGTACAGAGCATCCTGAACACGACAAATCCGAAAAACGAAATAAAATCGGATGTTTACTACGAAAATATTTCAAACGCGATATTAAACGCGATGAATATTGTTAAAAATGACCGTTCGCTGAAGGCGCTGTCAAGATATGAGACGGGCTACAAGTCGATTGATAACTCAACTCCTCTTGACGTAACCATCTTCCTGATGGGTTCGATGAATGCGGCAATGAACAGCGCATATAACGTAAGCCCCAGCGTAAACGACCCGCTCAGGTTCCCGTACTATGTACAGAAGAAGAGCATATATGACTTCGATCAGGTTGACAAGGATTTCAATATCAGTATTTCCAAGATGGACTACACCATCATCTGGATCTCCTGCATAGTCTGCATGTTCAACCTGGCACAGCTGATATTCTCCTGCATAGGACGTATGTTCAACATGATGCTGCTTTACATTGCGGCGCCTCCGCTGGTTTCGACCTATCCTCTGGATAACGGCGGAAAGCTTAAGGATGCCATTTACCACATATATGGAAGGGAGGTGGCCGGCAGCCTGCTTCCCGTGGACCAGGAAGACCGGGGCATCCGGGTGACGGGTTTTATCGGTAAGCCGGTCATATCCCGGGGAAACCGCAATTATGAGAATTACTTTGTTAACGGCCGCTATCTAAAAAACAGGATCATCACCAAGGGGATCGAGGACGGCTACAAGGGCCATGCCATGGTGCACAGATTTCCCTTCTGCCTGCTCATGATCAGCATGGATCCCCTCCTGGTGGATGTCAATGTTCACCCGGCCAAGATGGAGATGCGCTTCCACAATGGGGAGGACCTTTATCATGTGGTCGAGGAGGCTGTTCGAAAGGCCTTCATCAACCGGGAGCTGATCCCCAAAGTGGCCCCGGGTAAGGAGAAAAAGACCAGACCGGTTCTGGACCGGAGCCCGGAGCCCTTTGAGAAGGAACGGATCAGGCAGGGGCTTTCCGGAGGAGAGAATCAAGCTGCGGGAGAAGAGAATAAGGTCCCGGGAGAAGAGATGAAGGTCCCGGGAAGCCAGGGATCTTTGAAAGTCCAGGAAACTCAGGAAGTCCGGGCAATTCCGGAAGCTTCCCCGGAGTCACGGAAGGCTGCTGTCGAGGCCAGGATCGCAAGGCTCAATCTTGGGAAAGATGATGATATCCGGAGGGATATTGACCGGCGGATGGCCGGAGCCGTGCTGCCCGTTCGGGAGAGGGATCTTTATCAGATCGGGAAATCTGAAGAGAAGGACAGCAAACAGTCCGGAGAACCGGCGGAAAGTGCAGAGGGTTTGGCCGCAGAGACCAAATTAGGATCCAACCAATCTGATAGGGCAGGGGCCGGCAAGGGATTGATTCCGGAAGAGCCGATGACAGGCCGGCAGCTGACTTTGGCGGATGACACGGTACTGAATATGGAAGCCAGGCCCCGCCATCGGATCATCGGTCAGGTCTTCGGGACCTTCTGGCTGATGGAATATGAGGATAAGCTCTTCTTTGTTGACCAGCATGCTGCTCATGAGAAGGTTATGTATGAAAAACTGATGACGCGGATCTCTGAAGGGGAGGTTCTTCAGCAGCAGATTGCCCCGCCCATGGTCTTGACCCTGTCGGTCCGGGACCAGGAAAAGCTGGCAGGCTGCCGGGAGGCTCTGGAGCGGATCGGCTTTACCATCGAAGATTTTGGTCAGGATGCGGTTGTGATCCGTGCTGTCCCTCTTAATCTTTATGGGATGGATGAGAAAGCCTTCTTTCTGGAGCTTTTTGACGGAATGGAGGATTTTAGCGGCAAGCTGAATATGGACCATGTGACGGATCGGGTGGCCACTATGGCCTGCAAGGCTGCGGTCAAGGGAAATACCAGGATGAGCCTGGCAGAGATGGATGCTCTCATGGACCAGCTGATGGAGCTTGATAATCCCTATCAGTGCCCTCATGGC
>ODAI010741645.1_pt1 | contig 13193 bp, 14 predicted proteins | sample 1539321 | NCBI WGS metagenome assembly ODAI01 (sample SAMN02144231, study PRJEB22623) | gut metagenome | biome: sheep rumen | host: Ovis aries | place: New Zealand | reverse complement strand
TGTTTCGGCAGCGTGTGCCAGCGGCAGCCACTCGATAGGCCTGGGCATGATGCTCATCCGTCAGGGACTGCAGGACATGGTGCTCTGTGGAGGTGCCCAGGAAACCAACCATTATTCGCTGGCGTCCTTCGATGCCCTCGGGGCTTTTTCCGTCCGTATGGACGAGCCTCAAAAGGCAAGCCGTCCTTTCGATCGCGATCGCGACGGGCTGGTACCCAGTGGCGGGGCGGCGGCCTTGGTGTTGGAGGAATACGACCATGCCGTTGCCCGTGGCGCCACGATACTCGCAGAAGTCTGTGGCTACGGCTTCTCAAGCAATGGCGGCGGAATCTCTGAACCCAGCGACGAAGGAAGCGTGACTGCCATGACTCGCGCGATGAAGGATGCCGGCATCGCCCTCGACGACATTGACTATGTTAACGCCCATGCCACTTCGACCCCACTGGGCGATAAGTGTGAGGCTATGGCACTCGACCGTATGTTCCATGGGCAAAGGGCGCTCATCAGCAGTACCAAGTCGATGACGGGCCATGAGTGCTGGATGGCCGGAGCTTCTGAGATTGTGTACAGCACGCTGATGATGCAGCACAACTTCGTTGCGCCCAATATCAACCTGGAGAATCCGGATCAATATTCGGATAAGCTGAACCTGGCAGTTAAGACCATAGATACGGAGGTGAACTGTGTGCTGAGCAATTCCTTCGGCTTTGGTGGGACAAACAGTGCATTAGTAATCAAAAAAGTATAGACTCGTATGAATCTCTCGCCCGCATTGCAGAAGGCATATACCGAAGAACAGCTGACAGCTCGTGAGGCGCAGCATCTGGCGGAGTTTATTGCATGGGGGCCCATCGTGTTCCAGGTATCGCGTCTGATGATTAAGTTCGGTATCCTGGAGATGCTGCGCAATGCTCCCAAAGGACTGACGCGTCAGGAGATCTGTCAGCAGACAGGACTCTCCGATTATGCCGTGAAGTGCCTGACGGAGGCTTCACTGTGCATCGGCATCATCCTCGTGGATACTGAAACAGACTGTTTCGCATTGTCAAAAACAGGCTGGTTCTTGCTTAACGACCCGGCTACAAGAGTGAATATCGATTTCAACCACGACGTGAACTACAATGGTTTGTTCTGTCTCGAAGAGGCGCTGCTGAGCGGCAAGCCAGAAGGATTGAAGCATTTCGGACAGTGGCCTACTATTTACGAGGGATTGTCTCAGTTGCCGGCACATGTACAGAAAAGTTGGTTTGGCTTCGATCATTTCTATAGCGACTCGGCATTCCCGGAGGCCCTGAAGATTGTCTTCGATGAGTACCGTGTACGTTCGCTTTACGATGTGGGCGGCAATACAGGGAAATGGGCCCTGCAGTGCGTCGAATATAATCAAGAGGTGGAAGTGACCATTCTCGATTTGCCACAGCAGATACGGATGATGCAGCAGAACATCATTGGAAAGTCTGGTGCAGAGAGAATCAAGGGATATGGCATTGACTTGCTGGATGACAAGTCGGAGTTCCCCAGAATCGGGAAACTGGACGCCATCTGGATGAGTCAGTTCCTCGATTGCTTTTCGATGGAGCAGATTGTAGGTATCCTGCGAAGGGCCAAATCTGCCATGACTCCGGATACGCGCATCTTCATCATGGAAACGCTATGGGACCGGCAGCGCTTTGCCACGGCATCAATGTGCCTGACGCTGACAAGTCTTTACTTCACGGCTATGGCCAATGGCAACTCCAAGATGTACAACACCGAGGATATGACTCGTTGCATTCGTGAGGCCGGGCTGGAGATTGAGCAGATATACGACAACTTGGGACAGGGACACTCGGTAATAGTTGTGAAAAGTGAATAGTGAAATAGGATATGACAAGACAGGAAATAGAAGAAAAGGTGAGAGCATTCCTCGTCGATGATTTGGAGATTGACGAGGACAAGATATTCGATGATGCGAAACTGAAGGACGACATGGGGCTCGACAGTCTCGATTTTGTAGACATCGTCGTCATCGTGGAACGTGATTTCGGCTTTAAGATCAAACCCGGGGAGATGCAGGGCGTTACCACGCTCAGCCAATTTTGTGACTACATCGAGAGTAAGGTGGGCTGATGGGTGAAAGGAAATGGGAAGGTACCACCTATGGCAATGGCCTGATGCACCGTTGGCTCATAGCAATCCTGCGCATAGTTGATGTCAGGATTGTCTATTGGTTTGCCTACATCTTCGTGATTCCTCCCTGTGTGCTCTTCCGTCCTGGCTATGGCTTTATCTACCGCTATTTTCGTGAGTGTTGGGGCGATAGTCCTTTCAAGGCTTTCTGCCATGCCTATCAGAACCATTGCGTCTTCGCCGAGGCCGTCATTGATAAGTTTGCCATGTATGCCGGTCGTCGTTTCGATCTCACCATCGTGGGCTACGAGTACTTCGAACAATTGGCCCAGCAGCCGGAAGGCTTCGTGATATTGAGCTCTCATGTGGGTAACTATGAGATAGCGGGTTACTCGCTCGTAGCTGCGAAGAAGCGTTTTAACGCACTGGTTTTTTCCGGAGAGAAGGAGAGTGTGATGAAGAACCGCAACCGCATGTTCTCCCAGACCAATATTCGCATGATTCCCATCCGAGAGGACATGAGTCACGCCTTCGAGATGGATGCAGCCCTGACCAACGGCGAAATCGTGAGTATTCCGGCTGATCGCATCTGGGGCTCACTGAAGAGCCTTGCCGCCGACTTCCTGGGGCGTGAGGCACACTTCCCGATGGGACCTTTCAGTGTGGCAACAGCCCGTGGCCTTCATGTACTGGCTATCAATGTGATGAAAACATCCACACGGGGCTATACGGCCTACGTCACACCGCTTGACTATGACAGAGAAGCTCCCCGAAAGGAGCAGATCAGCCAGCTGCACAGCCTTTATGTGGCAGAGTTGGAACGTATTGTCAGGCAATACCCAACGCAATGGTATAACTATTTCGATTTTTGGAGACAATGAATATGATAGATTTCAATCAATTAGATGAACAGTCCCTGCGAGGCATTGACGTTCACGAACTGTTACCGCAACAGGAACCCTTTGTAATGGTGGGGTGCCTGACACACGTCGATGAGGTGCGCACCATATCAGAGACCCTCATTCGTCCTGATAACCTCTTTGTAGAGGACGGCCGTTTTAGTGCCAGCGGACTGGTAGAGAATATAGCCCAGACCTGTGCAGCACGTATTGGCTTCGTCAACAAGTACGTCAATAGCAAGGGTGTCCAGTTAGGATTTATTGGGGCCGTCAAGAACCTTGAGATCCTTTCGCTCCCGAGTGTTGGAAAGACTATTGTCACAACAGTCGACGTCATACAGGAGATCTTCGGTATGACTCTGGCATCGGCTACGGTCACGTGCGATGGAGTGGAGTTGGTACGTACTCAGATAAAAATAGCCGTCAAGGAGGAATCGTGATGGAAAAACTACGGTTAGGCGACGAAACGACTGGAATCGAACTGAAGGCATCGAAACTGTTGGATATCCGCTTCAGCGAGGTCGACTTGATGAACGTGGTGTGGCATGGCTCCTACATGCTCTATTTCGAGGATGCCCGTGAACTGTTCGGCCTAAAATACGATCTGTCGTACCAGGGCTATATCGATCATGGCTACTTCGCCCCGATTGTCGAGATGGATTTCCAGTACAAGCGCCCCATTCGCTATGGTATGCGTCCCCGTATCGATATCATCTATCGTCCTGCACCCTCGGCCAAGATCGTCTTCGACTATGAGATTCACGACCCTGAAGACGAGAGTATCTTTGCTACAGGACATAGTGTGCAGGTGTTTATGGACCAACAGTACCAGCTGGTGTGGGAGAATCCGCCATTCTATCTGGAATGGAAACGCCGATGGGGCGTGGATTTCGGAATGTAGAAGATTGAAGATTGAACATTGAAGATTGAACATTGAACATTGAAGATTGAACATTGAAGATTGAACATTGAAGATTGAGATATGGATGAACTGATATTGGAACTGAAACAAGAGATTATCAAGGCCCTGAACCTGGAGGAAATGACTCCTGAAGATATTGATGCAGAGGCACCGCTCTTTGGAGCAGGCCAGCTGGCAGCTGACGGAACGTCGGGAATGGGACTGGGACTCGACTCCATCGATGCACTTGAACTGATCGTGCTGTTGGAAAAGAAGTACGGTATTAAACTGGCCAGTCCCGCCGAGGGCAAGACGATCTTTAAGAGTGTGGCTTCGATAGCCGAGTATGTTAAGGAGCATCGTACGAAGTAGGGCAAGACGATGAGTATTGCAGTTACTGGCGAAGGCATTATCTGTGCCATTGGAGTCGACAAGGCTTCAGTGCTTAGTTCTCTGCGCCAGCAGCGTACGGGTATTGGCACCATGCGCCATCTGCGTTCCGCTCATCACGAATTGCCTGTGGGTGAAGTGCCTCTCTCCAATGCTGAGATGTCACAACTGCTGGGGCTGGAATCTGATGACTTGATGAGTCGTACTGCCCTGATGGGCATGCTTGCCGTGCGTCAGGCCCTTGAGGATGCTAGCGTCACCAAGATGCTTTCCCGTGGTGAGACGCCCCGTATGTTGCTCATCTCTGGCACTACCGTAGCAGGTATGGACATCACCGAACGTTTCTTCCATGAGATACAAGAGTGTGATGATCATCTCGCATGCCTGAAGACGCACAACGCTGATAGCAACACACAGCAGATCGCTGACTTTTTCGGTTGTTTCGCTGATCATATAACCGTCTCCACAGCCTGTTCTTCTGCAGCTAATGCCCTCATCTTGGGAGCTCGTCTGCTGGAGGCTGGCGAGGCTGATGTCGTGGTGGCAGGAGGTACCGAGGCCCTTTCTGTGTTCCATCTCAATGGCTTTCATTCGCTCATGATTCTCGATGCTGCACAGTGCCGTCCCTTCGACGATTCACGTGCTGGACTCAATCTCGGCGAGGGCGCTGCTTTCCTGGTGTTGGAGTCTGGGGAGAATGCTCTTCGTCGAGGAGCCTCTCCGCATGCCTGGATCAATGGATGGGGCGTTGCTTGTGATGCCTTCCACCAGACGGCCTCTTCGGAGGATGGTGAGGGAGCTTACCTGGCCATGATGGAAGCCCTTCGGATGGCAGGACTGGATCCGCAGGATATCCAATATGTGAATGCTCATGGAACGGGTACGCCCAACAATGACCTCTCTGAGACTGCTGCTTTGCGGCGTGTCTTTGGCGATGCCATTTTGGGTAACGGACATACTTCTGGCCATCCTCTTGTGTCAAGCACCAAATCGTTTACGGGTCATACCACCAGTGCTTCGGGTAGTATTGAGGCCGTCATTTGTATTCTGGCTCTGCAGCACCATTTCGTGCCCGCTAATCTGGGGTGGCAGTTCCCGATGCCTGCTGGTATCATGCCTACGATGGGTGCTGATAATATGCCTCTTCGCCATGTTCTCTGTAATGCCTTCGGCTTTGGTGGGAATGATTCTTCACTGGTGTTCAGCCGGGAGCCCCGTACTTCTGGGCTTCCCGGAATCCCCGGAATCCCCGGCCTGTCCGGTCTATCCGGAATTTCCGGAATTTCCGGAATCTCCGGTTTCTCCGGTTTCTCCGGTCTATCCGGAATCTCCGGCTTATCCGCTAGAATCCTCTCAAGTGTCAAGATTACCTCCGAGGACGAGCTGTTGGGAATCCGCGAGTTCGTTAGTCCCCTCGAGGCTCGTCGCATGGGTAAGTTGTTGAAGAGTTCGCTGCTCGCTTCGCTGAGAGCCTTGCGCGAGGCGGGTATCGAGAAGCCTGACGCCATCATCACGGCTACGTCCTTAGGCTGTTGGGAGAATAGCGAGGCTCTATTGCGCCAGCTCGACGACGAAGGTGAGGTGATGCTCAAGCCTACATGGTTCATGCAGAGCACCCACAATACCATTTCCAGTCTTATCGCCATTCGCACTCATTGTCATGGCTATAATGTCACCTATGCTACCGAAGGGCCGGACCCTTTGCGCTGGGCCCTCCACGATGCGGAGATGCTGTTGAAGTCGGGGCAATGCAAGACTGTTCTTGTTGGTTTCCACGATGAAAGTACTCCTCTTTATCGCTCTTTGATGGCGCGTCTGAAAAAGACCGCCGATAGTCCTCTGTCTTCTGTCACGTCTACAGCCATTGTATTATGTTCCGAATAATTCCATACGCCATCCTCCAGAGTCTGTTGCTGGCCAGCGCCCAGGTGTTTCTAAAGCTGGCCTTGCAGCGTATGCCCCCTTTTGGGTGGACACGAGAGTTCTGGGGGGTGATACTCATCAATTGGCACTTTGCCGTCAGTGGCCTGCTCTTTGGGACTGCTGCCTTATTGTGGATGTATATCGTCAAGGTGTTCCCCTTTAGCATGGCCTATCCCATGGTATCACTCAGTTATGTCTTCGGTATGCTGGCTGCCTTCTTGGTGTTCCACGAGGAGGTCTCACTCTCCCAATGGACAGGTGTATTCTTCATCATGTTAGGTTGCACCCTTATAGCTCGATAGCCTTATGAAAAGATTCCTGATTATACTATTCACTGTTTGCTGTCCACTCATCACTGCCTATGCGCAGCAGAAGGAAATCCTGCAGGTTGCAGCAACTGTCAAGACCATGCAGTGTGACTTTGTGCAGACTAAGCATCTTCGGCTGCTCAATTCTGCGATGGTTTCCGAGGGACGTATGTATTACCAGCAGAGTAACCGTTTACGCTGGGAATATACTGCTCCATATACTTATACCTTTATCCTCAACGGACAGAAAGTGTTGCTGAAGAACAGTCGCCGGCAAGATGTTGTCGATACGAGTCAAAACAAACTTTTCCGTGAGATAGCCCGTATGATGATGAGCAGCGTGACAGGTCAGAACCTCGCAGATTCAAAGGACTTCCACACTACTTTCACCACCAAGCCTCAGGAGTATGTCGCTACACTTGTGCCAAAGCGCAAGGACATGAGGCAGATGTTTCAGCAAATCATTCTCCACATCAGCCGGAGTCAGAAGATGGTGACCCAGGTGGAGATGATAGAGAAGAAGGGCGACCGAACAGTCATACAACTCAAGAATATCAAACTCAATGCGACGATTCCTCCTGCTGTCTTTGCTCTCGATTAGCATGGCTGCCACTGCCGTTTCCCTTCCACGGGAGAGTATAGGCGAAGACACTGTCCGTTACTCCGCCTATATCGAGACTCCCCGTGCAGCTGTCAGCGGTATCTGTATCCTTGTGAGCGACAGCACAGAGATCAGGGGGTGCCTCTTCAATGAGTTTGGCATCACTGCATTGGAGTTTACCTACAACCGCCGAAAAGACAAGGTACGGCTCCATACGGTGTTGCCTGCCCTTGACAGATGGTACATCCGCCGTACCCTGCGCCGTGACCTCCGTCAGTTGCTCCTGCATCTTCAGCAGGGTGACGGAACCTACGAAAATTCCCGTTATCATATTAAATACACTTTAACCCCACTATTATGATTCTCAAAGACAATTTCTACACCATCCTTCGAAAGGATGTTGATGCCATGGCCTACGACATTCGTCTCAATCCTGCTCACACGATCTATCAAGCTCATTTCCCTGGTGAGCCAGTCACTCCGGGTGTTTGTATCTTGCAGATAGCTCGCGAGTTACTGGAGGACCTTCTTCAACGTCCTCTTGCTGTCAAGTCTGTCAAGAACATGAAGTTCCTCTCGGTGATCTCACCCCTTGTGACGCCGGAGGTTTCCTGCTGTTTCGAAAAGGTCGGTCAGGATACTGGTATCGTCAGTGCCCAGGCTACTATCAAGACAAGCGACAAGGAGTTCGTTAAACTCTCTTTCACGCTGACAGCTTAACCTCGTACTTCGTCTATGGCTAACCTGATAGAAGTTGTATCGCTGCAACAAGCCGGTGTGGAGATATTCTCCTCTCTGACGGAAGCTCAGTTGAGAAACAGGGTGGAACCAGAGAAAGGTGTGTTCATCGTGGAGAGTCCCAAGGTGATTCGCGTGGCTCTTGATGCAGGGTATACTCCTGTAGCACTCCTTTGTGAACGACGGCATATCACAGGTGATGCGGCCGACATTATCCAACGTTGTGGTGACATTCCCGTCTATACGGGCAGTCGTGAGTTGCTGGGGAGCCTGACAGGCTATGTGCTGACACGTGGGGTCCTCTGTGCGATGAGACGACCTCTGGAGAAGGACCTTCGGAGCGTCGTGGATGGAAAGCGTCGTGTGGTCGTGATCGACGGTGTGGTGGATACGACGAATATAGGCGCTATCTTCCGTTCGGCAGCCGCTTTAGGGATTGATGCGGTGCTACTGACTCGAAACGCATGCGATCCTCTCAACCGCAGGGCTGTCAGAGTGTCGATGGGGAGTGTGTTTCTCGTACCCTGGACATGGCTCGACGATTATGCTACGCTTCGTGAACTTGGTTTCAAGACAGCTGCCATGGCACTGACTGACGATTCGTTGTCAATCGATGATGAGCGGCTCCTGACGGAAGAACGGCTGGCTATCGTGATGGGAACGGAGGGTGACGGACTGCCTCGGGAGACGATAGCAGGCGCAGACTATGTGGTGCGCATACCGATGCAGCATGGGGTTGATTCGTTGAATGTTGCTGCAGCAGCAGCGGTGGCCTTCTGGCAGCTACGTGCCAGATAAGCGGTACTATCTTTGTTTTATCTCACTGGGCTTACACCCCATCTTCGACTTAAACTTCGCAGAGAAATAGTCAGGCGACTCGAAATTGAGCCGGTAGGCTATCTCTTTGACGGTGAGATCGGTCGTAGAGAGCAACTCCTTGGCACGCTGCAGGCGTAGCTCCTGCTGGTAGGTGGCTGGAGAAAGTCCGGTAAACTCCTTGAACAGTTTGCGGAAGTTGCTGTAACTGACCCCCATCTCCTCTGCGACATGCTGGATGGTGAGGTCGCTCTCGAGCGACTGGCGTATGCGCAGGCGGGCACGGTTGATCATGTCTACCTGTTGCTGGTTCTTGCTGAGTTCGATGTTTCGTTCCAGGGAGTACATCATGCCGATGAGGTGGTTGACGAGTCCTGCCATGACTTGCTGCGAGTAGGCTGCCTCTTCGACGGCCTGCTTGTAGGCTGAGCGGTAAAGTTCCTCGATGACAGAGGAGTAGCCCACATGGTAGACAGGCTTCTCTGGTGAAAGGAATCCGGCGCGCACACGGTCGTCCATATTGCGGCCACGGAAGCCGATCCAGTAGCTCTTCCACCCAACGTCCTGCAGGGGATGGTAGGTGTGCCATTCTCCCGGGAAGAGCAGGAACATGTCGCCGGGCTTGAGCCGCATCTCCCCGCAGTGGGTCGTGCTGAACACTCCCTCGCCCTCAGGGTTGTACAATAGTTGATATTCGTTCAGTATCCGGCCTTTCTCCACATTGAAGTAGTAGCCGTCTGCGTGACCCTTGGTGGGGTAGGACTCGCCGGGGGCTATCTCCTCATAGCCAACGGTACTCACAGTGAGTCCCCAGAGGGCGTCACGCTCATTTGCCAATAGATATTTACTTGTCTGCACAATAGTTTAATTTTTCGTTTCCTTTATTTCTTCACAAGGTATCCAGAACCAGAAGGTGGAGCCGTGGCCCTCGCCTTCGGAGCTGACACCGATTTCGCCGCCGCAGCGGTCGGCAATGGATTGGCAGATGGAGAGTCCGAGACCTGTGCCTTGTACGAAGTCGTTGAGCTTGACGAATCGTTCAAACACCTTGGGCTGTTTCTCCTTGGGAATACCGGCTCCTGTGTCCTCACAGTAGAAGTAGAGGCCTTGGCGAGGCTCTGCATCACCCACGGCCCGCACTTCCTGGCGGTAGCCCACCTTGATGTGACCTTCGTGGGTGTACTTCACGGCGTTGGTCGTGAAATTGGTGAGTACCTGCTGCACACGGCCTTTGTCGAGCACCGTGCGGAAGGTGGTGTATGGGTTGTCCTTGATGAATTCCACCCCCGGCTCCTGCACGCGCTGGGCGAGTGTCTGGCAGATGTCGTCGAACACCTGCGCGAAGTCCACCTCCTCGGGTTCGATGGCCAGTGCCTGTCCCATGCTGGAGGCTTCGAGGATATCGTTGATCAGGCGGAGCAGCATGTCACAGTTGTTACGGATGATGCGGATGAACTCCATGCGCTCTTCGGGCTCGTCGATGACAGGCAGCAGGTCTGAGAATCCTACGATGGCATTGAGGGGCGTACGTATCTCGTGGGTCATATTGGCGAGGAATGCCGACTTCAGGCGTCCCGAGTCTTCTGCTCGCGATGTCTCCTCCTTCAGCCGCTGCTGCGCCTCCATCAGGTCGGTGATGATACGGATCACGCCAAACTGCCCTATACAACGTCCCTGCTTGTCGTGTAGGGGCATGCCGCTGATGGCAAACCACTCAGGACCATCGGTGATGAGGCCTCGTTTGAAGTGGTGGACGACGTTGAAGGGCTTGCTCATAATATCCTTATTTGTCATGGCATTGGTCGAGTCTTGTTGCTCTACGTCGTCCATCGCGTCGACATATTCGGCAAGAGACATCTCATAATCCACGGTACGGAGGGAGCGTGAGAAACTGATTCGCCTGTCATCCAGATTGGAGCGCCACGCAAACATGTTGCTGTTGCTGAGTAGGTAGTTTAGCTGTGCCTCATATTGATTTGCCTCGTCGGCCACCTTGCGCATCTCCCGGTCGTGGCGTATCTGCTCGCGGTACATGAGTCGCTCGTAGCTGATGTCACGTGCCGTAATGGTGAAGTAGCGTATCTGTCCCTCGTCGTTGACCACGGGCTTGATGCGGAACTCGATATAGCTGTCGAGGCCGATCTCCGGGTAGTACATGTGGTGGCAGACGTGGAACTCGCTGACGTGGTCGAAGTCATCCTTGAAAACGGGAATGTCGAAGAGGGATATCTTGCGGAAGTACCGCTCGCCCTCTTCGTCGAAGCGGCACAGTTGGCGCATCTTGTCGTTGAGGTCTACCAGATGTCCCTTGTCGTCATAGAACGACATGGCCACCAGGTTGGTCTTGAACATCTTGATGTATTTCTCTCCAAGTTCCTTGCTGTTATGCTCCGCCAGAATCTCGCGCGTCACATCCTTGGCACTGTATACGATGTAGCGGGGCCTGTTGTCCTCTTTCTCTACGATGGCGTTGCCGTGCAGATAGTGCCATTCCTGATTCTCCTCCGTGCCTGAGTTCCAGCGTATCTTGATGTCGTTCTTGGTGCCTTTCTGCTTGAGCTCGTTGATAGCGGCAGTGAATATCTCCTGCTGCCAGGAGAGAATACGCTTGGTGAACTCCTGCAAGGTCATGCCCTCTTTGGGTATCAGGCTTCCGTAGACGTTGGTGAGCTTGTCGGTGTCCATGTCGCACTGTACTACGTAGTAGTTGCCCATGCCCAGTGCCTGCGTCATCATGTTGTTCAGATCGCTGCTCTTGCGTGTGGCTGCTTTGACGCGTGAACGGATGAGACGGCTGAGGATAAAGCCCATGAAGATGGTGATCACGGCACCGATGATGATGAAGAGGGCCATCGGTGAGGAGTCGTCGTGCTCGCGCTCCGGGTGGAACCACTTGTCGCGTAGACGTTCGATTTCTCCCGATTGCTCCAGTCGGGCGTATTCATCGTCGATCATGTCGATGAGGTCCTTGTCGTAGCCGATGATGCGCAGTTCGCCGGCAGGGATGTCGGTATCGTCGGTCACCAGCAGGCTGTCGATGCCGTACTCCTTCATCTTCCACTGGATGGGGCGCTCTCCCCAGAGGAAATACTTGTACTTGCCATTGCGCACGCCGAGCATGGCCTCGCGGGGTGAGTGGTACTCCATGGTGAACTTGGGCGACGGGTCGTTGGCGAGTATCTCTATGGGTGCATAGTCGTTGTTCTTCACCGTGATCGTGTCTTTTTCCGTCAGACTGCCGATCTGGGTGAGGGGTTTGGTAGCTACCAGGCGTACGCTCTTCACACGGTAGAAGTGGGACAAGTTGCGCGTCATGACGTAGGGACGCTGCTTATAGTTGGTCGAAAGGGCGATGATGAGGTCTGCCTCGCGGTTCTCGAATGTCTCAACGGCCTGATACCACTCCTGCATGACGTAGCGGTGGGGTATCTTCAGGCGGTGGAAGATCATGTCATACATGTCTATGTTGTAGCCGTCGGGCTTGCCCTTGTTGTTGCTGAACTCGTAAGGCGGGAACTCCCAGTCGCACACGATGACGAGCGGCCGCTCCTGAGTGTACTCGCGCAACTGCTGCGCCTCGGCAGGGATAGTGAATAGTGAATAGTAGATCGTGAATAGTATCGCTACCACTCTCGCCATCCGTATCCTATACCATAATATATCTCTCTCCATCATTTCATTTTTATACTATTCACTATTCACTTCCTCACTATTTCGCTTGTTTTGCAGGGCAGGGTGACCCATACGGTGGTACCTTTGCCGTGTGTCGACTTGATATTGATGCTGCCTCCCATCTGCTGCATCAGTTCGTAGCAGATGCTCAGCCCCAGTCCGGAGCCTGTGTTGGCACCAGTGGCGAAGCGCTCAAAGAGGGTGGGCAGGAATTTCTCTTCGATGCCTTCGCCCGTATCGTCGACAGCTATGATCAGACGGTCGCCGATGTAGTCGATACGTGTTCTGACAAAGCCTTGCGTCGTGTGCTGACAAGCATTGGTGACGATCTGGTCTATGACGATGCCCAGGTTCTGGGCGTCGATGTCTACCACGAGTTGCTTGTAGGGATTCTCTATGATGTACTCCACGCCGTCTTGTCGCAGGTTCTCCCAGCTGGTGCTGCAGTCGACGTCGAAGAGCTGGGCGAAGTCGGTGAACTCTGTCTTGATCTCTATCATCTGTGCGTCGAGGCGAGAGAGGAAGAGGATGTTGTTGATGAGTTTCAGCAGGTTGCGAGAGTTCTCCTTGATCTGCTCTACGAATACGACCTCGTCGTCGCTGCTGTGCTCCATCTGGAATAGTTCTGCGAATCCTACGACGGTGTTCAGCGGCGTGCGTATCTCGTAGCTCATGTTGCGCAGGAAGGCGTTCTTCACTGTCTCCACCTCCTGGGCCTTGGCTGACTCTTTCGCCAGTTCGTTCTCCGTGTGCTTCATCTCGCTCACGTCGCGGCACATACCGAAGTAGTTGGCCACCTTGCCACTGTCGTCCACGAGGGGCACGAAGTGTATCTG
>ODAI013130959.1_pt1 | contig 13195 bp, 13 predicted proteins | sample 1539321 | NCBI WGS metagenome assembly ODAI01 (sample SAMN02144231, study PRJEB22623) | gut metagenome | biome: sheep rumen | host: Ovis aries | place: New Zealand | reverse complement strand
GACGACGACACACGCAAGCAAATCACCGACTGGTGGGAAGGCCTCATCATGATGATGCGCCACGAGGGCAAGCAGCAAGGTGGACACCTGCAAATCAACAAAAACGTGCTCATACGCCTGAGCGACCTGCACAACGAGCTGCTCAAGAGCCCGAAGCACCCTGACTATGGCGCCGAGTTCTACAAGACGCTGCCATTTATTGTCGAGCTGCGCGCCAAGATGCCGCCCGACCAACAGACCGACGAGCTTGAGACGTGCTTCAACGCACTCTACGGCACTATGCTGCTGCGCATGCAGGGCAAGGACATCACTCCACGCACAGCCGAGGCAATCAACCAAATATCACATTTTATCGGCACTCTCGCAGCTTATTACAAGAAAAACGAAGAGAAGCCTATTTTTGAAGACGAAATACAATAGAAATGAACAAAAAAAACATACTTATCACTGGAGCCAATGGCCAGCTAGGGCGCGAGATGCGCAAGGTGCTTGAAGGCGACATCTTTGTCAATGCCATCTACACCGATGTGGAAGAACTCGACATAACATGCCAGCAAGCAATAGAAGACTGCCTGGCGAGCAACAAGGTTGACTACGTGGTCAACTGCGCTGCCTACACTGCAGTAGACGCCGCCGAGAGCAATGTTGAGCTGTGCACCAAGCTTAACGTGGAAGCCCCCACCCTGCTGGCGCAAGCAGCCCACAAGCATGGCGCCAAACTAATCCATGTGTCGACCGACTATGTGTTTGACGGCACCAGCTGCCGCCCCTACCGCGAGGACGACCCCGTGTGCCCTACATCGGTCTACGGCAGCACCAAAGCCAGTGGCGAGAAACATATCATAGATGTTGCCCCCGAGAGCATCATAATCAGAACCGCCTGGCTCTATTCGCCGCACGGCAAGAACTTTGTCAAGACAATGCTTGAGCTGGGACGCAGCCGCGAGTCGCTGCGTGTGGCGTGCGAGCAAGCGGGAACTCCCACCTGTGCCCTCGACCTTGCCAGCGTGATAAAGACATTCATCGACAGCGAGCAGTGGCATCCCGGCATCTACCACTTCAGCAACGAGGGCGCCATCTCGTGGTATGACTTCACTATTGCCATCCACCGCATTGCCGGCATCACCACTTGCCATGTGCTGCCATGCATGAGCAAGGACTACCCCACCGCCGCCAAGCGCCCCCACTACAGCGTGCTTGACAAGAGCAAGATTAAAGAAACACTAGGCATAGAAATCCCCCACTGGGAAGAAAGCCTTGAACAATGCATTAATTCAATGCTCAATAAATAATGCACAATTGATCCCTCGACTGCTCGATAGTTCGATAGTTCGGCCGCTCGATTGCTCTACTGAAACTTGATAACTGACAACTGATAACTTATAACTATAATGGCTTTTAACGACGAAATAACCAAGAGGCGCACCTTTGCCATCATCTCGCACCCCGATGCGGGAAAGACCACATTGACCGAGAAACTCCTTCTCTTTGGTGGAGCAATACATGTGGCAGGTGCTGTGAAATCCAACAAGATCAAGAAAACCGCCACCAGCGACTGGATGGACATTGAGAAGCAGCGCGGCATCTCGGTAGCCACATCGGTGATGGGGTTCAACTATAACGACTATAAAATCAACATCCTCGACACCCCTGGCCACCAGGACTTTGCCGAGGACACCTATCGCACCCTTACCGCCGTCGACAGCGTTATTATCGTAGTTGACGTGGCAAAAGGTGTGGAGACCCAAACCCGCAAACTCATGGAGGTGTGCCGCATGCGCAACACCCCTGTAATAATCTTTGTCAACAAGCTCGACCGCGAGGGCCGCGACCCGTTTGACATCCTCGACGAACTCGAGCAAGAACTGAAAATCTCGGTTCGCCCCTTGACCTGGCCCATCAATATAGGTGCGCGCTTCAAGGGCGTTTACAACATCTATGAGCAGAGCCTTGACCTGTTCAAGCCCGACAAGCAGCATGTGACCGAGCGCGTGGAGATTGACGACATCAATTCGCCCGAGATTGACAAGCAGGTGGGCGCCGACGATGCTCAGAAACTGCGCGACGACATCGAACTCGTTGACGGCGTGTACCCCGACTTTGAGGTTGCCGACTATCTCGACGCACAAGTTGCACCAGTGTTCTTTGGCTCGGCACTCAACACCTTTGGTGTGAAAGAGTTGCTCGACTGCTTTATCAAGATAGCCCCGTCGCCCAAGCCCGTTCAAGCCATTGAGCGCGTGGTGGAGCCCAGCGAGGAGAAGTTCACTGGTTTCGTGTTCAAGATACAAGCCAACATGGACCCTAACCACCGCAGCTGCATCGCCTTTGTGAAGATATGCTCCGGTGTGTTCCACCGTAACAACACCTATCTGCACGTGCGCAGCGGTAAGACCTACCGCTTCAGCGCTCCCACCGCCTTCATGGCTCAGCGCAAAGACGTGGTCGACGACGCCTATCCCGGCGACGTGATAGGCCTGCCCGACAGTGGCAGCATCTTCAAGATAGGCGATACCTTGACCGAGGGCGAGAACCTTCACTTCAAGGGACTGCCAAGCTTCTCACCCGAGATGTTCAAGTACATCGAGAACAGCGACCCCATGAAAGCCAAGCAACTCAACAAGGGCATCGCGCAACTTATGGACGAGGGAGTGGCACAGCTCTTTGTAAACCAGTTCAATAACCGCAAGATTGTGGGAACTGTGGGACAGTTGCAGTTTGAGGTGATACAATACCGCCTGCTGCACGAGTACAATGCACAGTGCCGCTGGGAGTCCATCAGCCTCTACAAGGCATGCTGGATAGAGAGCGAAGACGAAGAGGCGCTCGAAGCCTTCAAGCACCGCAAGCACCAGTTCATGGCTGTAGATACCGAAGGCCGCGACGTGTTCCTTGCCGACTCAAGCTATGTGCTGCAGATGGCACAGCAAGACTTCCCCAAGATAAAATTCCATTTCACCAGCGAGTTTTAATCGCCACTTTTTTGAAATATCATTGACTAATTAGTAACTTTGCAGCCTCAAAACAAGCAAATAAAAAAGAGTATCAAAATATGGACCCTCAAGAGAGTTTAAAACAGTTATACAAGCAATACGTAGGCAGTGAGCCCACCGAGATAAAATTAATGGACAAGGCTGGTTCCAACCGCCGCTACTATCGCCTCTCGGGCGACAAGTCGATAGTGGGAGTCATTGGCGAGTCTCGTGAAGAGAACGAAGCATTCATCTATATAGCAACCCACTTCAAGGAGCAAGGGCTGTCGGTTCCCACCGTCTATGGTGTGAGCGACGACCACATGGTCTACATCCAGGAAGATTTGGGCGGCAAGCCCGACAATATCCTGTGGAACAAAATTCGCCGCAGCAGCATCACCCATGCCTTCACCCACGAGGAGAAAGAACTCCTGCGCCGCACCATGCGTGACCTGTGCGACATCCAGTTCCGTGGCACTAAGGGGTTTGACTACAGCAAGTGCTACCCTGCCGAGTGCTTTGACGAGCGTTCCATCAAGTGGGACCTCAACTACTTCAAGTACTGTTTCTTGAAAGCCACAGGCGTGATATTCAATGAGAACAAACTTGAGAACGACTTCGAGACCCTCACCAGCGACCTGCTGTCGGTTCCCAGCGACACATTCATGTATCGTGACTTCCAGTCGCGCAATGTCATGCTCGTGGGCGACACCGAGCACCCCATCGACTGCAAGCTCGCCTATATCGACTTCCAAGGCGGCCGCCGTGGTCCGTACTACTACGACGTGGCATCGTTTGTGTGGCAATCTCGTGCCAAGTACCCCGAAGACCTGAAGAAAGACCTCATCCAGGTCTATCTTGAACAACTCAAGAGCTACAAGCCCGACCTTGACGAGAAGCAGTTCTACGAGAACCTGCGCCTCTTCGTGCTCTTCCGCACCCTGCAAGTGCTGGGCGCCTACGGCTTCCGCGGCTACTTTGAGAAGAAGCCCGACTTCATGAAGAACAGCATCGTGCCAGCCATTGCCAACCTGCGCCGCCTGATAACCAATAACCCATTTGAGCGTTATCCCTACTTGACCGAGGTAATCAATGAGCTAGTGAACATGAAAGACTTCACCAGCGAGGAGAAATCGCTCACCGTGAGAGTGATGAGCTTTGCCTACAAGAAAGGCATTCCCCACGACCCATCGGGCAACGGCGGTGGCTATGTATTTGACTGCCGCGCACTTAACAACCCTGGCAAGTATGACAAGTACAAAGCCTTCACCGGCCTCGACGATAACGTGATCAAGTTCCTCCAGAAGGAGAGCACCATCGACCAGTGGCTCGTTCATGTCTATGCCATGGTCGACGAGTCGGTAGAGCGATACAAGAAGCGCAACTTCACCGACCTGATGGTATGCTTTGGCTGTACTGGTGGCCAGCACCGTTCGGTATATGCCGCTCAACATCTTGCGGAGCACATCTATAAGAAATTCAACGTGCGCGTCGAGCTCACCCACCGCGAGCAGAGCGGCCACGACCGCACCTTCAATCCCGTTGAAGAATGAAAGCGATGATATTTGCAGCCGGCCTAGGAACCCGGCTGCGTCCTTTAACCAACGACCGCCCCAAGGCCTTAGTGGAAATAGGCGGCAAGACCATGCTTGAGCGAGTAATCGTAAAACTCGCCGAGGCAGGTTTCGACGACATCACTATCAACATCCACCACTTTGGAGAGAAAATCATTGATTTTCTTGAAAAGAACAACAACTTTGGACTGAACGTCCACATCAGCGATGAGCGAGACCTCTTGCTCGACACTGGTGGCGGCATCCTCAAGGCGCGTCCATTCCTCGACGGCGATGAGCCATTCCTCGTGCACAATGCCGACATTCTCACCAACATTGACTTGCTTGCCATGTATCAACGTCATGTTGAGAGTGGTGCCATGGCAACTTTGCTGGTCAAAGACCGCAAGACCAGCCGTTATTTTGTCTTCGACGATGACTACCGACTGCAAGGCTGGATTAACAAGTCTACTGGCGAGACTCGTCCAGAGCAGTTTGTGCACCGTGAGGGCATGCATGAGCTTGCCTTTGGTGGCATCCATGTGATATCGCCAAGCATTTTTCAAGAATTAGAGAGTTATTCTAAAGGCCAGCCAAAATTCTCGGTTACCCCATTCTACGTTGACGAGTGCCACAATCATGTGATAAAGGGATATGTACAAGATGCGCCCTACACCTGGCTCGACGTGGGCAAACCCGAGACTCTTAAAGAAGCCGAGGATGAAGTGAAGAACATGTGATATTGCAATATTTTTCAAAAAAATTGAGACAATAGGTAATTCTATTGTCTCAACTTTTTATAACTTGGGCTATTGTGTCAAAATCCGTAGTCGAAATTGTCTTCCTCTTCAAGACTACTGTTGGGCTCTTTGTAGCACATGTACTTGAACAGCGACACCACCACATTCTCATTCTCCTTGGCGGTGAAGTAGAATCCCGAGCCATTAGTCTTGTCTTCGAGTCCCCAGTAGAGAAATCCCTCAAGTGCATTACCAATCTTGAGCTGACGGCAATAAGCAATTGATGTCTTATCAATCTTTGTGGGCAGCACTGCCAGCTCGGCAGCACTGTACTGAGTCTCAAAATCGACACAACGCAAGTAGAAGGCATCCTGGGTTTGTCCCATAGCGATGCCCTGAGCGTCATAGTCGTAGAAATACTCACCATTACGCTGAAGCGGGCTCTGGCCACGACTAGAGGCGACATCCACGATTTGTGAAACGATGAGTTGTGGGTTGGTCGACTGTGCAGCCACAGCAAAGTTCCAGTCGCCCACTGTGCTCTTACCATATCCCACTACCACAGCACCCTTGATTGAGGCTATCATATCCTTGTGCTTCAAGCCATGAGTCAAGGGGGTAGACTCCATCACCTCAAACATCTTCTCCATTTGAGGCATAGCAACGAGTTTAGAACCATCAATCTTAATGGCAAAATAAGAATCCAGTTCATTGCCAGGGATGAGAGAGAGCACATTGCTGGCGCTGTCGGTTGAAGTGGCTATCAAGTTGTCATAGAGCTGGCTGTACTGTCCGTTCTTGTCATAGATGAGCTGAGTGCTGATTTTTGCCACGTCACCATCTTCCTTCGAGAAGTTGAAATCAACAGTGGCCTTCATAGCCTTGATGTCGCTATCGGTGATTATCTCGATAGCCGGCACATTTCCAAAGATAGTGCTCAACCTTGAATTAGTCTTCAATATTGTGCTGAACTCCTTCACCTTGACATAGGCATTAATGTCGCAAGAATCGGCAAGATTAGAAGCCACTTCATCATTACTGAGCAAACTGGGTTTGGTCTTTCCCAGTATGTCGCCAGCAGCAATGGCAGCCACCTTGGCATCAACAGGATTGCTGTATCGGCCAATGAGAAGCACATCGCCGTCGATAACATAGGCATAGTCGAGATGGGTGGCGAAGTCAACACCTTCAACCTCGGTCATCTTAGACGAAGTGATTTTTCTCACCATCTCTCTGGTGGCATCACCGTCGACGAGAGGCAGCAGCGTCACAATCTTGTAAATGCCTGGTGAGAAAAACACATAGCACTTGCTGTTGATGTCGATACCCGATGCGGGAAGATTGTCGATAAGGTCACCCAGCAACGTGGGGTCGGACTCCTCAATCACCTTTTTCAAGTCTTGTGGAACAACCACATTCCCTTGATCTATCATGCGTGCCTTATCCAGAATTTTAGGCAAGTCGATAGATACAACACCCACAGCATCGTCGGGCACCATAGCCCTCAGATTCTCATCGGTTGAATTGCAGGAAACCATCAAGGCAGCCATGCCAACCAGTAATGCTACATATAAAAATGCTCTCTTCATTGCTTTGTGCGATTTTGGATGCAAAAGTAACACATTATTCAATTATAGCAATCAAAAAGACTTCGTTTTTTGTTGCTTGTTGATAAGTTTTCTAATAAAACTATTGCAATATACTATTAAATTACTATTTTTGAACCACAAATTAACAAGACACCCAAAAATGGTGGGTAATACGATTAACAAAAAAACAGAATGAATCATGAACGACATTTCTGATATTTTGAGAGCATTACTTGACCAACTCGCAAGTACTAGCGAAGTGGAGAGAGAGTTTGCCAGCATGATGAACAATGATCCCCAACTCAAGGAAGACTACAAGCAATGGTGTGATGAAATGGGATATGATGCCAAGACCGGCTATCAGGATTTCATCGATGAACAAATGCAAGACCGCGATGAGTTTTGGGAGGTGATGTCAGAATAATTTATGGGGAAAGATATAAATGCGCTTTATATTCCACCCCATTTTTTACTCTAAAACCAAATAAATGACAAAACTCTTATCTCTCTCTCGCGTGCTGCCTGCCGAATGGGAACGACAGGACGCAATAGTTGTGGCGTGGCCTCATCGTGGCACCGACTGGCACTATATGCTCAGCCAGGCGCAGCAATGTTTCAAGAATGTAGCCGCCGCTATTGTCAAGGAAATGCGACTCATTGTGGTTGCTCCTGATGCCGAAGCCGTGCGCCGTCAGTTGAGCGACCTTGAAAATGGCGACAATATCATTTATGTGGAATGCGAGACCAACGACACCTGGGCGCGCGACTTTGGACCCATCTCGGTAGTTGACGATGGCAAGCACCTGATGCTTGACTTCAAGTTCAACGCCTGGGGGATGAAATTCCCTTCCTGCCACGATAATCTCATCTGCCACCACATGGCAAGCAACGGCATCTTCAATGCCACCTGGGTCAATTGCCAGGACTTTGTGCTTGAGGGAGGCTCCATCGAGAGCGATGGTCAAGGAACCATTCTCACCACCAGCCGGTGCCTGCTCTCACCCAACCGCAACGGATGGCTCAGCAAAGAAGGCATAGAAGAGGTTTTGAACAGTCGATTAGGTGCAAAGAAAGTGCTGTGGCTTGACAATGGCGAACTCACTGGCGACGACACCGACGCCCACATCGACACCCTGGCACGACTAGCACCTGGCAACACTATTCTATATGTGAAATGTGATGACCCCAGCGACGAGCAATATGAGCCATTGTGGCTCATGGAACAAGAACTTGCTACCATGACCAATGCTCAGGACGAGAAATTCAACCTCGTGCCACTGCCATGTCCCTCGCCCATTCATGACGAAGACGGACAAAGACTGCCGGCGACCTATGCCAACTTCCTGATTACCAACAGTCAAGTCCTTGTCCCCGTCTATGGACAACCCGAGAACGACAAAAAGGCGCTGGACACTATAGGCAAGGTGTTTGACACGCGCACGGTAGTGGGCATCGACTGCAACGCATTGATACAGCAGCACGGCTCATTGCACTGCATCACAATGCAAATTCCCGAGAACTATCTTAAAACAACATAAGACTATGAAAATAGGAATCATTCAACAGCACAACAGCAGCGACGTGGCAAGCAACCGCAGCCGCCTGCTTGAGAAAATTGCTAAACTGGCTCATGACGGAGCCGAGCTGGTGGTTCTGCAAGAACTGCACGACTCATTATACTTTTGCCAAGAAGAGAACGTCGACAACTTCGACCTTGCAACACCCATTCCTGGAGATATTACACAAGCCTACTCACAAGCAGCGCGTGACAACAACATCGTGCTCGTGACATCGCTCTTTGAACGCAGGGCGGCTGGATTGTACCATAACACCGCAGTAGTCTTTGAAAAAGACGGAACAATAGCCGGCAAGTACCGCAAGATGCACATTCCCGACGACCCGGCCTACTATGAGAAGTTCTACTTCACTCCTGGCGACATTGGGTTTGAGCCCATCACCACTAGTGTGGGAAAACTTGGAGTGCTTGTGTGCTGGGACCAGTGGTATCCCGAGGCTGCACGCCTGATGGCACTGCGCGGAGCACAGATTCTCATCTACCCCACTGCCATAGGCTTTGAGAGCAGCGACAACGAGAATGAGAAGATGCGCCAGCTCAATGCGTGGATGACGGTTCAACTGGGGCATGCTGTTGCCAATGGCATCCCCGTGGTCACTGTGAACCGTGTGGGTCACGAACCCGACCCAAGCGGTCAGACCAATGGCATAGAATTCTGGGGAAGCAGTTTCGTGGCAGGCCAGCAAGGAGAGATATTGCACTGCGCCTCGAGCAATGAAGAGGAAGAGACAATTATCGACGTTAGCCTGGAGCGCACCGAGCGCGTGCGCCGCTGGTGGCCGTTCCTCAGGGACCGCCGCATCGACCACTATCAAGGCCTCGACAAGAGATTCCTTGATTAACGAAAAAATGACCTCAAAGGGAATTTCCATTGAGGTCATTTTTATTTCTTGTCACAAAAAGGTGAAGAGCACCGGAACGGGGATGTGCCCCTTGATAGTGTAGAGGATGTCGCTAGTGTAGGTGCTGCGACCACGATAGATGTGATTACTGGTAATTGTGTTCATGATGTCGCTGGAATAAGTGCTGCGACCTTGATACACATATTTCCCGTCCCATGTGGCAATGATATCGCTCGAATAGGAACTGCGACCGCTATATAGATAGCGACCATCCCACGAGCAAATGATATCGCTGGTATAGGTGCTGCGACCGTTATACATGTATTTACCGTCCCAAGTGAGCAATATGTCGCTCGTGTAAGTGCTGTTGCCACGATAGAGGTGACGTCCGTCCCAAGTAGCGATGATGTTGCTTGTGTAGGTGCTGTTGCCACGATAGATGTGCGAGACAGCATTCAACTGCAATGCAATAGCAGTTAATATTGTAAATAGCAGTATACGTCTCATTTTTTCTCAGTTTCTATAGGTTTCTCATCATTTTCCTGTTGCTTGAAGGTGACAGTGCGGTTGTACACATAGTTGGCTATTGTGTATACCACCATCGAAATCACCATCACAATGTTTTGACCAGCCTTCTCCATGGGAAGGAACGGAATAGTGTCGACAGGAAGGTTCTTCCAGCCCAGTCCCTCGAGAAGCAACAAGCTCACTCCACCCTGCAGCAACCAGCAGATGATGAATCCGCAACCAAAGAGCAACGCCTCTCGCTTGAGATTCTTCTTGGTCTTGAACACCCAGTTGCGGTTCCAGATGAAGCTGTTTATCACACCCAGCACATATCCAATAATATTAGATGGACCATAGGGCACCTTGAGCCAAGTGTTGAGCAAGTAGAAAGAGATTGCTGTGATGAGAGTGTTCATCACTCCTATCACGCCATACTTGGCAAGTTGCACAAGAGTCTTTGCGGCTTCGCTTTTATTTATCATCGTCTTATGGTATAAAAGAGTTTTTCTATTGGTCTAAAAAGTGCTGTGCCAGCGAGGAGAAAGAGTCGAAACACAAGTCGGCACTGGTGCAAGTGCCAAATCCCCACTTGGCAAAGGCAAACGCTATGCTGGCATCATGAGCCTGATCGCAGTCGGCTTGCGTGTCGCCCACATAGATGGGATTCTGCAGCGAGTAATGTTGCTTCATGTATCGCAGGTTCTCGCTTTTTGACACAGGTCGCTCACCTTGCGCGAGCAGTCCCTCAAAAAGGCAAGCAGTACCAGTGAAGGCAGTAAAGTTCACCAGCCCGCGCGCCGAGCAATTGCTAAGCATGAAGAGCCTGTAGCGCTTGCTCAGGGCAGTGAGTCCCTCACTCACTCCGTCATATAGCACGCCACCGAGCGATGGCATCATGTTGTTCTCGTTCTCTCCCAGCAATTTCAGGAAGACCGATTTCTCAACGTTGACCGTGTCGCCAAGCAGGTGCTCCAATATCTCGTCGAGGCTCATGCCCATGTACTTCATGAGGTCAGAGCCACTGAACGAAGCGTCGATCCCGAGATCCTGGCATGTCGCGTTCCAAACCTTGGCATAGGAGTGAGTGGCATTCCACAAGGTGCCATCCATGTCAAAGATTAGCGCATCGATATTGCCAGGCGAGAGGTTCATTGTTAAGAGCGTTATTTAGAGGGTGTGACAATCACTCCCAGGTCTATCACATTCTTCACCACCTCGCAGTTGTTCATAGCCTGCCACACTACAATGTTGCTCACCTGCGACGGTCTCACCCCTTGCGCAATCACCACACTCGACTGGTAGATAGCACCAAATCCCGAGCCAAGCCAGTTGCCATAGCCATCCGAGAGTTCGAAGTCGATGTCATGCCTTGTCACGTTCTTCACGCTATCAATCAAGTCGACTACCAGACTGAGATTACTGTACTGGTAGTCGTTGTTGTGACGCACCGCAAGAGCGATGTCGTAGGTGAGCGACGAGTCGGAATACTCGGGTGTGAACTTTAGTGACATGTTCTTGCTCCAACCATCGTCGGGCAAGGTCTTGAAATGCGCCATGGAGTCTTGCCCAAACGAACATCCATTCAAGCAAGAGACAGCAAGCGCAAGCACTGCCACAATGGTAGCGATGCGTCCTTTCAATATTTTCATGTCACCAATCACAATATTTCAACTGTTGCTAGTGCGAGAGTGTTACTAATCTTGTGGATTCTTGGCCCTGGCCTCGGGGTTGCGGGGACGGAACTCCTTCAGACCCGTGGGCTGCATGCCGGGGTCACCCTTGCCTCCATGGCCATTGCGCCCGTCACGCATCTTGCCGCCACCTTTACGGCGACGATCATCGCGACGGTCTTCACGGTGGTCATCTCGGCGTTCATCGCGACGTCCCTCTCCACCACCCTGCTTGGGCTTGCGGTCTCTTGCCGCCTGAGGGGCTTTTTCCTTGACCGGCTGCTGTGGCTGCGGCTTGCGATTCTTCTTTTTCTTCTTTTTCTTAGCGTTGTCGAAGCGGCTGATGCTGTCCTGACCTATCAAGTCGCCATAGGCGCTGCGCTCCACATTCACCTCAGTGTCGGAGTCTTGCAGGCGTTCGGGCTTGATACCTTGCTTGTTCAGAGCCATAACTTCCACAACCCTGTCGGGTGAGATAGTCACGAGGTCGGTTGGTGCGCCCTTCTCGGTAGAATAGGTAATCTCACGCTTGAGGATATCGGTCTTGAAGTGATAGTAGGACTTGTCTTTAGTCTCGAGTACCACGTCACGCTTGGGCAACGACTTCGACACCTCAACATAGGTGTCAACCTCAAAGTTAATGCAGCACTTGAGCTTAGCGCACTGGCCAGCAAGCTTCTGAGGATTTAACGACACCTCCTGATACCTTGCTGCGCTTGTTGCCACCGAGACAAAGTTGCTCATCCAGCTGGCGCAGCACAACGGACGCCCACAGGGTCCAATGCCGCCTATTCGTCCTGCTTCTTGACGAGCACCAATCTGCTTCATCTCGACGCGAATCTTGAACACGTCGGCAAGCACCTTGATGAGCTGGCGAAAGTCGACGCGTCCATCGGCGATATAGTAGAATATCGCTTTGTTTCCATCGCCCTGATACTCCACGTCGCCAATTTTCATCTCAAGTCCCAGGTCTTTGGCAATCTTGCGAGAGCGAATCATCGTGTCGATTTCCTTGGCCTTAGCCTGCTCAAACCGTTCGATGTCGGCAGGTTTTGCTTTTCGGAACACTCTCAAGATCTCGGCATCGGGACGCAGTCGAGTGCGCTTCATCTGCAGCATCGCCAGCTTTCCGGTGAGTGCCACAGTGCCAATGTCATGGCCGGGATTAGCCTCTACAGCCACCACATCGCCCTGATGGAGGTCGAGCTTCGCCGAGTTGCGATAGAACCCACGCCTGGTGTTCTTGAAATGCACCTCCACGATATCGAAGTCGTTCTTCCCACCCGGCACATCGTCAAGCCAGTTAAAGCTGTCGAGGTTGCAGCGAGCAGCAAATGCATTGCCACCACAACTGTCGCAGCCTCCACACTTACTGGTGCTGGCCGATTCCTGAGGCGTTATTTGGTTGTTGATTTCGTTCATGAGATCCAACTCAATTATTTAGCAAAGCTAACGGCACGAGTTTCGCGGATAACGGTAATTCTCACTTGTCCGGGATAGGTCATCTCGTCTTGAATCTTCTGAGCTATCTCGGTTGAGAGTTTCTCGGTCTCTTGATCACTAATCTTGTCGGCGCCAACGATCACGCGCAGCTCGCGACCAGCCTGGATGGCGTAGGTCTTGACAACACCGGGATAAGACATTGCCAGACGCTCCAGGTCGTTAAGACGCTTGATATAGGCCTCGACAACCTCGCGGCGTGCACCAGGACGCGCACCCGAGATGGCATCGCACACTTGCACGATG
>ODAI010674506.1_pt1 | contig 13195 bp, 14 predicted proteins | sample 1539321 | NCBI WGS metagenome assembly ODAI01 (sample SAMN02144231, study PRJEB22623) | gut metagenome | biome: sheep rumen | host: Ovis aries | place: New Zealand | reverse complement strand
CCTCTATTGTAAGTATTGCACCCACCTTATCCTTATTATCGGGAAACAGTGCTATATTATCCTTATATTTACCAAGTTCCGAATAGAAAAAGTCCACTGCCCTCTTCACATAATTATATGAATCGTTCACATGTATATCATCGGTAAATATCGCAAAAAGCTGAACGGCTTTTTCAAATTTTGCAAGTTCAGAAACACTGTTCTGTTTTGTGTTTTTGAATATACTTTCATCGCTGTCCATACATTTTGTCAGGGTATCACAGTGCAGGTCAAAAAAATTCATAAATTACACTTCCTTTCCGAATAAAAAACAAATTGCGGGACAAAATAATACTGCGTATCCGATATAAAAATTATAGCGGATACTTTCCTTATAGATTTTGAAAAAACACAAACGGAGGTGCCTCTTATGGCAATTAACGAATCTATCAAGTGTCGTGTTGACAGCTGCAAGCATTTTGAAAAAAATCACTGTTCACTTACCGATATCACGGTGGGCAACGATTGTCTCACAAATGCAAAGGATTGCTCCGATACGGAGTGCCGCAGTTTTGAAACACACTGATCATTGTCGGGCTTAATGCCAAAAAAGGCTGAAACACGGGATCTTTATCCCGATGTAACAGCCCTTTTTTTATTTATCCTCCAAAAGCATAGACAGTGATATTCTGTTTTTCTTTACATCAACGCCAAGCACCTTGACTTCGACTATATCACCCACACTCACAACATCGAGAGGGTGTTTGATATATTTGTTGGACATCTGCGATATATGCACAAGACCGTCCTGATGAACGCCTATATCGACAAATGCGCCAAAATCTATAACATTTCTTACCGTGCCGCGCATTATCATACCTTCGCGCAGGTCTTCCATGCCCAGCACATCACTTCTTAAAATAGGTTTGGGCATTTCGTCACGAGGATCGCGGCCCGGCTTTTCAAGCTCCTTGATAATGTCTTTTAAAGTAGGCTCACCAACACCCATTTCGTCTGCAAGTGCTTTTATATTCTTTATTTTTTTCGATAAATTCAAGCCTTTTACAGTAAGATCGGCTTTTGTGTATCCAAGCTTTTCAAGCAAGTTCTCCGCAACGGCATAGCTTTCGGGATGAACACCTGTATTGTCAAGCGGTTCGCTTCCGTCTATGCGCAGGAAACCCGCACACTGTTCAAAAGCTTTAGGGCCGAGTTTCGACACCTTTAAAAGCTGTTTTCTTTCGGTAAACGGACCGTTTTCTTCTCTGTATGCTATGATATTTTTTGCAATTGTATTGGAAACACCCGCAACATAGCCAAGAAGCGATGGAGAAGCCGTGTTAAGGTCTACACCGACACTGTTAACGCAGCCTTCAACAACACCGCCGAGTGCTTCACCAAGCTGTTTTTGGTTCATATCGTGCTGATACTGACCGACACCGATGCTCTTCGGGTCGATCTTTACAAGCTCGGCAAGAGGATCCTGCAGGCGTCTGCCTATGGATACGGCACTTCTTAAAGCAACGTCATATTCGGGGAATTCCTCCGCACCGAGTTTTGATGCGGAGTATACCGAAGCGCCTGCCTCATTTACTATTATATAAAAGATAGGCTTCTTTAATGACTTGATTAGATTTACCGCAAACTGTTCAGTCTCTCTCGAAGCCGTGCCGTTGCCTATGGCTATAACATCGACATTATGCTTATTTATCATTGCGGTAAGTATTTTGTTGGCAGCATCTATTTTGTTATGCGGCGGAACGGGATAAATAACGCCCGTGTCGAGCACCTTTCCAAAACCGTCTATAACGGCAACTTTACATCCCGTTCTGAAACCGGGGTCAAGTGCAAGCACAACTTTATCCTTGATAGGCGGCTGCAAAAGAAGCTGACGCAGGTTTTCGCCAAAAACTTTTATTGCGCTCTCCTCCGCTTTTTCCGTAAGCTCGTTTCTTATCTCACGCTCTATCGACGGTGCTATAAGGCGTTTGTAGCTGTCATCTATCGTCTCCGAAAGAACATTCCTTATTTCCTGTGATTTTGAGAAAACAATCTCCGAATCGAGTTTTTTATAGATATCTTCAACGGGCGCAATAAGCTTGACGGTAAGCATACCCTCTTTTTCACCGCGGTTTATGGCAAGAACACGATGACCTGCGATTTTTTTCACAGGCTCGGTAAAGTCATAATACATCTCATAAACCGACTGTTCTTCCTCTTTAGCCGCCTTTGTTTCGATCATACCCTTATCGAATGTAAGTTTTCTGATGATTTTTCTGAAATCCGCATTATCGGATATCATTTCCGCAATAATATCTTTTGCGCCGTCAACAGCCTGCTGTGCCGTTTCTATTTCCTTTTCGGGATCTATGTATTTTTCCGCTTCTTTTGTAAGATCGTCATTTGTAAGCTGAAGCCAGATGAAATTTGCAAGAGGTTCAAGACCTTTTTCCTTTGCAATGGTTGCGCGCGTGCGGCGTTTCGGGCGGAAAGGACGATAAATATCTTCTATTTCCGAAAGAGTTTTTGCGTTGTCAAGCGCAAGCGCTATCTCGTCTGTAAGACTGCCCTGCTCTTCAATAAGCTTTTTTGTTGTTTCGCATTTTTCGTTAAGGTTGCGCAGATAAATCAGCCTGTCATAAAGTTCACGCAAAAGCTGATCGTCGAGCGAACCCGTCATTTCTTTACGGTAACGTGCGATAAACGGTATGGTATTGCCCTCATCTATAAGTTTTACCGTGTTTTCCACCTGTGTTTTCTTTAAATTAAACTCCTGCTGCAAAGCAAGTATCTCATCAAACATTTTTTACCTCCGCCCGACTATAGTCGGGTAAATCTCATTATCTTCAATTTTTATTATGCCGTAGCTTTCTTTTGAACCGCCGCGCGGAAACGCAAGGCTGCCCGGATTCATCACTACGATATTTTTTATGACCTCTAAATACGGTTCATGCGTATGTCCGAAAAGACAGATATCGGCTCCCACCTCCATACCGCGGTAAACAAGCGAAGATTGATCGTATTTAACATCGTAATAGTGTCCGTGGGTGATATAGAACACCTTGCCGCCGAGTTCAAACACCTGTTCGGCAAGCGCGGAACCGTTATAATCACAATTGCCTGCTACATAGTAGACAGGCAATTTATAGTTTCGTTTTATAAAATCGGCATCTTCAACATTATCGCCAAGATGGATGACCGCATCTATATCATCCTTGATGTCTTTAAGCAGTGATACGATCTTGTTGAGTGTGCGGTGAGTATCGCTTATTACAAGAACACGCATAATTATCACCAATTTACTCTTTTAAGCCTTTCCGCTATAGCCCTCAGAGCCTTGCCGCGGTGACTTATTTTATTCTTTTCTTCCATAGTGAGCTGTGCTGTTGTTTTCTTGTACTTCGGTACATAGAAAATAGGGTCGTATCCGAAACCGTTTTCACCCGCAGGTTCCTGTGCAATAAGGCCCTCAACGGTCTCTCTGTCGATTATTGTGTATTTATCGGGCACTGCCGCAGCTATAGCGCAAACAAAACGTGCAGAACGCTGTGAACCTCTTGCGCTTTTCATTCTTTCAAGTATTGCTTTGTTTTTTTCGGCGTAAGGTGTATCCTCTCCCATAAAACGTGAAGAATGAACACCCGGCTCGCCGCCGAGAAAATCTATCTCAAGACCCGAATCATCCGCAAGCACGGTCTCGTTGGTAAGCTTCATTATTTCCTCCGCCTTTTTAATGGCATTATCTTCAAAGGTCTCGCCGTCCTCGACAATATCAATATCAATGCCTGCTTCTTTCATTGAAACGACCTCATATTCGCTGCCGAGTATCTCCCTTATTTCTTTAAGCTTATTTTCGTTTTTGGTTGCGAAAATTATTTTCATACCCCCAACACCTGCCTTTGTATTTTGTTAAGTTCTTCATTTCCTGCTTTTGCCAGTGCAAGCAATTCATTAAGAGCATCCATGTCAAATGTGTTGTTTTCGCCCGTGCCCTGCAATTCAATAAACTCGCCTTTGTCGGTCATAACAACATTCATATCGACCTCGGCCGAAGAATCCTCAACATAGCAAAGATCAAGACACGGTTTGCCGTCAACAATGCCGACACTTATTGCCGACACAAAATTCACTATCGGACTTTTTTCAAGCACGCCGTCTTCCACAAGCTTTTCGCACGCAAGATAAAGTGCAACAAAGCCGCCTGTTATGGATGCAGTGCGCGTACCGCCGTCTGCCTGAATAACATCACAGTCAACGGTGATAGTCCTTTCGCCGAGAAGCTTAAAATCCACAGCCATTCTCAACGATCTGCCGATAAGGCGCTGTATCTCAACACTTCTTGCATTTTGTTTTCCCTTTGATATATCACGTTTGTTTCGTGTATTGGTAGCCCTGGGCAGCATAGAATATTCGGCAGTGACCCAGCCCTCACCGCTCATTTTTTTAAACGGCGGCACGCTTTCCTCAACCGAAGCATTGCAAATAACCTTTGTATTGCCCATTTCTATCAAAACCGAACCTTCGGGATGTATTATGTAATTCTTTATCATATTAACAGGTCTTAACTGTGCCTGTTCCCTGCCGTCTTTACGCATAACATTCCCTCCATTTCAATACTTGGTTTAATTATAACACAAAACTCTTTTAAATAAAAGCCTTTTTTTACTAATTATTAAAAATTTTTAACATATATTATATACAAAATATAATGCGAAATACCGTATCGAGTATATGAACAAAAAAAATGCGTTTTTTTATGCTTTTATCTATCTTTCCGCCCTTATCGGCGCAGGTTTTGCAACAGGCAAGGAACTGTATTTTTATTTTTTCCGCTACGGAAAAGTATCGGGAATAACGGGTGTTTTTGCTGCCGCCGTTTTGTTTGCGGCAAGCGCATATAAAACACTTATCACAGTTTCCCGTAATTCGCTTTCCGACTGCCGTGAAGTTTTTGTATATCTTTTCGGCAATACTCCCGGCAGGCTTTTTCATACTGTTGCAAACTGTTTTTTTATTGTACTTTTTGCAGCCATGACAGCTTCTTTCGGAGAAATTGCAAACGACCTTTGGAATATTCCCAAAAATGCGGCAGGGTTTGTTTTTTGTGTATTCTGCCTGCTCGCATCTGCCAAAAACAGCAGGCTCACGGAGATAACAAGCATCATACTTTGTCCCTGCATCCTGCTTGGCTGTCCCGTTTTGGCATTGTCGGCAAATACAAGTTTTGATATTGCTATGCCCGACCCTGCCGTCATTGGCTCCGCCGTTATCTATACATCATATAATCTGCTGACTTCCACCGCAGTATTATGCGGATGCAAAAAGGCGGATAAAAAAACCGCTTTGCTTACCGCTGTTATTATCTTTGCTGCCTTTTTTATTTCGGGCAGTCTTTTCGGTATGCTTTCGGACAGTTTCTCTCAGCTGCCTGTATTTGAAAACATAAAAAACAGCCCGACAAAATGTGTTATATATACTTTTATTCTCCTTTGCGCAATAATAACAACAGCTTTATGCAATTTGTGTGCCCTGCCCCCAAAAATGCCAAAAACCGCAGCAGTGATAACAGGTTATCTTATCTCACTGTGCGGTTTCGGTAAAATAGTTGAAAATTTATATTTTATTTTCGGTCTGATAGGCTGTGCCGTGCTTACGGCATTAATGCTTTAAAACTTGAAAGTATCCTTTATGCCCGACCATTTTTGGTCTTTATCGCTTAAATTCAAAGGTGTGCCGTCAAGGAGAGTATAACCCGAAGCATTTGCCGTGCCGTCATATTCTCCTTTAACACCCAAAGCTGCCCAGTCAATGCCTATTTCGGGATCATTCCACGCAAGACCGTCCTCGTCACCCGGATGGTAAAAATCGGTGCATTTATAGCAGAACTCCGCCACATCGCTCAATACAAGAAAACCGTGCGCAAAGCCCTCGGGGATATAGAATTGTTTTTTGTTTTCTTCCGTCAGTTCAACGCCGAACCACTTTCCGTAGGTTTTGCTGCCGCTTCTCAAATCAACGGCTACATCAAAAACATTGCCCTTGATCACACGGACAAGTTTGCCCTGCGGAAACTGTTTCTGAAAATGCAGACCGCGCAGAACACCTTTTGAGGAGCATGATTGATTATCCTGCACAAAAACCATATCAAGACCGTTTTCGTGCATATCGTTTTGATTGTAAGTCTCCATAAAATAGCCGCGTGCATCGCCGTGCACGGCAGGCTCTATTATACAAAGACCCTCTATGCCGCCCGCATTTTTCTCAACTTTTATCTGTCCCATTATTCTATCTCCTTTAAATATCTTTTAAGCGCATCTTTCCACGAAGGCAGGGGGTCAAAACCGTTTTCTTTGAGCTTTGATTTATCAAGGCGCGAATTAAACGGTCTTGCAGCCTTTGAAAGACCGTATTCTTCCGTAGTTACGGGAATGACCGTGGAACGTATGCCTGCCTGTGCGAATATTTCTTTTGTAAAATCATACCAGCTGATGTATCCGCCCTCGTTTGTTGCGTGATAATAACCGTATTTTTCCGTTTCGATCATATCGACAAGCAGTCTTGAAAGATCGTAGGTATAGGTCGGCGTACCGATCTGGTCGTTGACAACGCGCACTACATCATGATTTTTGCCTACATTTATCATTGTTTTGATAAAGTTTTTGCCGTTCACGCCAAACACCCATGCGATACGCACAATAAAATACTTATCAAGTATTTTTGAAACGGCGAGTTCACCCTCAAGCTTTGACTTGCCGTAAATATTAAGCGGTGCATAGTCCTTGCAGTCGGGCTTCCATGGTTCTGTACCCTGACCGTCAAAAACATAATCGGTGCTTATATATACCATTTTACCGTCAATTTTTTTGACAGCCTCCGCAATATTTTCCGTTCCCTTTGCATTGATGGCAAAAACTTTCTCCTGCTTGTCCTCGTCCTCTGCGAGGTCAACTGCCGTCCATGCCGCACAGTGTACCACTGCATCGGGTCTGATATCGCAGATGAGTTTTTCAACACGATCTTTATCGGTAATATCCATCTGCACATAAGGCATTCCAACAACGGGGCTGCCGTCTTCGGCACCGCTGTATTTTTCGTGGATATCGCTGCCTATGCCTTCATATCCTCTTTTATGCAGCTCGTTCATAACATCGTGGCCAAGCTGACCTGCCACACCCGTTACCAAAACTCTCATTTTATCACCTCATCGGTTTGAATACATTTTTTCATAGTAATTGCGGTATTCCCCGCTGATTATCTCTTCCCACCAATCGCGGTTGTCAAGATACCATTGAATAGTCTTTTTTATACCGTCTGCAAACTTTGTTTCGGGCAGCCAGCCAAGCTCGTTATGTATTTTTGTGGGGTCGATGGCATAGCGCATATCATGACCCTTTCTGTCCTTAACATAGGTTATAAGGCTTTCGGGCTTGCCGAGTTCCTTACAGATCATCTTAACTATATCTATATTTCTCATCTCGTTATGACCGCCGATATTATAGACTTCACCTACTCTGCCCTTATGGATGATAAGGTCGATAGCCTTGCAGTGATCCTCAACATAGAGCCAATCACGAACATTTATGCCCTCGCCGTAAACGGGAAGCGGCTTATCATTAAGCGCATTGGCTATCATAAGCGGAATAAGCTTTTCGGGGAAGTGATACGGACCGTAGTTGTTTGAACAGCGGCTTATTGTCACAGGCAGACCGTATGTTCTGTGATATGCAAGCACAAGCAGGTCTGCTCCCGCCTTTGATGAACTGTAGGGAGAGCTTGTGTGTATAGGCGTTTCCTCGGTAAAGAACAGATCGGGGCGGTCAAGCGGAAGATCGCCGTAAACCTCGTCCGTAGATACCTGATGATAACGCTGTATGCCGAATTTACGGCAGGCATCCATAAGCACAGCAGTACCTTTTATATTTGTTTCAAGGAAAATGCCTGGGTCTTCTATTGAACGGTCGACATGGCTTTCTGCCGCAAAGTTTACCAGAATGTCGGGCTTTTCTTCTTCAAAAAGCTTATACACCGCTTCCCTGTCGCATATATCAGCCTTTACAAAGCGAAAATTAGGCTTATCCATAACATTTTTAAGTGTCGAAAGATTACCCGCATATGTAAGTTTGTCAAGACAGATTATCCTGTAATTGGGATATTTGTCAAGCATATGAAAAACAAAATTTGAGCCGATAAAGCCGGCACCGCCTGTTACGATAATAGTCATAGTTATTCTTACCTTTCGTGTTTATTATTTATTATTGAACTCAGTGGAGTTTATCTATATATTTTCCGTCAAGCACGTCCTTGAGATATTGACCGTACTGATTTTTCTTAAGTACCTCGTAGACTTCAAGCACCTGTTGCCTGCTTATCCAGCCGTTAAGATAGGCTATTTCTTCAAGGCAGGCTATTTTTCTGTGCTGATGCGTTTCAATGGTCTTTACAAAATTCGTTGCATCCACAAGGCTTTCGTGTGTCCCCGTATCGAGCCATGTAAAGCCCTGACCCAGAAGTTCAACATTGAGTTCGCCGTTTTCAAGATAGATGCGGTTAAGATCGGTTATTTCCAATTCACCTCTTGCGGACGGCTTAAGATTTTTTGCATATTCTATAACGCGGTTATCGTAAAAATACAGTCCCGTCACACAATAGTTGCTCTTTGGTTTTTGCGGTTTCTCCTCAATAGAGACCGCTTTGCCGTTTTCGTCAAATTCGACTATGCCAAAACGTTCGGGGTCGTCAACATAGTAGCCGAACACAGTTGCTCCCTTGCCGTTTTCTGCATTTTCAACAGCGTTCTTCAGCCTTTTTTCAAGACCCTGACCCGAAAAGATATTGTCGCCCAGAACCATCGCCGCAGTATCATTGCCGATAAAATCTGCGCCTATGATAAAAGCCTGTGCAAGTCCGTCGGGAGAAGGCTGAACGGCATAACTAAGATTTACGCCGAATTGGCTGCCATCGCCTAAAAGATCTGTAAAGCGCGGAGTATCCTGCGGTGTTGATATGATGAGTATATCTCTTATACCTGCGCTCATAAGCACCGACATCGGATAATATATCATCGGTTTATCATATATAGGAAGAAGCTGTTTCGATGTAACTTTTGTAAGCGGATAAAGCCTTGTGCCCGAGCCGCCTGCAAGAATAATGCCTTTCATAACACACACCTCACTTTGGTTATAGACTTGTTTTTATTATTTTAACATATTTTGCCGCAAATGTAAAGTTTTAATATTCCGCATAATATTTATTTATTCCCAACTTGTCAACAAATATTATATGTGATATAATAATTCAAGACAAAATCACTGTCCCAACACCGATCATTTAAGGAGAAATATATGGATACCAGAAACAGCACCCTGCTCAAACTGCGCGAAATGCTGACCGATATAGAAACGGCAGTCATTTCTTCACCCGCAAAAAAAAGCAGCGAGATACGCAGGATAAAAGTTGAAAAGATCATTCTTAAAGGCAAGACTGCCTATCGTTTCAGCCGCTTTACAAAAACACAAGTAATGCACGAAAATATCGAAGATAAAATGCCTGTCGAAAAAATACTCGATACGATGTCGGAGGAAAACTTCAAACAGTGCGATATAAGCGGCAATTATACTCTTACACTGCTTATGAATAAAGATAAACTGTTTAAAATAACGGGTGTCAAAGAAAATGTGAATTACAGTCTGAACACCGACAAGGGTCATAACCGAAAAAAGAACTACATCCTCAAAGACAAGGCTGTACCGTGGATGATCAAGCTTGGACTTATGGATGAAAACGGTGTTGTGATAAGCAGTATGCAGAAAAAATACCGTCAGATAAACCGCTTTTTGGAAATGCTTGCCGATGTTGAAGAACACCTTCCCGAAAACTGTACAATAATAGATATGGGCTGCGGAAAAAGCTATCTGACATTTGCAATGTACCACTATTTTAACGAGCTGAAACACAAAAATGTCACAATAACGGGTTTTGACCTGAAAAAAGACGTTGTTGAACACTGCAACAAGCTTGCTGAAGAATTCGGCTTTGAAAAGTTAAGGTTTTACAACCGTGATATTGGGGAGATCGACGATCCCGAAAACAAAATAGGTATGATAATAACACTGCACGCCTGCGATACGGCAACAGATATAGCAATGTTTCACGGCATACGCTGGGGCTGCAAAGTCATAATGAGTGTTCCCTGCTGTCAGCACGAGATCTTTCCGCAGCTGAATAAAAATTCTTTGTCACCAATAACCGACCACGGTATCCTGCGCGAGCGTTTTGCGGCGCTTGCCACAGACGGCATAAGGGCAAAGATACTTGAAATAATGGGTTATAAGACAAGCGTTATGGAATTTATTGATATGGAGCATACTCCAAAAAATATAATGATACGCGCCGTAAAGAATAAAAACGGCACGGATAAAGCAAAAAAAGCCGAGCTTGACAATTTTATCGAAAGCTTCGGCATTGAACAGACTTTATACAAAATGTGCTTTAAAAATAACTAAAACAGGGGGCGATGCTGTAACTCGGCATCGCCCCTAAAAAATCCCCTATTGACTCAAAGTCAAATAACTTTTGTCGTTTACTATATAATTATGCTTAAAAAACACGATCGGGTATGTATACTTTATCAATGGCATTTTTTATAAGTATGTGTCCTTCGATAGTGGGATGCGGATCCAGAGTTATTGCCTCAATATCGTCACTGTTGACCGATGTATTGACAAATTCCGAACCCGTAAGGAACCTGTCGAGATCCGCAACAGCAAAGTCTTCCGAACCTGCAAGCGCCTTATTGACACGCTTTGCATAAAAACTGAAAAGCTCTGTCATATCAAGGGTCTGTACCGAACCGTCAGCACCCCTGAAAACAGCCTTTGCATGATAAGGATTGTAAATATTCGTTATAATGACCTGAACCTTTGGATTGCGTTTTTTTATCTCCCTTGCTATCTTTGGCAGGGTTATCTGTGTAAGTTCATCACAGATACGTTCAAGAAACATATTGTCATTAACCGCCTTTATGGCATTTTCGATACGAAAACGCACTCTTTCGTGCGGCTCGCTTACAAAAAGCTCTTTAAGGCGGTCATTTACCGTTATTATACTTACGCCGACCCTCGTATCAAGGTCGATAGTGACTGCAAGTGTTTTCAGGATAGGCGCAAGCACATCGTTAACGCCTGCACTTATGGTTATGACCTTCGGCTCCGAAACGGGATACATATCAGCCTGAATGGCTGTAAGAAGTTCATCTGCCGTAAGGCCCAATTCACCGTAGTTTTTATAATTAAACCCATATTCTCTTGCAAAAAGCGCAGCGTAGCACTGGTTGTCGGGATCGGGCAGCGCATAGCCCTTTGTGATGCTGTCACCTAACGCAAGATAGTCATACAGATCATATTGTTCTTCACCGTAATAGCTATACTGTCCCATACGCAGTACCGCCTTTCTGTTGTGATTTGCATATCATACTCCGAAAAATCTCTGATTTCATCTTTATATTATACCCTTAAATCACAATATTGTCAAATTTTTTTATTTTTCAGCATATTCTCGGCAGAAGCTCGCCGCCCGGCTGCGGAAGAAGTGTCTGTGAACCTATTTCGGTCTCCATTACCACCCTGCCCTTGTTCTCTTCGGTAACCGTGCCGATGATCGCAGCATTTTTTGAATACTTGCCCTGTCTTAAAACCTCGACTATTTTTTCCGCCTTATCCTGCGGCGCAAAAATCACAAGTCTGCCCTCACAAGCAAGATAAAGGGGTTCAAGTCCGAGCATACCGCAAACACCCTTTACACCGTCATCAACAGGTATTTTTGCCGTTTCAAGCTTTATGCCGACATTGCTCTGTGAAGCTATCTCATATAAAACAGTACCGACACCGCCCCTTGTTGCATCGCGAATTACATGTATATCATCCGTAACGGAATAAATACTTTCGACCGTACCCCAAAGCGGTGCGCAGTCGCTGTCAACGTCGGCTTCGATGCCGTATTCGTCACGGGCAAGCAGGATAGTACAGCCGTGTCTGCCCACATCACCCGTTACGATGATCGCATCTCCCGGTTTTGCATATGTACCCGAGGTGTGCGCTTTATCCATGATCTTTCCGATGCCCGTTGTAGTTATAAACACCTTGTCTACCTGACCTTTGCCCGCAACTTTTGTATCACCCGCAACTATCTTAACACCGACTTCCGCCGCCGTTTTTTCCATAGCTGCCGCTATCTCTTCAAGTTTATCGAGAGGAAAACCCTCCTCGATAACAAAAGCACAGGTCATATAAAGCGGCTTTGCACCCATACACGAAAGGTCGTTGACAGTGCCGCAGATGCTCAATTTACCTATATTTCCGCCCGGAAATTCAAAAGGTGACACGATAAAACCGTCTGTCGTAAACGCAAGCCTGCCCTCTTCCATATTCAGTACAGCCGCATCGTCGGCAGTAAACTCGGGATTAGCAAAATGTGCCTTAAAAACTTTTTCTATCAATTCGCTTGTTTGCTTTCCGCCTGCACCGTGGGCAAGCGTAACTGTATTTTCACTCATTTTTAAATTCTCCTTAACAATAAAATTATATTCCAAAAAATCTTTTGGGGTTCAAAAAATATTTTCACTTACCCCATTTTATTGATGCCGCTGCTTTAGTGAACGTTTACTCTTACAATAAATTAAAACCAACTCGCCGACTATGCCGCCGACAAGAGCAATTATACCGCAAAGGCCGAAAATATCGCCCAATTTGTGCGCAAAAGCCCAATGCGACAGCATATCCTCCGTAGGATCCTGATAAGGCAGACCGCTGACAAAAAGCAAAAAATAAGCCCCTACAGCCAAGGATATTATTCCGCATATCCCCGAGAAGCAAAACAGCGCCGTTTCCGTAGTGTCGGGTATTTTGAATTTTTTTCGTATAAGTATGCACAGCCCCGTCACGATAACACCGACAAGACCGCTGCCCGCCGTCAAAAAACCGACTATAAAGGCGCATAAAATAAGGGATATCCCTACAGGATCATGCGCCGGCAAAGGAATAAACCTGCCCAATGCAAAAAGGATACTTCCCAGAATAAGCAGTACAGCGAAGATGTCAAAGCCTTTTTTCATTATGCGATCTCCTTTCTTGGGGTATAAATTATTATTTACGTTAGTAGTAGAGTTGCATTAGCCTTGGCTCCCCTTCTTTCAGGTTTGTCCTGACGGCGGCAAAGCCGT
>ODAI011562833.1_pt1 | contig 13196 bp, 7 predicted proteins | sample 1539321 | NCBI WGS metagenome assembly ODAI01 (sample SAMN02144231, study PRJEB22623) | gut metagenome | biome: sheep rumen | host: Ovis aries | place: New Zealand | reverse complement strand
CTTGCCATTACAGTTACATACATTCTTTCAGGCCATGTCATACTTGAATTAGTGTAATATATTAATCCATTTGTTACTTCAACTTCTACAGGATCATAATCTCCTACTGTTAAATTAATTTTTCCAGTAAATGGATGATCACCATTTTCTTCAAGATTTATCCTAATAGTTGTTGATTTGTTAACATATGTGTTTTCTGGACTTAAAGCAACCCAAGTACTGTTTTTACCTGCAATTAAGTGGACAGGTAATGATGAATTTCTGTATTTATAATCTTCTGTACAGAATGCAGTTATTGTAACATCATCATTTGTATTAATAACATAACTTTCCACGTAAACACCGTTTTCATCGGTTTTTACGTTTTTAGTAGTTACTACTTCACCATTTTCAACAATTGTTATTGTAATGTTTTTGTTTTTAATCAAATTATGATCAGGATCATATAATGTGAATGTAACATTTGTTGGGTTACCATCAGTTAATATTGCAGTGTTGTTACTGTGGAAGTGAGTATGATATCTTTCAATAAATAGTTCACCATTAACTTCTGCAGGTATCTTGTATTTATCATTAGATTCATGTACTGATGCTACCACTTGAATATGACCATTATCATAAGCAGTGAATAAGTAAGTTATGTTACCATTTTCATCAGGCACTGCAACATATCCTGTTTTTCCTGTAACATTTAATGTTACATTAAAAGCACGGATTGTACTGTTATCCCTTGAATCGTATAAAGTTACATTTATGTAACCTTCATCATCAGGGTGTGTGACATTAGTTGGAAGTGCTAATGTTAAATGTGTTGGTACTTTGATTACTTCAATTACTCCGCTAACTGTTGAATTTTCATGAGTAGTGTTTCCTTTGAATGTTGCATTCATTGGATAGTTACCTGTTCGGCTGAAACTGATATCAGGAATTGTGATATATCCTTTATCTGTAGTGTTTCCTGTGTATTCTACTCCATTTATGTATACAGTTATGTTTGCATCGTACATTGGAGTACTGTTTTCTACTTCAAATAATCTTACTGTGACGTTTACTTTATCATCAACATATGTCTGATTAATTGGATCAAATCTTATCCTAGTAGCTTTACCCAGGTGAATCTCTGTTTTAGTAGTCATATCTTGATAATGGTCACTAAGTGATCTGTATACTACTGTTGCATTAGTAATACCCTTTGTTATGTAAGGTCTGTAAATTCTGACAGAAGCCTTTCCATCGACTACTGCTCCTTCACCAATTGAATTAATATTTTCATCATAGAAGTAAACTGTACCGTTTCTTACAGTGTCATTATAAATGTTACTTAAGTTTAGTGTAACATTCACATAATATTCTAATACATCAAGTGGTATTTCAATAATACCTGGTACGTCAATTGTATCATTAAGGTAATTGTCAATGTAAACGTTTCCTGTGATACTTTCTGGTTGTACTGCTGCAAGTAACATGTCACGTTTAAGATCAGTGTTTGAAACAAATAAGTTATCAACTATTGTTGCTGTAACTACATTATTTGTAATAACTGCGCCTTCATCACTGGTGACTATGTTATTTGATACAGTGTTATTAATTAATGTTAAATATTTGTTGTTTAATATAACGGAATTTGTACCTGTGTTAGAATTTATTGTTGATTCGTTTAAGGTGACATTTCCGTCATTGTATATAACTGCTCCATCAACTGCATTGTTTGATGTGAATTCATCATTTGTTGATGCGAAGTTTGCTCCTTCAACATTATATAATACTCCACCGTTTTGAGCGGTACCCTTGGTGTATTGGTTATTTGTGGAATTAATATTTCCATTATTATAGAATACTGCACCATTTGTTGCTTTATTAGTGTTGTATACATCATTTCCCAGAACATTCAGTTCAGATTCTTCAGATACATAGTATACTCCACCATTTTCAGCTTGGTTTTTACTATATGTACTTCCTGTAGTATTTACTACTGAAGTTCCTTCCAGGTATACTGCTCCACCATCTGTAGCATTGTTTGAAGTAAATGTTGATGAAAGATTAGCTACTGAATTTTCATTAACATATATTGCTCCACCAGAAGTTGCATTGTTTGAAGTAAATGTATCCTGTTTGGAATTATATGTTACTCCATCAAGATAAATTGCTCCACCGTTTTCTGCAGTATTATCATTGAATACTAGATTGGTTGTGTTTAAATCTGATTTTGTGTAAATTGCTGCACCTTTTTCTGCTGTGTTGTTAGCATATACACCACCAACTAATGTAACATTTACTTCTTCATCAAAATATATTGCTCCATTAGTAGCGTTATTATTAATAAATTCATTACCGTTTGTTATGATTTGACTACCTTTAAATGCATATATTGCACTACCATTAGTAGCATTACCATTTTTATAAACAGCATTGTTTGAATTAAGTATTGATGAATCATTTAAGTATATTGCTGCACCATTTGTTGCATTATTTGAATCAAAGGTTGTTTTTGTTTTAACTACAAGTGTGTTATTTGCTGATGCATATATAGCACCACCATTTGTAGCATTGTTTCCTATAAATTCATCTGAACTAGTGCTTATGTTACTTGAATTACCTAGATATACTGCTCCACCATTAACTGCTGTGTTGTTTACATATTTTACATCGTGTGAAGAATTTATAACTACATTGTTTTCTGTGTAAATTGCTCCACCGTTTTGTCCTGCAGTATTTCCTTCCAATGTTAAACGTTCAATGGTTATTGTATTATTTTCACAGGTATATACTGCACCACCATTTTCTAATGCTGTGTTATTATAGTAATTGTTACCTGTACCCATTAATGTACCATTATCTAGGATTGCTCCACCATTTGTAGCATTGTTTCCAATGAAAGTATTTGAAGTGGTTGTGAATGATGCATTATTGTATAATGCTCCACCAAGAGTAGCATTGTTATTTTTAAATGTATCTCTTGTAACAGTTGCATTACCATTATTGAATAATGCTCCACCTATTGTTGCATTATTGTTTTCCAGGTTACTTCCAGTACTCTCGAAGGTACCATTGTTATATATTGCTCCACCTATGAGTGCTGTGTTATTAATATCAGTACCTGATTTTTTAATCATTGTAGCATTTTCTGAGTTAAATGCTGCTCCACCATACAATGCAGTGTTGTTGATTAATTTGTTGTTAATACTGTCAATTGTACCATTATGATTATAAACAGCTCCTCCAATTAATGCGGAGTTATTTGCATATGTTTCATCTTCTGAATCAAGCAAACCTTCTTCAACATAAACGACTCCACCGTGTTCAGTAGCTTTGTTGTTAGTATAGTTTGATCCTTTTGCTTCAACTGCCCTACTAGTATTATTTATATAAAGTACTCCACCACGTGTTGCAGTGTTGTTTTCAAATGTATCATAGTTTGTTTCAAACATAGCATTTCTTTCAACATAAAATACTCCACCAAGTGTAGCATTATTGTCTCCGAATATACCGTTTGAAGAGGACACTATAGCTGAATCTGAAATATAAGCTACCCCACCTTTTTCAGCAGTGTTATTAATATAAATATCTTTCATACCACTGAATGATGCGGAAAAACCTTCTGTAGATATAGCTCCACCAAGAGTAGCATTGTTACCTGTGAAAGTGTTATTAATTGATGTAAGTCTACCTGCTACATGAATTGCTCCACCTTTATAAGCAGTGTTGTTTTCAAAAATGTTATTTGAAATAGTTAAATCTATTCCAGATCTAACTTCTATAGCACCACCCACTGCTGTTTCAGTATCATTTCTACCGAATGCTGTGTTGTTTATGAAAGTGTTGTTTTCTATAACAAAATCACCGATTACATATGATGTTATTGCAGCACCATGTGCAGCTGAATTGTTGAGGAAAGAGTTGTTAGCAATGACTATTGTTCCATAAGCAGCGCTTGTTCCTCCTCTGTGGAATGCTATTGCACCTCCTTCAGCAGCATAATTATTTACGAAAGTATTATTTATGATATTTGCATCAGCTAATGAACATATATGTAATGCACTTCCTGAGAAATCACTAGGGTCTCCCCCAGCTGAGTAAAGTCTGTTTCCTTTACTTTTTGAATCATTGAATATTGTGCTAGTTACATTTAATTGTCCTGAATTCATGAATATTGTTCCAGCAATGTTAAAAGAAGTTGTATTTATGAATTCACAGTTATCTATTGATAAATCTGTACGTTTTAAATTTGCAACTCCCGCATGGTTTACAGCATAACTGTTAATGAACTTTGAGTTATTTAAACTAATGTATGATCTTTCAGTTTCAATATTCGGTTCAAAACTAATTACTCCCCCATTTCTTGCGGTGGAATTAATAAAAGTACAATTTGTAATATATAACATCGTTTTAAAGTTAGAAGAAATTACTCCTCCAGTACAGTCAGTTTCCCTTCCACAATTTACAAAATTTGTGTTAGTTATATTGACCATAAATGGAGCTGTTCCAGAATATGAACCTATTTTAAGGAATTGGTTATTATTTTGACCATTAAATGTAGCGTTGTTACCTATAATTGTAACATTCCTTAACATATAACTAGAAGATAATGTATAACCATTTTTAGCATTTATATAATATATTCCATTTTCTTCTAATGTTATTATTAATTCATCCTGATTTCTATTATTATATATTGCATTAGTGAATTCATACCATGTAGTAGGATATGCATATGCAACTTCTTTAACAGATCCTTTTTCATTTACTTTCTGGATTGTTTTAGCATTAGTATTATTTGTATTTACTGTAGTTGTTTCGTTGTTTGTCGTTGTTGTATTTGACGTCTGACTAGTATTTATTTTACCTATGCTATTTGTAGTGACCGAGTTACTAGTATCTAAGCCACTATTGTAATTATTTTTATTATTTATTTTATTTGTTTGTACGTTATCTATCGCATGTGTTGTTTCTGTTGTTATAGAAGTATCTGAATATGTTACTGTATCATTATTTAGTTCTGTTGCTGTTGTTGCTGTCATACAAGATAACAACAGGATTATAGCACATGTTAAGAAAATAAATTTCTTATTTAACGTGACTTATACCTCCATTTTTGGACAAAAATTACCCATAATCTATATTTTTATCAATATGTATATATATAATTTCGCCATATGATGAATGATATATAAATTTAAAGATATGATTAAAATTATATTATATATTACGCCCATATTATCATCAAATTGTTAAAAAATCAATATAAAAGGATTATTTTTAAAAATAAATCTCTTTATTATGTTTAAATATTATAATATAACAATGTTAAACCATGATTTATTTGAAAAAACATAAAATATATTGGAATAAAAAAAGAATAAATTTAAGATAAATATTTATATAATGAAAAATAATAATGGGATTAATTCTAATTGAAGTGTATGTATTAAAACAACAAAGTATCAAAAAATGAAAATAAAAAAAATAGTAATAAAAAAAAAGAAAACATTTAAAAAAATATTCTTTAGAATGTTCTGAGTTTTCCTTCGAGCATGAAGTCTTTGATGTCTGTGATGTTTTCTAACCATTTATCAATGATTCTTGTTACATCTTCTTCTACATCCGATATGGAATATCCTTCTTCTGTTGTGATGTGTGCTGTTGCAGTTCTTGGTTGATCGATTGGTTTTCCTATTTGACTTAGGATAATCATGTCTATGTTTTTTACTCCTTCTACATCACTTACTACTTCTCTTGTTATTTCATTTGATAGCAAGTTGTATATTTTTCCAACGTGGTTAATTGGGTTTTTACCACTTGTTGCTTCCATACTCATTGGTCTGTTTGGTGTGATAAGTCCGTTTGCTCTGTTTCCTCTTCCTACTGAACCGTCATCTCCCATTTCTGCACTGGTTCCTGTTACTGTTAAGTAGTATCCGGATTCGTCTTTTTTAGTTTCGTCGTCTGCAGTGTTTACTAGAGTTTCAACATTTAGGTCTGTTGTTTTTGCTGCTAAGTCTTTTACTATGTCTATTAATTCTTCTTTTCCACTGATGTATGCATCTCTGTCATCAACATATTTTGATACAAATGCTGCAGCTATTGTTAATGTTATATCATCTTTTTCTCTAAGTCCCATTACTTTTATGTCTTCTCCTACGAATGGGTATTGTTTTTTGAATTTTTTACTGTTTAGTAATTCTTCTGTTTTTAGTACTAGATTTTCTGTTTGTGAGAATGGTGCAAATCCTACTCCAAATGATGTGTCATTTGATGATGGTATTTGGTTTGGTCTTTGGAATACATCTCTTAAGTCTGCACTTCCTTCACCTATTTTACATTCTACTACTGTTCCATATTCTACGTCTAGGTTTATTATGGTGTCTTGTAGGAATTCTTTTGCTGCTTCGATTGCTATTGTATCTACTCCTACTTTGTGTGTTTCACCGTTTGGTAGGGTAAATTCGTTTGCTGCTCTTCCTGTTAATAGTATTTCTATTGGTTTTATGATTTGTCCACCACCAAATTTAGGGTCGGATTCACCTGCTGTTATTTGTACTTCGTCAGTATTGTGGTGTAATACGTGGCCTACTCTTTCTTTGTAAGTTTGTGATAGTACTCTACTTACTGCTTCGGCTATTCCATCACTTATACTGTCTGGGTGGCCTATTCCTTTTCTTTCCACGATTTCTATTTCGTTTAGTTCTACTGGTCTTTGAATTGCTTTTTCGATTTTAATATTTCTCATTTGTACACCTATTTATTTTATTTGTATAGATAAACGAATTATAATAATTGTTAATTAATTTTTGATTAAATTATACTGTTTATATATTTGTTTATTAAATATTTAATAGTTATTTATTAAAACTAGGAATAATTTTTAATATTTTTTTTAATAAAAATGTATAAGTAATATACAATATATAATAATAACAATATATTATGTATAATATTATAATCTACAATAAAAATAATAAACAAAAACATACAATAAAATGTGTCCCCTATGCCAATACATTTAAAAAAAGATTAATAGGATTAATTGGTAAAAACAATTTTAATGGATTAATATTCAAACAAAAATATTCAAACAGAATTAATGCAAGCATACACACATGTTTTATGAAACAACCCATAGACATTATATACATAAATCATGAAATGCAAATAAAAGAAATTACTACCCTAAAACCATGGAAAATATATATTCCAAAAAAAGGATATATAGAATACATAATTGAATTACCTGAAAAAAGTATCATCAAAAATAAATTAAAAATTGGTGACAAAGTAGTGATGCAATATGCAAAAAAGAAGAATTGATAAACCAAAAGGAATTATTCAAAAAGCCATGAATAAAACCAGAAAAAAAATCAATAAAGGTAATTTCAAGAAGGAATTATTCAAAATAGTGCCCTTAACCATAAAAAGTGACAAAATAGACAAAGAATTCGATAATTACAAAATTGTACATATCACAGATATCCACATAGGACAATGGATAACAAAAGAAAAACTTGAGGGTGTCATAGATATTATAAATAGTTTAAATCCAGATACCATAGTAATTACAGGAGATTACGTATCATACGATGCAGATAAATACCTTGATGATTTAGAAGAATGCCTGAAAAAATTAGAAGCAAAAGATGCTATCCTATCCGTACTAGGAAATCATGATTATTGGACCAATCCAGATGCAATTAAAAAATTATTAAAAAACAGCAACATAATCAACTTAGAAAACGAGATACACATAATCAATAGAGAAGATAAAAAACTTCAAATTGCCGGCATAGACAGTGTTACTGTTGGAAAGGATGACATTACAAAAATTGAGGAAAAATTAGATTATGATGCTCCTGCAATAATGTTAGTGCATGAACCCGATTTTGCAGACACAACATGTAAACTGGAACCATTTATACTCCAATTATCAGGACATAGTCATGGAGGACAAATAGCCATACCACGCATAGGCACACCGGTTCGTGGTAAAAATTTTATAAAATATCCTAAAGGAAGTTATAAAGTAGAAAATATGATTCAATACACCAATAGTGGTATTGGTACGAATATGTTTTGGTTTAGAATTAATTGTCCCCCAGAAATTACTGAAATTAAATTAGAAAAGGTATGAGAATAATGAAAATTATGTGGGCCATTACAGGGGCAGGTCACTTATTAAAAGAAAGCATTGAAGTAATGGAAGAACTATCTCAAAAGCATACCATTACAATAATCCTTTCAAATGCGGGACTAGAAGTTATACAGAAGTACGGATATTTGAATAAACTTCAAGAAATTAAAGAAAAAAATAATGAAAACAACATAATTACAGAAGAAGAAGAAAAATATTCTTATCCCCTATCAGGAAAGATAACTCATGAAAAATATGATTATATCATTGTAAGTCCAACAACTGCAAATACTACTGCCAAGATTGTTCATGGCATTGCCGATACATTGGTAACAAATGTTGTTGCACAATCCGGAAAAGGACAAATACCACTCATAGTTGTACCTGTTGATCAAAAAGAAGGAATCATTACCACCACCATACCACCATATATTAAAAAGGATTTATGTAAACGATGCCCATTCTGTAAAGCAAAAGTAATATGTCCACAAAAAGCTATTAACCCACCCTACATTGATTCAACCAAATGCATTGGATGCATGAAATGTCATGACTGCTGCATTTATGATGCACTAATTACTGACGAAAAAATAGAACTATATATTAGAAAGATAGATGCTGAAAATTCAAGAAAATTAGAAAAAATAGAAAATATAAAAACAGTATTTAATCCAAAAGATATAATGGAAAAAATTATTTAATCAGAATCTGACCAATTTTCCATTTCACTTTTAAAGAATTTATGAACATTTTCTGAACCTATCAATTCTTCTTTTAATTCCCAGTCAGATGGATATAATACAAATGGTTCCTGTTGTGTACCACCAACTCCACCATGACTTCCAATTAACTCTTCAAATGCATATACCTCATCTTTTTCTTCATTATAAATACTGTTTACCAGTATGTCTGGTACATGTTCAAAAGTATCTGTTCTTTTAAGGTTATTAATTACATTATCCCCATACTTTTTTAGAAACTCTTCACCAACATATTTATCATTGTCAAGATAGTAAACATTATCATCAGATAATACCATTGTTCCAAGTATGCTTGATTTTACCATTATAAATCCAATACCCTCGTGATTAGATAATCCTTTCAGTAATCCGGGAAATGCATCTTCTATTTGTTCGTATGTTAACCTGTTAGACCAATCAGTGAAATATATTAAACCAAGATTTCCTGAGGCTAATATAATTGTTTGTGCAGTTTCATCCTTGACTAACTCGTCACTATCAAAAGTTATTCCTATATCATATTTATCAGATAAATTCTGTAATCTTTCAATTATAGGATCTTTTTCTCTAAGATATTCCTTTTTTTCCATTATTTCTTTTATGTATTTTTGATTTAATGCTTTACCTTTATATTGTTTAAGTTTACCACGAGTATTATCTATCTTTTCATCAATTTTTTCCTTATTTTCCTTTGCAAGAGGTTTGATTGAAAAATTATCCCCAAAATGGTCTTCATTAGAATAAAGAATACTGTGAATAGTGATGTTTTCAGGCAAATACTTACTAACCAAATCATTTAATGTTAACCCATACTTCTGTTTAAATGTGGGACCTCCAGATTGACCATGATCAGACAATACTATTATATCATATTTACGTTTTGAATCATTTATAGCAGCATGTATACGTTTAATTTGAGTATCAATTTGTTTTAAAGCCTGAAATGAATCATTATCACGTATTCCTGAATGATGAGCTATTTCATCATAACCCATATACGTAGCATACATTGCATTATAATTTCCAGCATAAATATCTCCTATAAGAGTAAAAGTAGTAGCTTCTCTCATTACAACATTAGCCCCACTTCTTGCTACAAAATAGTATAAACTTCTATTGATTCTAGGTTGAACATCATTCACTACATGTACAATTCTTGAAAATAATTCCAGTAACATATCTGCCATAAACAACACCAGAATTCTAGCAATGACATAAGGTGATGAATAAAGATAATACCATGTTTTTGTATAAAAATCGGATAATTTCCTAAACTTACTATATGTTAGAAGATAATCTTCTGCATCACCAGAAAAAAGATTACTACGACTAGCTCCTTTATCTGACAATAAACCATTGCCATCAGAGATTGTTCTTTCTATATTAACTGCATCATATAAACTGTTTGAAGTAATCAACGGCAAAAGTGCAACCGCCAAGACAGACAATATTAACTGCATCATATAAACTGTTTGAAGAAACTATTTTATTACCATTCTCTTTTTCAACCCAGCGAAAAGCCACTATATTGGAATTATTACCATGCAATATTCCTGCTTGTGATGAACTTGTCTGACTAGATAAGTCAGTATACCATTTAGTAATCTTATGAGATCCGTCATCCAATAATTTCTTTAAAAACGGCATTTTATCAGAATTTAATGCTTCAATAAGTATATCATATGCTAAACCATCAATTTCTAAAAATACATAACCTTTTTTATCAATCAATTCCGGAGGTTGTATCTGTCTTTTAAGAACATACCTATAATACGTGAAATCCTCATCAATATCCATAATTAATGAGATAACCGAGTTTATAAGACCTAACAATAAAGGTATTGAAAATAGGGATATTCCTTCAATTGATACTCCAGGCAAGAATAAACTTATTAAATAAAGTATCAAACCATCAATAAGAAAAGTTCCAAAACCTAAAGTAAAAACTATGAATCTTAAAGAAATATAAGATATTAATGGCCATAATAATGCATTAACTATTGATAATAATGTTACCACTATCAATGCTGATTCTAAGTTATGTAAATTAATTCCACCAACTTTTTGTGTGATTATAAAAAATATTAATACTTCTAAAAATAAGAAGGCTAATAATTTGATTATTCTGGTAAAATTCTTTGTGAAATAATTACTCAAACAAAAGACCTCCCCAGAATATATAAAAAAAATAGATTAGGAAAAAAATTTCCTTAATATAGTTTACTTAAAATTCTATGTAATCGTATCCTTCACAGCCTTCATCAAATGCATAATGTACTGTTGTGAAGTTACTCATAAATTCTGTTACATCTTCTGTAACATCTTTTTCATCCATAACTACTTGTTTGATGAATTCTGCTACTTGTTGCATGTCATCTTCTTTAAGACCACGATGTGTTAATTCTTGTGTTCCCATTCTTATACCTGATGGGTTATCACTATTGTTTACGTCATCCCATGGAAGTAAGTTTTTATTAAGTATGATGTTGTTGTATTGTAATGTTTTTGCCATTTTGGATACGTCACCTAAGTTAGCTACATCCATTGCTACTTGGTGGGATTCTGTGAATCCTTGATCTTCACAGAGTACATTAAATCCTAATTCGTATAAGCTTTGTGCTAATGCTTTAGCATTACTTATAGTTTGTTTTGCATAGTCTTGTCCAAATTCTAGCATTTCTGCGGTAGCTATACCTAATCCTGCCATATGGTGTAAGTGATGATTACTTACTACTCCAGGGAATACGCAGTTATCTATTTTTTTATGTAAATCTTCTTTACATAATATTATTCCACCTTGTGGTCCTGGGAATGTTTTGTGTGTACTTCCTGTTACCATGTCAGCTCCATCTGCAACTGGGTCTTGGAATTGTTTACCTGCAATTAATCCTAATACGTGAGCACCATCATATATTACTCTTGCTCCAACTTCTTGAGCTACTTCTACTGCTTCTTTTACTGGTTGAGGGAATAAGAATAAACTACCACCTAAGACTATTCCTTTTGGTTCTCTTTCTCTTATTTTAGCTGCTAATTTATCCATATCTACATTCATTAATTCTGTGTCCATTGGTACTGAAGCTGTTTTAAGACCTCTGATTCCGGCTGCACTTACTCCTGCGTGACTTATATGTCCTCCTTCTGGTACATTAATACTCATTAATGTATCTCCAGGTTTTGCTATGGCAAAGAAACATGCTAAGTTTGCTACAACCCCACTTGTAGGTTGTACATTTGCATGGTCACAACCAAATAATTTTTTAGATAAATCGATAGTTATTTGTTCGATTTCATCTATATAGTCACATCCTTCATATAATCTTTCTCCAGGTAATCCTTCAGCATACCTGTGGGATAAATCTGATGCTATTGCTTCTCTTACAGCTCTACTAGTGATATTTTCACTAGCAATTAAATTTAAACTGTTTTTCATCCATTTATGATGAGTTTTGGTTAATTCTTTAATTTTTTGTGCTTGTTCTAAATTAGACATTAAGATTATTCCTCCAAATCCACATGTTAATATAAATCTAAAAAATGAGTAATGGTACTCCAATAATATATGTAATTATGTTTATTATTTATGTTATAATTAGTTTGTGTTATTTTGTTCAATGATAAAAAAATTTTTTTTGATAAAATATTATTATAAAATTAGTATTAATTTAGGAGTTTATGTTAAAGGTAAAAATGAATAAAGGGAGTTAAACCCTTTATTACTAACATAATTAATATGCTTATTTACCGAGAGCTGCTTCAATTTGTGCAAGAATTTGGTTGTTTTTGAAGTGAGCTTGATCGAGTGCACCGGTAGGACATGCTGCTACACATGTTCCACATCCTTTACATAAAGCTACGTTTACGTGGGATTTACCGTCTACGATTTCTAATGCTCCAAATGGACATAATTCTACACAAATTTCACAACCACCACAGTTATCTTCATTTACTTCAGCAATGATAGGTTCAATTTCTACTTCTCCTTGGATCATAGGAATTGCTGCTCTTGCTGCTGCTCCTGAAGCTTGTGATACTGTGTCAGGAATATCTTTAGGACCTTGTGCTACACCAGCGAGGTAAATACCGTCGGTCATTGTATCTACAGGTCTTAGTTTTGGATGTGCTTCCATGAAGAAACCATCTGCTGATTTGGATAATCCTAATGTTTGTCTGAGTGTTTCTTGTCCTTCAGGTGGTACAAGACCTACAGATAATACTACTAAATCATAAGTAAATGCGGTTGCTTTACCGAGCAAGGTGTCTTCTGCACGGACTGCAATGGTTGTATCGTCATTTTCGATAAGTTGGGCTGCTTCACCGCTGATAAATTCAAT
>ODAI011636212.1_pt1 | contig 13197 bp, 9 predicted proteins | sample 1539321 | NCBI WGS metagenome assembly ODAI01 (sample SAMN02144231, study PRJEB22623) | gut metagenome | biome: sheep rumen | host: Ovis aries | place: New Zealand | reverse complement strand
TGCACCGCATGGATTTATGTTTTTATAAATGCATTTATTTTATGCTTTATACCACGCGGAAAAATGTCTGTGAAATACATGCAGTTTTTTATGCGCCAATTCAATTGGTTTATGGGTGTAAAATTTAAAATCAATGGAAAGCTGACAACGAAACGACCATTGCTTTGCGTTTGTAATCATATTTCTGTTTTTGAAATATCTACAATGGCTGCGGCATTGGGTGGATCTTTTTTTGGCAAAAAAGAAATATCAGAATGGCCACTGGTCGGTTGGATGGCAAGAAAATTTGGTGTAATATTTATTGATCGTCGTCCGTCACACGCAACCGAAGCTTTGAATGCAATACAAAAAGAACTGGAATCTGTTGATTATCCATTATTTATTTTCCCCGAAGGGACATCCACTAATGGTGCATATGTAAAACAATTCAAAAGTTCTATGTTTGATGTTATTGAAAAAACAGGCACAACAGTTCAACCAGTTGTCATACACTATCGTTTGCGCGATGGTACAAAAATCAATGATGAAGATATGGCGAATCATTTCGCATATTTCGATAACAAGAAAATGGATCAAGGTCCATATTGTGAACGTGAACGCAGTGCATTTATGCAAGTGTTTCACATAATGATGCTGGGTGGATTCCTGGTTGAAATCAAGGTTTTGCCAGTTCCAGATTTAAGTGGTCTTGACCGCAAAGAAATGGCAGAAAAATTACACAAAATAATTTCAGACGAATATATGAAAAATAAATAAGAGTGGTAACAAAAATGAAAACAGCAATAACACCAACAAGACAAGAAAACTTTAGCGAATGGTATCAAAATTTAATCACTGCTGCTGATTTGGCAGAAAATTCACCTGTGCGTGGATGTATGACAATTAAACCATATGGTTGGGCAATATGGGAATTAATGCGCGACGAAATGGATAAACGCATCAAGGCCAATGGTGTGTTAAATGCAAACTTTCCATTATTAATCCCTATTGATTTCTTTAATAAAGAAGCCGAACACGTTGCCGGATTTGCGAAAGAATGTGCGGTTGTTACACATCATAGACTTAAAATGATTGATGGCACATTGCAACCGGATCCAGACGCAAAATTAACAGAACCATATGTTATCCGTCCAACATCTGAAACCATTATCGGCGAAGCAATGTCACGTTGGGTTCAATCATATCGTGATTTACCATTGAAATTAAATCAATGGGTTAACGTTATGCGTTGGGAAATGCGCCCAAGATTATTCTTGCGTACGGCAGAATTCAACTGGCAAGAAGGACACAATGTTTTCGCAACCCACGAAGAAGCAAATGCAGATGCACGCAAAATGCATAAAATGTATGCAGAATATATGGCAAACGTTTTGGCCATACCTGTTATCATGGGTGAAAAAACCGCCGAAGAAAGATTTGCTGGTGCGGATCATACATATACTGTCGAACAAATTATGCAAGACGGCAAGGCATTACAAGCCGGAACATCACACGATTTGGGACAACACTTTGCAAAATCTTTTGGTATTCAATACCTGGGCACAGACGGCAAATTAAGTCACGCCTGGACAACATCATGGGGAACATCAACACGTATGATGGGTGGTTTGTTTATGACACATTCTGACGATGACGGTCTGATTTTACCACCGGCTGTTGCGCCATATCAAATTGTTATTATTCCAATTACACGTGATGAAAATGCATCAACATTAAATGCATATGCAAACGAAATTGGTGAAAAATTGCGTTCTGCAGGTATTCGCATTTTGGTTGACGATACCGATGCACGCGCCCCAGATAAAATGTGGAAATGGATTAAACGCGGTGTTCCATTACGTGTTGAAATCGGTGCAAAAGAAATGGACGAAGGCACATTAACAATTACACGTCGTGATCTGGGCAAATCGTCCAAGACAACTGTTAATGTTGAACATTTCATAAGCGATGCAAAAAATATACTGGACACCATTCAACACGATATGTTAAAGGCTGTCGAAGCACGCAACAAAACAATGATTACAGATATTGCATCTTTGGCAGAATTAGAATCCGCATTGGAATCTGGAAAAATCGGATTTTTCCGTATTAAATATGACCAGACAACAAATGATGAATTTGATGGATTGATTGAAAAATATAAAATCAGTCGTCGCTGTCTTGATGATAAAGACCCAAGTTATGTCTTTGTTGCAAAATCTTATTAATAAACGGGCAAAAATGCCCGTTTTTTTTATGCAAAAAATATGATATAATATTTCCATGATATTAAATGGAGATATTTATGAAAATAGCAATTATTGGCGTTGGTTCGGTTGGTTCTGCGGTTGCAACTGCGGTTCAAAATACAGGTCTGGCACATGAAATTATTTTATTTGACCGTGACGGTATTCGCGCACGCGCCGCCGCCGAAGATTTGGGGCACGCATCCGCGTTTTCATACGACATAAAAATCACCGCAGCCAGCAATTATCGCGAAATTCGTGGCTGTGAAATAGTTATTATTGCCGCCGGCGCAAATCAAAAGCCTGGGGAAACGCGTACTGATTTATTACAAAAAAATGTCGCAGTTATTTCAGATATCATCCCACGCGTTATGGCAAATGTTGATACCAAACGCGTAAAAATTATTATCGTTACAAACCCATTGGATGTAATGGTTATGTTGGCACAAAAATTATCAAAATTACCGGCTTCACGTGTCATTGGAACCGGAACAATGTTGGATTCCGCGCGTCTTAAAATCATATTATCGCGTCAATTAGGGATATCAACACGTTCTATCAGCGCATATGTTTTGGGCGAACATGGTGATTCATCGGTTGTGAATTGGGAATCAGTGTATGTTGGTGGAATTAAACTGGACGATTTTTGTAAACAGGCAAAAATATCACTGCCGCAGACAACACGTAAAACAATTGAACATCGTGTCCGTAATGCAGCATATGAAATAATCCGTGGACGCGGCGCAACATGGGACGGCATTGGTGGCGCAGTTGCGGATTTATTACACGCAATTATTAATGATGAAAAACGTATATTAACCGTATCAACCGTTGATGGTGTTGGTAAAAACGCGATTGCAATGTCATTACCACGTGTTGTTGGTGAAATGGGCGTTATAATGAATTTACATACTAAATTAAGTGCGTCAGAATCTGCAGACCTGCGCAAAAGTGCAAAAATCATACGCAAAAACTTTGATTTAATATAACAAAGAAATCAATCTTATAGTCTTTAAACAATCCCGTGTTATATATTTATACAAAAGGCATGGGATTTTTATATGAATAAACAAGATATATCTTTTCAAATTGGCGATAATGGTTGCCGTATATATGCAATTTGCAACGGCAGAAAAATCGGCAATATATTTTTTGTCCGTGTTGGTTCTGATAAAATTATGATAAGCGAAGCCGAAATCGACCCAGCCTATGAAGCACAAGATATCGAATTATATTTGGTTCAAGAAATAATACAAATTGCACGCGAACAACACCGCAAGGTTATGTCGATTTGTCCATATATTTCACGAATATTTATACAACACCCTGAATTTGATGACGTTCGTCTTTTAAACAACGGACGTTAAAAAAGTCCGCCACAGAAATAAATCTGTGGCGGGACTCCCTTCCTTCCGATATACGGAAACTTTGTTATGCAGCCTTGCGTTGACCGTTTGCCATATCACCGGCATCCATAATTTTCTTGGCTTCTGCAAAAACCATTTCTTTAACACGCAACGCCAAATCTGGTGTTTCCAGAGTTTCAGCGGCTACATCAAAATTGTCAGTTCTGATTTGCAATGAAACATACGCCCCAATTAATGCACCGCGTGACAAATCTTCGATTGAACGTGGTGAATTATTATTGCCAATGTGCAATTCATCACTTAAAGACACAATTTGGCGATCTGCATTAACCCAAACAGTTGTGGTTAATACTTTATTAAGGGCAATCATTATTTCTTTGATATTTTTTGGCATGTGGTTTCCCCCCTTTCGTATTTTTGTTGGATAAAAAACAAATTTTTTTGTATTTACCGATGTATTTACAAATTTTTATTTTTATTTTTTATCATTTTTTATTTTTTCCCAGATTTCCAGTTTTCTTTGAATTTCTGGGTGTTTTAATTAACTTTCCCCTTGTCTATACAAACATCTTAGAACAAAAACGAATCGCACGTCAAGCATAAATTTTATTTATTTTTAATTTATTTGAAAAATACCTGTTTTTATTATAAAAACCATAAAATACCATAAATTAATTATCATTTGTCATTGACAACCATAAAAGCCCGTGCTAAATTCATCAATGAAGAACAAAACATCAGGTACAAAGAAATGGCTTTATTTCTTTCTTCTTATGAAAATCGTTTGGATTCTAAAGGACGTATTTCTGTGCCTGCTGCTTTTCGTTCTTCACTTAATAATGAAAATTTTTCTGGGGTTGTTCTTTTTCGTTCATTTACCCATAATTGTATCGAAGGTCTTTCTATGTCCCGCATGGAAAAGATGGCAAACGCCACCGACAAAATGGGTATATTTGATAACGAATTAGATGATTTAAGCGCCCTGCTTTTTGCTGATGCGCGCCCATTGGCTTTTGATGTAACCGGACGCATTGTTATACCAAACGAATTATTAAAGCATGCACATATAACCAATCGCGCTTTATTCGTTGGTCGCGGGAACAGTTTTCAAATCTGGAATCCTGATGATTTTGAAAAAGTTCAACAAACATCGTTAAAGAATTTACAAAAAATTCGTCCGTCTTTCAAAATAAGCGATTAAATTCGTTTTTATCCTTGTCAAGTATTTGTAAATATGATAAAATTAATTCCAAAAGGAAGGTGTTTACACATGAAAAGATTTATTGCTGTATTAAGTGGATTACTGGTTTTGCCTGCATTTGCAGAAGTTGCGCCGGTATATTACGATGAAGCTGTCGAATATACAGACGACATGATTGATGCCGTCGACGACGAAGTTGAAACAGAAGTTGTTCAACAAGTTGCACCCCAGGCATCTAAACGCACAACAATTAATCGTTCAACATCTGTATCGCGCGCATTGCCTGTTACTGGAACTGGTGTTACATCACGTGCAAACGTATCATCGCGCGCGGTTGCATCTTCGCCACGTACAACAACATCTTCACGTGCAACGGCTTCACGCGCTGCACGCACAGCCAGCGTTGTAAACCGCCCATCAACAACAACGTCACGTGCAACGGTTACATCGCGTGGCGCTGCAACATCTAAACCTGTGACGGCACGTGTTGGAACATCAAACAATACTGTTATATCAACTGGTCGTGGTGTTTCATATTCATCACAACAAACATTAAACGATTCTGGAAACGCGTTATATAATCCAAACACAGTTTCACGTGTTGGGGTTGCAAATCGACGCACTGTTTCCCGTCTTTCGGCAACAGGATTAACATCGAACACATCGACAACACCGGTTATAACACAAGACGACCTATCAGAAACAACAACTAATTTGACAGCTATTACCGAATTGACCGATTATTGCAAGGCACAATATGCGGCATGTATGGATAATTATTGTAATGTTCTGGACGACAACCAGGGCCGTTGTTCGTGTTCAAAAAATATCAAAAATTATGAAAAAACAGAACAAGCATTGGCTGAAGCAACCGAACAATTCCAAGATGTTGTTCAAAAAATCAGATATATTGGTTTGACGCCTGACCAGATTACATCTTTGTTCGCTGAAACCGAAGCCGAATTGACAATGTCCAAAGAAAAAGACACATCGGATATAAAAAACAGCTTGGATAAAATCCGCGAAAAAGTATTGGTTGACGCATCATCACCACGTGCATCATCTTACACAACAAACAGCGGTATCAATTTTGATTTATCTGGATTGTTGAATTTGGATTTAAGCGCAGGCAGTTTTGATTTGAATTCGATTTTGGGAACAACATCTGGCACAAACAGCGTTGCAAACCAACGTGGCGAACAATTGTACAAAACTGCAACACAACGTTGCAAAACAAATGTTTTGAATTCTTGCACAGCCCAAGGTATCGATGCAAACGTTATTACAAATTCATATGATTTGGAAATCGACAAACAATGTATCGCATATGAACGCAGCCTGAACGAAGCAAACAGCGAAATGCGCACAAACGCACGTAATGCAGCAAACATTTTGCAACAGGCACGTTTGATGTTGGCACAACAAAAGAATTCATATGATTTACGTGGATGCATCGCGGCACTGGATTCATGTATGCAAGACGAATATGTTTGTGGCGATAATTATGAATTATGCCTTGATGCAACCGGCAAATATATAAATGAAGGAAAATTGATTGCCGGTTCTATGCCTGGTATCGCAGGCGGAACACCAAAAAATCCTGCCGCAATGTCAACCGATAATTGGATTAGTGGCGGTATGTATGATTTGTATTCTGTGTGGGATTACGGCGAAGACAACACAGGAACAGGGGAAAATATAGTATACAAAAAGAACAATGCATGGGGCGCAGGCAACAGTGAAAACGTATCAAGTTTTATTGATAACAAAGTTTCGAAATGGTCACCATCTACCAGAACAACTGCATCTGAAGATATGGCAACATATTTGTTGAAAAAGATTGGATATATTGACAGCAATGACAAGGCAAATGGTATGTGTGCATCTGTATTCAAACAATGTCAAGATTACACATATTCCAATGGCAAATATGTATCTAATAATGAAGTTGTTCGTCAATATCTGGCGGCTGCATTAACAAAAATCAAATTGCAACAAGACACGATTTTGTCTGATTATGCCGAAGGTTGTAAATCTGATATCACTTCTTGCTTGAATACAAACGGATATGATTCCGACAAATCATCAACCAGCACAGTTAACACCCAGGCAATTCGTGCATGTGCATCACAAATCGCGACATGTATGTCGGTAACCGGTTACAAACCAAACGATCCGACAAAAATAACATATAAAATTATGTCAGATTGGACATCTGCAATCGTAGGAACCGCGATTTCTTGCCCAGAACATTATTACGTAAGCAACACAACAACAAATGGTGTGACAACATCTAAATGTGAAGCATGTGGATCTGTGTATAAATATACATATGGAACCAATGGTACTGCTACTTCAACACAACAAGAAGTGTCATTAGTATCAGACGGCGGCGCAACAACAATATGTAATTGTCCATACGGATATACAGATTATTATACACCGGAACAGCAAGCCACAGGTCAGACATCAAAACCTGCTGGGTGTATAGATCAGAATGCAAGTGCATCAGATGCATCTAATACATCTAATGCATCTGATACGTCTAATGCATCTGATACGTCTAATACGCATCATACTGCTCCATATATTGACCAACATTTAGACGATAACGCTGAACCAAAACAGATGGATGATTCTAACTTGTCCAAAGATGATGGAGACGACATAATCCCAGTACCGGACATTGGTCTTGATTAATTAATAAAAAATGCCGATTTTTAAATCGGCATTTATTTTTATTCGGCAACATCTAATTTCTTTATTTCTTCTTTGATGTTGGAAAGCGCATCTGTTCTTTCACGGATTTTACCATAGAAATCCGATTTTGATAAATTCACAGCGTATTCAATCGCGTGCGCCCATGCCAGCGCATCTGAATTTCCATGTGTTTTTATTGAAAACCCATTAAGTCCCAAGAACACCGCACCCGCATATGAACGTGGGTCAATTTTGTTCTTTAAACGCTTGAACAAATGTATCAGGAAGAATGTTCCCAAAATTGCCAAGAAAGAACGCTTGTAATTCGCCTTTACAATGCGTGAAATCATTTTTGCGGTACCTTCGACCGTTTTTAACATTACATTGCCTGTAAAGCCATCTGTGACGACAACTTGCACTTTGCCAGATGTAATATCATTACCTTCGACGAATCCAATATATTCATATGGCAATTCATCGATATGTTCGGTCAATATTTTGTTTAATCTTTGTAAAGCCTCGCGACCTTTGGTTTCTTCTTCGCCGATATTCAATATACCAACGCGTGGACGTGTCATACCACCAATAATTTCAGCATAAACCGTCCCTAAAATAGAGAAATCAAACAATATTTCTTCGTCACATTGAACATTTGCACCCAAATCCAGCCCAACAACACGCGTATCGCCATTACCAGATGGCAACATTGTTGTAATCGCAGGACGCGAAATCCCGTCAACTGTTTTTAATGCCAATTTAGACAATGCCATTAAAACACCGGTATTTCCCGCAGATACAACCGCAGACGAATTACCATCGCGCACATCTTTGACCGCCATATACATTGACGTATCTTGTGCATGACGAATAACATCGCGAACTTTATCAGTCCCAGAAATAACTTCGTTTGCATTGATTATTTCACAATTACGGGCAACACGTGGATATTTCTTTAACATCGCACGTAATATTCTTTCATTACCAAAAAGACGGAAAAACACACCATCTTCGCCATGTTCATAAAGGAATTGATTAATTCCACCCAACACAGCCATTGGCGCATGATCACCGCCCATTGCATCAATTGAAATAATTTTTTTATTGTCTGACATTTTTATATAAAAAAAGGGCCGATGGAAAAACATCCATGCCCTTTAATTCCTTTTCCAAGTATTATTTTGAACCACACGCAGGGCAAACATGATGTGGACGTTTCTTTTCCCCACATTTTTTGCAAACGCTTACAGGCATTACAGACAATGCATCATGTGAACGACGTTGTGCAGAACGTGCTTTACTTGTTTTACTTTTTGGAGTTGCCATTTTACAATCCTTTTTATTTGACTTTGTTTATTCTATTCATTTATTCGGTATTTGCAAGCAAAAAATCAGATTAATCACTTAATGCCTGTGCAATAAACATACCATGGTTATGCATTAAACCAACAACCGCACTGTGATCATCAATACCAAAGTGGAATTTATATCCTTGTTTTTCCAATTCGATAATTTTGTTCAGTTTATATTCTGCCGTTGTGCCTGGATAATCGTGTGATTTACAAAACACCAATTTTTTTGCATTTGGCAATAATTCATTTAACAGTTTTTCAACGCGTTCTTGCCCCATTGCCCAACGACCTGTGATAAAGACCAATGTAAATTCACGACCCAAACAACCCAACACAGGCAGCATTGTTTCATTTGGTTCGCCAAAACTGTCCCAATTAGGCGTTGCATATTTATGTGTCACAACACCATCAATATCACAAAAAATAGCAGGTATTTCTTTCATTTTTTTATCCAGAGTATAAAATACCCGGCTTTATGCAAAAGCATTTCACCGGGTAAATTATCGTTTTATTAGATATCCAACAATTGTTGTTGTTCGCCACCTTCGCGTGCCAATTTTTCAGCACGTTCTTCTTCCTTCGCGATTTCGCGAACACGGCGAACGTATGCACCTGTTCCAATTGGAATCAGACGACCAACAATCAAGTTTTCATTTACACCGACCAATTTATCGGTTGATCCACTGATTGCAGCGTCCACCAATACTTTTGTTGTTTGTTGGAACGATGCATTGGATATAAATGAACGTGATGTCAACGATGCACGTGTCAAACCAACCAAGACTTGTGAAGCTTCGGCGACACGACCACCATCTTTTGCAACACGTGCGTTTTCTTCTTCGAAATCAACACGGTCGATAACTTGACCTGACAAGAAGGCTGTATCGCCTGGGTTGCTGATTTCAACACGACGTGTCATTTCACGTATCAGAATTTCGATATGTTTGTCATTGATTGACACACCCTGAAGGCGGTAAACCTGTTGAACTTGTTCAACCATAAATTGTGCCAATGCTTTTTGACCCAATATACGCAAGATGTCTTGTGGAACAGGATCACCATCGACCAATTTATCAGCCTTGTGAACAACGTCACCGCTGCGAACTAATAAATTAGTTCCCTTTGGTACCGCATATTCAACTGGTGCAGTGCCATCAGTTGGTTCAATACGAATTATAATCTTTGATTTTGCATCTTCTAATTCGATTGTACCATCAATTTCGGCCAACAATGCAGGGTTTGCAGGTCTGCGGATTTCCAACAGTTCTTCAACACGTGGCAATCCACCTGTAATATCGCCTGTCTTTTTCGATTGAACTGGAATACGTGCCAAAATATCACCGGCATGTATCGCATCACCATTGGACACATTCAATGTTGAATATGTTGGCAACAGATATTCTGCAACTTTTTTACCACCCAATGAAATCATATTGCCTTTTTCATCGACCAATCTGATTGATGGGCTTAACGCCTTTTTGGTGTTTGTTTTCCAGTTAATAACTTTGCGCGAAACGATACCTGTCATTGAATCGACTTCTTCTTGATAAGAAACGTTTTCAATCAAATCATTGAACGATACGATACCGTCTTTTTCCGCGATAATTGTATTTGAATATGGATCCCATTCGGCAACTTTTTGACCTTTTTCGACCATATCGCCGTCGTTTACCAATAACATAGATGCATATGGCAATGCGACAGTGAATAATTCTTTGCCGTCGTTATCAACAACACCAATCTTGCCGGTACGTGATAATACAACAACACGACCATTTGAATTTGTAATTGTATTCACATTATCCAATTTGATTTTACCAGCCACCGGCATTTCGATAAAGTGAGATTCCGAACCACCTTCGGCAATACCACCAATGTGGAAGGTACGCAATGTCAACTGGGTTCCAGGTTCACCAATGGATTGACCAGCAATCAAACCAACAGGTTCGCCAACGTGTACCAATGCGTTACGGGACAAATCCATACCATAACATTTTGCACACAAACCATCACTTTGACATGTCAAAACACTGCGAACATCAACAGATGGCAATCCAGATTCATTGATTTGACGTGCAGCAGCCTTGGTAATCATATCGCCAGCCTTTACAATGACTTCTTTGGTCAAAGGATGGACGATATCGTGTGCGGCTGTACGTCCCAACACTACATCACCCAGCGCAACTGTCAATGTAGAACCCTGATATACTGGCTTTGCAGTAATGAATTCGTGTGTTCCACAATCGTGTTCAGTAATAACTGTATTAATAGCCAAGTCAACCAAACGACGTGTCAAATAACCAGCAGATGCAGTTTTCAAAGCCGTATCCGACATACCTTTACGTGCACCGTGGGTTGATGTAAAGTATTCAGACATGGTTAAACCTTCTTTAAAGTTCGAAATAATAGGAACTTCAATAATCGAACCATCTGGTTTCTGCATCATACCACGCATACCCGCTAACTGCTGAATCTGACCTTTTGATCCACGCGCACCGGAAAGCGCCATCATGTGAATTGAATTCCAATTATCACCCGATGTATTACCCAATGATGCGTATGCTTTATCACCCAATTCGTCGGTTGTATGTTGCCAAAGGTCAATCAATTTATTATGACGTTCACCACTGGATAACAAACCGTTTTGATATTGATTTTCGATTTCGGCCGCTGCTTTTTCAGATTTTGCAATCATTGCTTCTTTTTCAGATGGAACAACGATATCATCAAATCCGATTGAAATACCACTGCGGACAGCCTGTTCGAAACCTGTATCTTTCAACGCGTCAGCCAACAAAATCATAGCCTTGTCGCCACAACGTTCATATGTTGTTGCCAACAATTTTTTGATTTCTTTCACTGGCATAACTTTGTTAACCAAATCAAATGGCATATTGTCAGATTTTGGTAATAATTCACCCAAAATCATACGACCAGCGGTTGTCGCATATGTTTTACCATTTACACGTGCATAAATTGGTGTATGCAATGTGATTGTTTTATTTTCCAACGCCAATTGGACTTCGTCCATACCTGAAAATCTTGGTGATTTCTTTTCATCGTGTTCACCATTAATCAAAGAAATATAGTAAACACCCAAAACCATGTCCTGGGACGGAACAGTCATTGGTTCACCGTTCGCAGGCGACAATACGTTATTTGTTGATAACATCAATGTGCGTGCTTCCAATTGTGCTTCCAATGAAATTGGAACGTGTACAGACATCTGGTCACCGTCAAAGTCCGCATTGAATCCTTTACATACCAATGGGTGCAGACGGATTGCCTTGCCTTCGATAAGAACTGGTTCGAACGCAATCAATGACAGTCTGTGCAAGGATGGCGCACGGTTCAACAATACAGGATGTTGGTAAATAACTTTTTCCAAAATTTCCCATACGATATCTTCGCCAGCTTCGACCATACGACGTGCTGTTTTCAAAGTATTTGCATAATCACCCGCCAACAATTTAGCATAAACAAATGGTTTGAACAATTCCAACGCCATTGTTTTTGGCAAACCAACCTGGTGCATACGCAATGTTGGTCCAGGTGTAATAACACTACGTCCCGAATAATCAACACGTTTACCCAACATGTTCATACGGAAACGACCTTGTTTACCACGTAATGAATCAGACAACGATTTCAAAGGACGACGGTTTTGCGAAACCATTGGACGTGCTTTGTGTCCGTTATCGAACAATGAATCAACGGCTTCCTGTAACATACGTTTTTCATTACGTACGATAATTTCAGGTGCATGCATTTCCATAAATCTTTTCAAACGATTGTTACGAATGATAACACGACGATACAAATCGTTCAAATCAGATGTTGCAACGTGTCCCGCATCCAATGTAACCAATGGTCGCATATCTGTTGGGATAACAGGGATAATATCCGGCAACATCCATTGTGGTTCCGTCTTGGAATCCAAGAAAGATTCAACCAATTTTAATTGTTTGATGATAGATTTGCGTTTTGATTCAGATTTTGTTTCTGCCAATTCAGCACGCAAACGTGTTCTTTCATCACCCATATCAAGATTTGCGATAATGGAACGGATACCTTCGGCACCAATACCAACATGGAAAGAATCTTCACCGAATTCTTCGATGGCTGCCTGGTATTCATCTTCACTGATAACATCATATTGTTTCAAACTGGTTAAACCAGGTTCTGTAACAATATATGCATCATAAGAAATAACTTGTTCCAATTTCTTTTGTGGCAAATTGTTTAACAATGTCGCAATTTTGCCTTCACGTAAAAACCAAGTATGCGCCACAGGAATAGCAAATTTAATGTGTCCCATACGTTCACGACGTACAGATGAATAACCAACTACAACG
>ODAI012558026.1_pt1 | contig 13199 bp, 12 predicted proteins | sample 1539321 | NCBI WGS metagenome assembly ODAI01 (sample SAMN02144231, study PRJEB22623) | gut metagenome | biome: sheep rumen | host: Ovis aries | place: New Zealand | reverse complement strand
TTTAACTTATTGATAATTAATTAAATATAGCGTTCTTTGAATTTTTGGATTAAATTTTGTACTTTAGCAATTAGGCCTCTCGTGGCTGTATATTGCTATAATGAGTACGAAAAAGACCATCTTTTCACAGATCATGTCTCTGGTTTCACGTTATGAATTCCAGAAATGTGTTGATCGCTACAAGGGTGACTGGCGAACCAGATCGTTTACTTGCTTTGATCAATTCAAGGTCATGAGCTTTGCTCAGTTTACAGACAGGTCAGGTCTGAGAGACATCGAGATGACACTTGGGCTCTGTGGAAATGATCTCTATCATGCAGGTCTTTGCTCTGTTCCGAAATCCACATTGGCAGAAGCCAACGAGAAAAGGAACTGGATGATATACAGGGACTTCGCGCAAACCCTTATAAAGGAAGCGAAGATGCTGTATCGCGATGACTACTTCCGTCTTGGCCTTAAAGAAATGGTCTATGCTTTAGACTCAACCACCATCCGACTATGCCTGGAACTATCCCCATGGGCAGAGTTTCATCACGGAGAAGGCGCCTTAAAGATGCATACCTTGATTGATTTGAGAGGAAGCATCCCGTCCTATATCATAATGACAAACGGACTGGTGCACGATTCCAAGGTTATGCCGATGATACCTGTTGAAGCATGTGCCTTCTATCTTATGGACAAGGGCTATGTGTTCTTTAAGCAGCTTTATGAGTGTTTTCATCTCAAGGGAGCATTCTTCGTTACCAGAGCAAAAGACAACATGGCGTATGAGGTCGCAGAGGAACATGAGGTTGACAAATCAGCAGGACTCATCAGCGATCAAATAATCCGTCTGACGGGTAAGAATCCCTCGGTGGAGTATCCTGAGCCATTGCGTATGGTAGTATACGAGGACTACTCAACAGATAACGTCTACCGATTTCTTACGAACAACTTAACCATTGATTCTCTGACAGTTGCAGAACTGTATAGAGAAAGATGGATGGTCGAACTGTTCTTCAAATGGGTGAAGCAACACCTGCATATCAAGAAGTTCTATGGGACTACTGAGAATGCAGTCTATCTACAGCTTTGGATTGCCGTATGTGACTACTTGCTACTCATCATTGCGAAGAAAAAATTCCGTCTGCCTCAGTCGCTTCATGCAATCTCAAATGCTATTGGTCCGCTCCTATTCAAGCAAAGTGATATCCATTCCATATTCAATGTAACTAAAGATGATAATAATAACCGTTCGGACGATCCAACTATACAACTTTCGTTGTGGTGAGATTTTAACCGGACACTAGTGAATGGACTTATAGAAAACATGTGCGAATCTCTCTGATTCGCTCATGTTCTTGTGTTCAAACGATACGCAACCTCGTTAGTGTTTAGAGTCAACAGGTATATCATTCCCATAAATAATGCAGTTGCAACCTGATGTCATTAACAATGCTACATCAATAGTTACAACTGCAATCTCGTGTTTTTACATCATGTACTAGTTAAGGTGTTGTTTCTTTATATCATATAGATGTATTTCTTTATAACAATGCAAAGATACAAATATATTTTGAACAAAAGAAGAAATTTGTGAAATTTTTTATGTAAAATGGAATACTTTGTGTATAAAAGCAATAATTATTATATGAAACGGCTGTTTCTCTTGTATTATGATGTTGGGTGCATTTATGATGATTCTTCTTGTATGCAAAACAAGGGGATGGCCCAAACTGGCCATCCCCTTATTTTGTTTCAATCTCTTCTTTCATATCAATGAACTGCTTCTTGTCGTCATAGAACTCGTATTGCAAGAAGCCCATTTTCTGTGAAGAGACAATGCGTACTCCCAGTCCATACTTCAACTGCCATCTCCGCTTCAGTGAAATGAAGCCTTGGTTAATATAGGCAGCCACGTAGGGGTGTACATGCAGGTTGAACCTTTTTACGCCAATCTTGTTGACAAGGGTATCAATTTTTCTTTCCAACTGTTCTGTGAACAGTATGCTTGATTTGATTTTACCACTACCAAAGCAAGTGGGACACTCTTCTTCAACATTCACATCCATAGCAGGACGAACTCTTTGTCTTGTTATCTGCATGAGACCAAACTTGCTCAGTGGCAGAATATTGTGCCGCGCCCTGTCTTTTGCCATGTTTTGGCACATCCGTTCATATAGCATCTGGCGATCCTCAGCAAGGTTCATGTCAATGAAGTCAACAATGATGATGCCTCCCATGTCGCGCAGTCTTAACTGTCGTGCCAGTTCATCAGCAGCGCCGAGATTCACTTCTAAAGCATTTCCCTCCTGTCCTTTTTCTGCTTTAGTGCGTGTTCCACTGTTTACGTCAACCACGTGCATTGCCTCTGTGTGTTCAATGATAAGATATGCTCCGTGCTTATAGTTAACAGTCTTACCGAAACTCGACTTAATCTGTTTGGTGATGTTGAAGTTGTCAAATATAGGTACTTTTCCAGTATAGAGTTTGACAATGTTTGCCTTTTCAGGGGCAATGAGAGTAATATAGTCTTTTACCTCATTAAACACTTGTTCGTCATTCACATAAATACTCTCATACGACGGATTAAACAAATCGCGCAATAGTGCAACAACTCTGCTTGTCTCCTCATATATGAGTTGTGGTCTCTTTGTGGTTTTCTGTACCTTTGTGATAGCATCCTCCCATCGCTTGAGTAGGATTTTAAGTTCGGTGTCGAGTTCTACCACACGTTTTCCTTCTGCTACTGTTCTCACAATAACGCCCACATTTTTGGGCTTAATGCTTTGAATCAACTGTTTAAGGCGTGCGCGCTCTTCACCACTCTTGATTTTAGAAGAAACAGAAACTTTATCATTGAATGGAACTAAGACCAGAAAACGACCCGCAAAACTCAGTTCGGCAGTAAGCCGTGGCCCTTTGGTCGAGATGGGTTCCTTGACAATTTGAACCATTACTTCCTGATCTTTCTGTAATGTGTTAGCCACACTTCCGTCTTTTTTCAGATCAGGCAGGCGTGATGCCTTGACGAATGGATAAAGTTTTTTTCTGTCGCTCTGTACCTGTTTAAGATACTTTTCGTAAGAACTGAATTGATTGCCTAAGTCAAGATAATGCAGAAAGGCGTCGCGTTCATAACCTACATCTACGAAACTGGCATTTAGTCCTGCCATCAGTTTTTTCACTTTGGCAATGTAGATGTTTCCAACGGCGAAAGATGGTGAGCGTGGCTCAGTCTGATATTCTACCAGATTCTTATCTTCCAGCAGAGCAATCGAGATCTCTTTCTGTTGGACGTCAATTACAACTTCGCTGGTCATTCTGCTGTTTCTTTTTTAAGCATAAGAGCAAGTATGCTTACTTGCTCTTATGACGATTCTTTCTTAATCTTTTTTTACGCTTGTGAGTAGCCATCTTGTGGCCCTTTTTCTTTTTTCCGTTTGGCATAATTTATACTGTTTTAATTGTTAATGATAATTCGTTTTGTTTATTCGCCTTTCATTTTTTCCACAAAACTCTTTGCAGGCTTGAAACTTGGAAAATCGTGTGCTGCAATTACGATGGTTGTATTCTTGGAAATGTTTCGTGCTGTTTTCTCTGCACGGCGCTTCACGACGAAACTTCCAAAACCGCGGAGATAAACATTCTCTTTCTTTTCCAACATACTATCTTTAATCACTTCCATGAAAGCCTCAACGGATGTTGCCACATCTTTACGTGCCAATCCCGTTCTCTGTACAATCTGTTCTACGATATCTGCTTTCGTCATATTACTTGTTGTTTTTTGTTATTGTTTTAAATTGGACTGCAAAGATACAAGTTTTTAGCGTGATATGGAAATTTATTTTGCTTTTTTTGCAAAAATAGCAGAATATTTTTTTTCAAACTGCTTAATTTACACCACTTTATGAAATTATTTGCTGTATTTCTGTATTAATCCGTCTGCCTGTGTGTTTCCCATCTCTTTGGATTTTTGCATATTTGACAGGCCTATTTCTTTTTTCCCGTTTCTAACCTGAGCCAGTCCGAGCAACAAATAGGCATCGGGATAGTCAGGTGCAATTTCGATACATCTTTGTGCTGTTTCCTCTGCTTTGTCACTCATGTTCAGTCTTATTTGCAGGGATGCCATCTCTGCATAATAGAGAGGTTCCCGGGCATCCAAGATAATGGCGTGTGCTATGTCGGACAATGCCTGTTGGAAAAGCCTTCCTTTCACCTCTGCTTGTTCGCGGAGGTAGTAGAATTGTGCGCTCACGCGCCCTTGCATGAGTATTTCGTAGCGTGTATAATCCAATACCGCTTGTCTGAAACTGTCTGTCTTCACCAATATGTTTGCACGCTCCAGAAAATACGGAGCGGCTTCAAGGATGCGTAACGTATCAGTCGTATTGATGGCGCTGTCTAATAATTGTATGATTTCAGTAGCCGGCGCATCCAACATTTCTTTGCATCGAGCCGATTCATACAGTAGTTCCGGGTTGCTGAACTGTTTGTCTTCATACAGTTTCATGAACACGTCATATGCCTTTTGGTATTCTCCCTGAGAGAAAGTGAGTTGTCCGATATGATGCATATAGAGTGGGAGAGCGTTCAGTGCATAGGCCTGGTTTGCCTCATCCATGGCTTTTTCGAGAGTCCATGGCTCATACTTTTCATTATTATATATAAGTTTGTCGTATATGAGTTTGCTGTAATTATAGTGAGCCTCGTCCTTGTTGTCGATTTTCTTGATGGCTTCTTTCATGATGTTGTCGGCCTCTTCAAACTGCATGCTGTTCGCTCTGAATCGGGCTTTTGCCTCATAGCCGTCAATCATAGTGGGGAATCTCTCGATAAAGTCGCTGATAGTAGCCTCGTATTTCAGTGAATCTCCACTTTGTCCAGCCATCATCAAGAGCAACTGTGCTTGGCTCTTTTCTTCGGGCAATGCCATGGGAATGCCAATCTGCCGGATGCGTGAGTCGGAAAACGAGAGTGCAGACAAAGAGAGACTGCTGCCGAATCGCGCGTCTGTAGCATGAGTATCGAATGATGTGTTGCTAACCTGAAGCAGTCCGATTACTTCTCCATTCTCATTCACGAAAGGGCATGCCGTCGTGTTGTCTGGAGCATTCATCGAAATGATATAGTAGTTATATTTCTCCATGAATGTTTCCTGGCTCTTCACGGTGGTCTCTACGATAGAGGGATTCTTCACACCATAGCCGACCAGCCATGTCTTGCCGCCTGCCGGAACCGTGGCTTGTGCTAACGTGGCAGGCGTTGTTTTGCCGTCAACACGGAACCGCGCGATGTCATAGATTTCATTGATTCCCAGCATTCGTGATACATTCATCTTATTGCCTTTCTGATCGATGACCACGGCTTTTGATGCGCCTATGAATGGTGTTAAGTCGCTGACTGCCTCTCCGTTGTCACCTATGAAAATACCATGTGATGATGCCAGCAGAGAGCCGTCTGCCCTGAAAGTTGTCAACGAGAACACACTCTTAGCGGCATTCTTGACAGATGCCGGCTGTGCTTGGGCTATGATGATGCTGAATATAGCAATCGTGATGGTCAATAATTGTCTTTTCATAATTCTTCTTTTCATATATTATACTTCATTCTTTTCTGTTCTGTTTCTGCTTAAGCAATTCCTGGGCCTGCGATTTGGCAGCCTTTGTGATATCGGCACCGCTCAGCATCTGTGCGATTTCCATCACACGCTCATCCTTGTTCAGTTCGCACATCCTTGAGATAGTACCCTTGTCGCCCTCTTCTTTGAATACTTTATAGTGGGATGAGCCGGATGCTGCGATTTGAGGCAAGTGCGTAATGCTGATTACCTGGCGGTTATGCTGTCCCATTTCCTTCATGATGTCTGCCATTCTCTCTGCGATTTTCCCACTGACACCTGTGTCTATCTCATCAAAGATAATAGTGGGCAGTTTCACCGCACCGCTGATCATGGCTTTCAGCGAAAGCATAACGCGTGCTATTTCTCCGCCAGAAGCCACCTCCTTGATCGGTTGCATGGCGGTGCTTGTGTTTGCACTGAACATGAAACTGATACGGTCGGTGCCGTCTGCTTGCAGTTCCTTGTCTTCCATCTTAATCTGGAAGCGCACGTGGGGTATGCCCAATGCAATCAGCCTGTCCACCATTTCCTTTTCAATGCTCTTAATGGCGGCCTTCCGGTGTTCCGACAGTTGCTCGGCAACTTCTAAACATTCGTTCAGCCTCTCTTGCGCCGCGTTCCTTAGTTCTTCCAGTTCCTCGTCGCTGTTCTCAATCTGGTCGAGTTTCCTTGATATTTCATTCTGAATCTCAATCAGTTCTTCCACAGTTTGCACGTGGTGTTTCTTTTCCAGCGAATAGATGTGGTCCAACTGTTCGTTGATGGCTTCCAGTTCCTTCGGATCGTAGTCTATATTCTGGGTATGGCTATACAGTTCCTGGGAAATATCTTTCAATTCAATATAGCAACTGGCCAGTCTGTCGGAACATTCACCGATGTCAGGGTACACCTTTCTGATATCGTCCAGCAGTCGTGAAGAGTCTTTCATTTGCGTGAGGATACTGTGCTCATTGCCAGAAAGGATGTTTTCCGATTCATAGAGTGCACTTTTAATCTCTTCAGCATGCGACATCGTTTCGCTGTTTCTTTCCAGTTCTTCCTGAATGCCAGCCTGAAGCCGGGCATCAGCAAGTTCGTTCAACTGGAAACGTAGGAAATCTTCGTTCTCTCTCGTCCTGGCGATTCTCTCTTCTTGGTCTTCCACTGCCTTCTTGGCCTGCTGATATGCTTTGAATTGCTGTTTGCATTCATTGAGTCTTTGCTTGTTTTTCGCAATGATATCAACAACATTCAACTGGAAATCTTCTTCTTGCAGGAGCAGATTCTGGTGTTGCGAGTGAATGTCCACCAGTTGCTGTCCCAACGTTCTGAGTTGATTCAAAGAAACAGGAGTGTCGTTGATGAATGCCCGGCTTTTGCCGCTGCTTGTCAGTTCGCGCCTCAAGATACAGTCTTCAGCATCATATTCGATGTCATTGTCAGTGAAAAACCGGCTCATGTCATAGTTGCTCAGATCGAAGTGAGCCTCAATGATGCAGCGGTTGGTGCCGTTTTTGATGGTCTTTGAATCGGCTCTCTGGCCCAAAAGCAGGGAAATGGCACCCAGGATAATGCTTTTGCCGGCTCCTGTTTCACCTGTGATAACCGAAAACCCTGGACGAAACACGATGTCCAGTGTGTCTATCAGCGTAAAATTCTTGATATATAGTTGTTTCAGCATTTATTTCTTGATATTTTCCCAATAATTGTTCTGAGAAGCGTTGATAGAGAACAGTATTTCGTAAACGCTCTCTTTCTCCTTTTGCGTGCCTTTACCTTTATATATATTGGAAAGTTCATCCTTCTTGTAGTCGGTCCAAATCTGGGGCAGCATGCTAAGTGGACGGTCTTCGTGGCACTTTTTCAGGTCATTCTCCAGGGCTGTGGTGATGTTTGTCCTTCCTCGTTCCACGTTGTTTGCCATTTCGTCAAGTCCCGACCGGTAGTAGTCGTATTGCAGTTGGCGGAATGGGCGCATGGCTCCTTCCATATAGTCGTTGATGATGGCAAATCTGTTTCTGCTGTTGTCGAATGCTTTCCATCCGGAAAAACTCAGGTTCTGAGCATTGTTCACCAGATTCATGCACTGTTGCAGGATTTCTTCGCCACCCATCGGAGCGAATGAATCCAGGTTGATACCGATAATCAGGTAAGCATAGTAAGCCAGTAAGGCTGTCAGTTGGTTGTCTATTTGCTCCTCGTTGAAGTTCAACTGGTCAAACTGTGTAAACTCAAAATTGAAGTCGGCATCCCTGTTGTTATACAGAGTGGTGGTATACGAACTGTTGTAAACAGGCCGGTTTGCCTGGATAAGAGCCGTGCAGGTGAACAGGTTCTGGCTTTGGTCGTATTTGGTAACCGTGATGTTGAAATTGCAGACGATGCGCTCGTTTTGCTGGAATTGCAATGCCGTCCATTGGCGTTCATTGATAAACTGCTCCATGGTTTGCTGCAGATTCTCAAACACGCTGGCATCGGTACCTTGTATCTGATTGTGATTGATGGTTATTTTTGCCATCAGTTCCTGAGCCATACCAGTCGCAACGTTCAGCAACGAGAACAGCACGAGCATGAGAATCCGCGCCTTGGCAGCCCTCATGCCTGGTCTTACGTTTGTCTTTTGGTTATCAGCACGGCTCATAGAATGCTCTCCAGTTCGTCTATAATATCTTTGGCCACTTCGGTTTTCGGCTTCTTTGCGAAATCCTTCTGCCCGTTTTCAGAGATAATGCTTATCTGGTTGTCGTCGCTTCTGAATGTCGTACCCTTGTTTCTTGTGGAATTCAGCACGATGAAATCCAGGTTCTTCTTTTGCAGTTTCTTCTTGGCGTTGACTTCTTCGTCGTGGGTTTCCAGTGCGAATCCCACCATGCGCTGCCCGTCGCGCTTCATCTTGCCCAAGGCGGCTGCAATGTCGTGAGTGGGAGCCAGACGCAGTATGAGGTCGTCCTTCTCACGTTTAATCTTCTTGTCGGCTACGGTTTCTGGACGGAAATCGGCAACAGCCGCACAGAGGATGGCTGCATCGACATCGGCAAAAGCCTTTATGGACTCCTGATACATGTCCTCACAACTCTCCACGTCAATGCGCTTGATTCCTGAATGGCATGTCAGACTCACCGGGCCTGCTATCAGAGTCACCTCGGCACCCCTTTTCCGGCACTCTTCAGCAAGGGCAAACCCCATCTTTCCGCTCGAATAGTTGCCGATAAACCTCACTGGGTCTATCTTTTCGTATGTGGGGCCGGCGGTTATCATGATTCTCTTGCCCTTCATCTTTCTGCTTTCAAGGTTCTTGGCCTCTTCTTCGTCGAAGAACTCGTCAAGCGCTTTCACAATCATTTCGGGCTCTTCCATGCGGCCTTTCCCCTCGAGTCCGCTTGCCAGGAAACCGCTTTTGGGTTCGATAATCCTGTTTCCAAACGACTTGAGCCTTGCCAGATTCTGCTGAGTGGTGGGATGTGCATACATGTCTAAGTCCATGGCGGGAGCCACAAAAACAGGGGCTTTCATCGACAAATAGGTAGTTATCAGCATGTTGTCGGCAATGCCATTAGCCATTTTCCCTATGGTGCTTGCCGTTGCAGGAGCCACAATCATGGCATCAGCCCATATTCCCAGGTCTACATGCGAATTCCACGTGCCGTCGCGCTGCGAGAAAAACTCGCTTATCACGGGCTTATGCGTCAATGCCGACAGCGTGATGGGGGTGATAAACTCTTTGCCTGCAGGCGTTATCACCACCTGTACCTCAGCGCCTTGTTTGATGAGACCTCTGATAATCAGACATGCCTTATAGGCAGCAATGCTGCCTGTTATACCTAATACGATTTTTTTCCCTTTGAGCATGGCGTCAGAATTATTTCTTGTTGAATTCGCGTAAACGGATACGTGTGAGTGCCTGCTTGGTGTTATAAGTGAAATCGCTGGATATCATCCAACTGTAATAACCGGGATCGCGATGCAACACATCGGCCACTCCCCATCCTTTATATTTCCCGAAGTTAAACACCTCGTATCTGCGCGGCTTTCCCTCTGCGTCGGTGAGCACGTTTCCGTCTGCGTCTACCATGTTTTTCCACACAATGCGACCAGCAAAGTCCACGTTGTCATTGGTCTTTGAGAAGTCTGCCAGTTCATCCATGTCATTGTTCAGTTGGCGTTCCGGCTCTTCCTGTCTGCCTGGAGCATACATGTCGAGTTGTGCCTGCAGCACCCGATAGGTGGCTTCTGTGTCCTGATCGGCCTTGTGAGCAGTGAAATCCTCTTCCATTTTCCTCCCGCAATAGAATTTATAGGCAGCAGCCAGGTTGCGGCGTTCCATCTTGTGGAAGATGGTTTGTGCGTCAATCAAGCGGCTTCTGGAGAAGTCGAAGTCAATGCCTGCGCGCAGAAACTCTTCTGCAAGCAGGGGAATATCAAAGTGGTTGGAGTTGAATCCGGCAAAATCGCATCCCGAAAACACGGAAGACAGGCTCGGTGCCAGTTCTTTGAATGTTGGTTTGTCTTTCACATCCTCGTTGCTGATGCCTGTCAGTTCTACCACTTCGTCTGGTATGGGGCACTGCGGGTTTACAAATTGGTTCACCCTTTCCTCTTTTCCGTCGGGAAATACCTTAATATATGATATCTGGATAATCCTGTCCTTGACAAGATCAAGCCCCGTTGTCTCCAAGTCGAAGACAACGAGGGGCTTAGTAAGATTCAGTTTCATAAGTGTGTGCGTGTGTTAGTCGTTGAGCAACATGGGCATGATCAGCATCAGCACATCCTCATTCTCGGGCTGCTCGCTGGGGATAATCAGACATGGGCGGCTGGGGTCGGCCAGTTCGAGCACCACCTCCTCGCTCGAGAGATTGTTCAGAATCTCGTTCAGTGAAGAACCCTTGAAGCCGATGTTCATGGTGCTGCCGGTGTAGTCGCAGGCTATTTCCTCCTTGGCACTGGTAGCAAAGTCGATGTCTTCTGATGATATTTCAATCTTTCCGCTCTCCAAATGCAGACGCACCAACTGACTGCTTTCGCTGGCAAAGGGCAGCACACGGCGCAGGGCACCGATCAGCACCTTGCGGTCGATGGTGAGTTGATTGGGATTGTTCATCGGAATCACGCTGTTGTAGTTGGGGTAGCGGCCCTCAATCAGGCGGCATTGCAGGATGGTGTCGCCAAATGTCACGTCGGCATTGCGGTCGTCAAAGCGGAGCACCACATCGCTGCCGTCCTTGCCCAGCACATTTTTCAGCAGTGTGGCAGGCTTCTTTGGCAGGATAAAAGATGTGGGATTGTCGCTCTTCACGGTGAAATTCTTGTTTCTCACCAGTTTGTGTCCATCGCTTGCAACGATAGCCAAAGCCTCGTTGGTAAGGTCGAAATAGATGCCGTTCATCACCGGGCGCAGTTCCTCAGTGGCTGTTGCAAAGATGGAGCGAGTGATATTGTCGGCAAGCACATTGTTGGGTAATACAAGCGAAGTGGCGTTATCGGTCATCGGAAGCACCGATGGATAGTCGTCTGCATTCTGACCTGTGAAATTGTAAAGACCGTTTTGGTAGATCACCTTGATGGCCATGCTTGCAGTGTCAACGTCGATTGTAAGCGGCTGTTCTGGCAACTCTTTTACTGCGTCAAGAATGGTGCGGTTGTTTACGGCAAACTTGCCTTCGCCGTCGCAATCATCTAAATTGATGGTCGTCTTCATCACGTTCTCGCTGTCAGAGGCGGTGATGGTCATCGTATTGTTGGTAACTTCAAAAAGGAAACAATCCAAGATGGGCAGCGCATTCTTGCTGTTGATTACCTTGGAAAGTGTTGAAAGGCGGCTGTTAAGCGCCGTGCTTGATAATGTAAATCTCATAGGTGTCTATTAATTTATTCAGTATTCTTATTTTCTCTCTTGCCGGTTTCATGCCTTGCAATTGGGTACAAAAATACAAAAAACCGATTAGGAAAACAAAAAAAACACTCAAAAAGTTTCTCATTTTAGAACTATTTTATTAATTTCGCAAACTGAAAGCAAAAAGAGCCGGCTTTATCGCGCTGCAGCAATCATTGCAGACACCTCAAAGCCAATGGCCATCATGGTTGAAACTATCATTAAATCATTCAATAATAATAAGAATATGGAATTAGAAGGAAAAGTTATTGCCGTGCTTCCAGAGCAGGGCGGTGTTTCATCGCGCACAGGTAATGCCTGGAAAAGTCAGGAATATGTTATTGAAACCCACGATCAGTATCCGCGAAAATGCTGTTTCCGCGTGTTTGGAGCAGACAGAATCGCGAGTATGAATATCCAGATAGGTGAGGAATTGCGCGTTAGTTTCGACGTAGATGCGCGCGAATATCAGGGAAGATGGTATAATACGCTCTCTGCGTGGCGTGTTGACAGAGTGGATCCCGCTGCTGCGCAGGCAGCAATGATGGGACAGCAGCCCATGGCAGCACCTGGTGCCTTCCCGCCGCCGCCACCCGCCAGTGCAGCACCTGTGGGACAGCCAGTTCAGCAGGCCACTCCGTTCCCTCCGGCACAGCCGCAAGAAGGCGAGAGTGCTGCCGACGATCTGCCCTTCTGATGCTTAAATGAGCGGCAGAAGTATATGTAAGCCTTGTATAAGATATGATTATTGCGCTCGCGGAGCCATCCTTTCGAAGCAGCACATGTTTTATACAAGGCTTTTTCTATGCCTATATGAAACTGCATGATGGGTTGAGTCGATGAGCGTATACTGCTTGTTGTCAATGCTTTATGATGTTGTTTGCCGAATGTTGGTACTTTCGCAGTGGCATAAACACCTCAAGAAAAATATCAATTACCCCGATTATGGTTGTGATTTGCTGAAAAATTAGTATCTTTGCAGTAGCATAAACATCGGCGGCACTTTTTTTGTGAGCATTTTGTCCGTTGTGATTTGCTGAAAAATTAGTATCTTTGCAGTAGCATAAACATCCTTCATCAATCAAGCCAAGGAGCAGAATTTGTTGTGATTTGCTGAAAAATTAGTATCTTTGCAGTAGCATAAACATCTGCTGCTGTACCACAGCAGCCCTCACCACGGTTGTGATTTGCTGAAGAATTAGTATCTTTGCAGTAGCATAAACATCGGGCGTGCCCATGCGGCGGTATGCGACATTGTTGTGATTTGCTGAAAAATTAGTATCTTTGCAGTAGCATAAACATCTATGTAGAACTTATAGACTAATCTCATTCTGTTGTGATTTGCTGAAAAATTAGTATCTTTGCAGTAGCATAAACATCTAAGTGATGAATATATGTGTGTAGGTTTTGGTTGTGATTTGCTGAAAAATTAGTATCTTTGCAGTAGCATAAACATCCTTCTGACGCTTGGTGTAACACATTCAATAGTTGTGATTTGCTGAAAAATTAGTATCTTCGCAGTAGCATAAACATCTTTATAGGGCAAAATATACTTTGTTTGGTGGTTGTGATTTGCTGAAAAATTAGTATCTTTGCAGTAGCATAAACATCAGACATAGACTCTGAAGAAAACAAACGATGTTGTGATTTGCTGAACAATTAGTATCTTTGCAGTACCATAAACATCTTGACCCTAACAACTTCTCGCCTGTTGTGAGTTGTGGTTTGCGTAAAAATTAGTAT
>ODAI010589643.1_pt1 | contig 13199 bp, 14 predicted proteins | sample 1539321 | NCBI WGS metagenome assembly ODAI01 (sample SAMN02144231, study PRJEB22623) | gut metagenome | biome: sheep rumen | host: Ovis aries | place: New Zealand | reverse complement strand
ATCAACGACAAGCACTTCGAGGTCATCGTGCGCCAGATGATGCGCAAGGTCGAAATCGAAGACCCGGGCGACACCCGCTTCCTCGAGGGCGACCTGGTCAACAAGCTCGACTTCAGCGATGTCAACGACCGCATCTTCGGCATGAAAGTGGTCGAGGACGCCGGCGACAGCGAGACCCTCTCCGTCGGTCAGATTGTCACCGCCCGCGAGCTGCGCGACGAGAACTCCTCGCTCCGCCGTCAGGACAAGCGCCTGGTCACCGTGCGCGACGCCCGCCCCGCCACCTGCAAGCAGGTCCTCCAGGGCATCACCCGCGCCTCGCTGCAGACCAAGAGCTTCATCTCCGCCGCCTCCTTCCAGGAAACCACCAAGGTGCTCACCGAGGCCGCCATCAACGCCAAGGTCGACACACTGGTCGGCATGAAGGAGAACGTCATCGTCGGCCACCTCATCCCCGCCGGCACCGGCCTGCGCGAGTACCAAGACCTCGTCGTCGGTAGCGCCCCCGCCATGAGCGCCGCCAAGGAGAACTAGCGCTTCCGCGAAAGCCAACCCAAGGGGGCCGACCATCGGTCCGGACCCCTTTTTCTTTGCCATGTCGAAAATATTATTTTGCCAGTTTCAAAAAAGTTCGTATCTTTGCACTCGCTATGGACAGTAAGATGCAGCAGCAGATATGCGACTATTTCGCCACCCAGCCTGTGCTCAAGGCATGGGTCTTCGGGTCGTTTGCCCGTGGCGAGGAACGCCCCGACAGCGACATAGACCTCCTGGTGGTGTTCGACCGCGAAAACGCTAAAGTCGGTCTGCTCAAATATGCCGCCATGACAATCGACTTGGAGAACCTCTTGCACCGCGAAGTGGACCTGGTCGAAGATGGTGCCCTCCTGCCCTTCGCAGAAAGAACCGCCAACCGCGACAAAAAACTAATCTATGAGAGACCCCGAACGTGACCCTGGCCGACTGGAACATATCCTGATGGCCGTCGACAAGATAGAAGAGTATACGGATGGCATCTCTTATGGCCAGCTCGTATCAGACAGCATGAGGATGCATGCTGTGATATACAATATCCAAATTGTTGGCGAAGCAACCTATAAATTGACCCGCGAATACAAGGCCGCTCACCCGACCGTGCCATGGAACTTGATGGAAAAGATGCGGCACGTGTTGGTTCACGACTATTATAAGATTGTACCCGAAGCGGTGTGGGATGTGGTCAAAAGCGACCTCCCTGCCGTCAAGCCGGAGATACAGCGATTATTGGATGATTTCGCTATAGAGTAGCGAGAGCAATCCTTCCCCTCCGATTCTCCGACAGCCCTTTCTGCTGTTGGGGAAATATTTTTTCTCCAGTTTCAAAAAAGTTCGTATCTTTGCACTCGCAAACCGCCGAGAAATGGTTTGCCGAGAAAGTTGCATTTTTCGCCTTATTCCCTCCATGTGAACTTGGCCGTTCAACAAATAATATAAGGAATGAAAGGATGATAATGCTCCTGTTGGTTTGTATTCATACCGCGTGTAATACATCCAAAGTGGAGCGAATCATAAAGCCGTTATTTTTATATTATTGGGAGGCCAAGCCCACACATGGAAAATAGGGTCATAAATGGATGGCTCCACTTTCTTCGTTGTGTAAACTATCGCCATTGGGTCAGTGGCAAAACTAAAAAAATATAAACATGGTAAAAAAAGTTTTACTGCTTATGGTGTCGCTTCTGACGCTCGGAACAGGTGCCGTCCAAGCCCAATCAAAATTCACCCTCAAACTCGGTGGCGCTTTCCCACTGGGCAATTATGGGGATGTTTCAACGCGCTCGAATGGAAGAATCGAATCGCATGCTCTCTTTGCGGAGAGAATCTCTAGCAAGGCTGGCGCAGGTATTGGATTTAATCTCGGAGTCCAATGGAAACTCGCTTCTGTCTCCGCTGTGGAAGGACTTGATGTAGTACTTTCCCTTGACGCCTTCTACAATGGTCCAAATGACGATGTGCGCGATGCTATGGAAGAAGAATTAATACACCAAATGGAAGATTATGAATACGAATACGGCCTGGGCTCTGCCATCGACTACTCTTTTAGTATCTCTAAATATCTTAACTTTCCTGTAATGCTGGGACTTAACTGGGGAACGGGCCTTGCCCCCAATGTCGGTTTTTTCTGCGAGGCCGCGGCCGGTGCTAACCTCCGCATCATCACTGATTTTTCCACGGAGATAGAAACATCAGGTGGAACGATAGATGATGAAGCTAGTTTCAACTCTACAGTAACCTTCGGCTTTCGCGTGGCCGCAGGTGTGATATTCAACGATAAGTATTCTCTTGAATTAGGCTACTACAACCTTGGTGCTGCCAAGGTGAAAGCCGAAAACGATAGAGGTCAGGAGGTTACACTGGGTAAAATCACACCCACCCTCCTCACCCTCCGTCTAGGCATTGCACTGTGATTCTTTTTGGTTAAACATTCGTCAGTGCATTGGGCGCCGTAGAGTTCTACCGGCGCCCGCTTTTTCCCCTTTGCAACGCGTTGCCAACGACTTCACGATACGTTCTAAAATATATAATGTCGATGATATAATTAAAAATTATTATATTTTTTTTTTATTATAATTAAAAAAGTTTGTATTTTTGCAACATCGATATATTGCACGAATATGATTAAAAGACTATTAATGAGTCAAATAACCCGACGACTGTACACTGGAAAAGCTATCGTCGTTGTGGGACCGAGGCAGGTGGGGAAAACCACCTTGCTGCGGATGCTGATGGACAATAGCAACCGCCGCGTTTTGGTGTGGAATTGCGACGAACCCGATGTGCGCAGGCGCCTCTCCGAACCCTCCTCCACCGAACTTGGAGCCGCCACGGCGGGTGCCGATTTGATACTCATCGACGAGGCGCAGCGAGTACACAACATCGGCATCACGCTCAAGCTCCTCATCGATAACTTCCCGGAGAAGCAGGTGGTGGTCACCGGATCGTCGGCCATCGAACTCTCCAACTCCATCAACGAGCCCCTGACTGGACGTAAATACGAATACACCATGTTCCCCTTCTCGGCCGAAGAACTCATGGCAGAATTCGGGCCGATGGAGGAACGCCGCATGCTCGAGCATCGCCTCATCTATGGCTCCTACCCCGAGGTGGTGAACCGGCCTGGCGAAGAGCGCTGGACGCTGACCGACCTGGTGAGCAGCTATCTCTACAAAGACATCTTCTCATTCCAAGACGTGCGCAAACCCGAAATCATCGAGCAACTGCTGCAGGCTCTGGCCTTGCAGGTGGGCAGCGAGGTGTCGTTCAACGAGTTGGGACGCCTGCTGGGTCTCACTTCCGTCACCGTGCAGCGTTATATCGACCTGCTGGAGAAATCCTATGTCGTCTTCCACCTCCGCTCGCTCAGCCGCAACGTGCGCTCCGAACTGAAGAAAAGCCGCAAGGTCTACTTCTGCGACAACGGCGTGCGCAACGCAATTCTCGGCGACTTCAAACCGCTCGACCTACGCGGCGACACCGGTGCCCTTTGGGAGAACTACCTCGTCGCCGAACGCATGAAACACAACGCCTACAACACATTCTATGGCAAGAGCTACTTCTGGCGTACGCAACAACAGCAGGAGGTGGACTACATTGAAGACTACGACGGAGTGCTCCACGCCTATGAATTCAAGTGGAGTACCTCCAAGCAGCCGCGCCTGACGACCACCTTCGCCAAAGGCTATCCGGACCATACTTTCTCCGTCATCTCACCCGACAATTACCAGGCTTTCGTCGCCGGCACCCTCTAGCCATCCCCCGTCCCCCCCCCTCTCTACCCATCCCCCTGCCATGGAAGAAGATGGGAAGAAGAGGGTGTGTCCAATATGCTGTAAATCACCCTGTTGCATAGGGGCAAAAATCGGCCTTTTTTCGGCTTTTGGACGAAAAATTTTCATGTTTTTGGAGCACAATAAAAGGGGCGTTTCGGCGTTATCTTGGTAAAAAATCCATCCTATGGCAAACCAGAAAGAACAAAACCTCAAACTCACCATCGCCCCCGACGTGGCCCACGGCACCTACTCCAACCTGGCCGTCATCAGCCATTCGCCCTCCGAAATCACCCTCGACTTCGCCCAGATGCTCCCCGGCACCGACGGCGCCGTAGTCCGCCAGCGCGTCATCATGCACCCGCTGCACGCCAAGCGCCTGTTGGCCGCCCTGAACGACAACCTGAAAAAATACGAGCAGCAGTTCGGCTCCATCGACGAGCCGCGCATGATGCCCCAGGGCGACACCGTGCCCTATGACATCATCGGCAAGGCCTGACGCCCGCTGGCTGGTGGAATGCGGCGAGTGGCCCACGCTGGAAGCCCAGCGCGCGGCCGCCCGCTCGTTGTTGTCCCGCCTGCTGGGCGGGGAGGTCTCCGTCGTCCACGACTCCCGCGGCGTCCCCTACCTTCCCGACCGCCCCGGCCTCTTCGTCAGCCTCAGCCACTGCCGCCGTGCTGTGGCCGCTGCGGTGAGCCGTGAGCGCAGGGGGGGCATTGATGTCGAAAGCCGCCGCCGCGTCAGCGACAGCCTCGTCGAGCGCGTCTGCAACCCCGACGAGCTCGCCCTCGTCCGCGCCTCGGCCGACCCCACCATGGCCTTCCTCCGCCTCTGGACCCGCAAGGAAGCCGTCCTCAAATGCCGCGGCACCGGCATCCGCGGCTTCTCCAGCATGCAGTCCGCCCTCGCCGACGCCGACTTCGAAATCATCGACATCGACTGCGAAAACCCCGACGTGGTGGCATCCCTCGCCCAGTAGGGACGCGGCGGGCCGCGTCCGCAATAGAGATGGGTCGCCCGCGGACACGGCACGCCGTGTCCCTACGGACGGATGATGGTCTCGCTGCCGTCAGCCTCCACCTTGACGATGCGGCTGCCGCGCCTTTCGCCGCTCAGGAATTCCTCCAGCGGCGGCACACAGTAGTCCACCCGCCGCTTCAGCTCCTCCTCTATATCATTATATATAATAGGGGAGGGGTGCCCCGAGAGGTTGGCCGAGGTGCTCACCAGCGGCGCCCCCAGGCGGCGTATGATTTCTTGGCAAAAGGCGTGCCGCGGCACTCGGATGCCCAGCGTGCCGTCCTCGGCCGGCAGGTTGGCGGCGATGCCGTCACCCAGCAGCGGCCGCCAGATGCTTTCTGGAAGAATATAAGTAGTAGGGCGCTCTTCTGTAGGGACGCAGCGCGCTGCGTCCGTCAGCATCTCATCGATTGCGGACGCAGCACGCTGCGTCCCTACGGAGTTCCAGAGCACCAGCATGCTCTTCGAGCGGTCGCGTTCCTTCAGCGCGTAGAGCTTCTCCACGGCGTCGGCCCGCCGCGCGTCGCAGCCCACGCCCCAAATGGTGTCTGTGGGGTAGAGGATGGTGCCTCCACCGAGCAGAGTATCAACGGTTTGGTGTATGATATAGTCCATGTTCACGTTGCAAAATTACAAAAAAAATCGCCCACAGTCTTGGTATATCCACTTTTTTTCGTATCTTTGCATATTGTTAATATAGTATAAATTAATTCAACAAATTATAAACCAAAAACTTACAAAATTATGTTCAAAGGACACCCTAAAGGACTTATTGCAGCTGCACTGAGTAATATGGGCGAGCGTTTCGGCTACTATATTATGAATGCGGTCCTGACGCTGTTCATCTGCTCCAAGTTTGGTTTGAGCGATAGTACGGCGACGCTGATTTATTCGTTTTTCTATTTCGGCATCTATATTATGGCTCTGCCTGGCGGTATTATTGCTGACAGGATGCAGAACTTCAAGGGCACCATTATTGCCGGTCTTCTCACCATGGTTGTTGGCTATGTAATCCTCTCCATTCCTGCCGGCTATGGCGCCATGGATATTTCCATGAACACGGTTCTCGTCATTACTTGCTTTGCTCTTCTTGTCATTGCATTCGGTAATGGTCTCTTCAAGGGCAACCTTCAGGCTATCGTAGGTCAGATGTACGATAACTATGAGGCAGAAGCTGCCAAGCAGGGTCCCGAGGCTTTGGAAAAGGCAAAGAGCAAACGTGACCCCGGTTTCCAGATTTTCTACATGTTTATCAATGTAGGCGGACTTATTGCGCCTTTTGTGGCTCCGTTGCTCCGTAGCTGGTGGCTTGGTGTGAAAGGGATGGCTTATGAGTCGACGCTCCCCAAGCTCTGCCACATGTACCTCAACACCCCCAATGAGATGACCGCCGATCAGATCAATAACCTCAATGTGCTGATGAACCAGGTCAATCAGGGCGGGCTCGACCTTACCGATATGGGTGCCGCCTGCAGCAACTACCTCGAAGTGTTCAATACAGGCGTTCACTATAGCTTCATCGCTTCCATCGCAGCCATGCTCATCTCCCTCACTATTTTCCTTCTCACCAAAAAAAGCATGCCCAACCCCGTCAAGAAGGTTGCCGCTGCCGTCAAGGAAAGCAAGGAAGACCTCACTGCCGAGCAGCGTGCCGCTGCCATTAAGGATGTGAAACAGCGCATGGCCGGTCTCTACGCTGTGCTTGGCGTCTGCGTCTTTTTCTGGATGTCGTTCCACCAGAACGGTGTGTCGCTGTCGCTCTTTGCCCGCGACTTTGTCAATAACACTATCCCGCCTGAAATTTTCCAGTGCATCAACCCCTTCTTTGTTGTTGTGCTCACCTTCCCAATCATGTGGATTTTTGGTACCAAGTGGGGCCGAAAATTCTCTACTCCCAGCAAGATAGCCATGGGTATGGGTATCACCGCGCTTGCGTATGTATTCCTTGTGGTCTTCTCCATTGCCATGGGTTATCCCGGCTCGCAGGACTTCCTTGCCCTCCCCATCGAGCAGCAGACTGCCATGAAGGCCGGTCCCTGGGTCTTGGTTGTAACATACTTCTGCCTCACTGTGGCCGAACTCTTCATCAGCCCGCTCGGCATCAGTTTTGTGTCCAAGATTGCCCCCAAGCATATTCAAGGTATCTGCCAGGGTCTTTGGTTGGGCGCCACTGGTATCGGCAATGCACTGATTCTTTTGGGAGGCCAGCTTTATGAGAAGATGTCCAGCCTTTGGATGTGCTGGGCTGTCTTCATGGTCATATGCCTCATTGCCATGGGTATCATGCTTGGCATGCTCAAGTGGCTCGAGCGCATCACCGCCAACCAGCAGTAAATCCACGGGGGGCGACCTGCGGGCGCCCCTCTGCCAACAGAAAACCCCGAGCCTGTGGCCCGGGGTTCTTCTTTCCAATGCGTGTCTCCAGTGTGGAGGCTGACTCGGAAGGGACTACTTGTCCAACTCTTGCTGGCGCAACTGCTGGATGTAGATAGCCTTCAGCTTCTTCTCGCGGTTGACAACGCTGGGCTTGATGAACTGCTGACGACGGCGCATCTCTTTCACCACTCCGGTCTTGTCGAATTTGCGTTTCAGCTTCTTGAGGGCTCTCTCGAGGGTCTCGCCTTCTTTAATGGGAACTACGATCATTGTTAATACCTCTTTCTTGTTAGGGGTTAATAAATGGATTGAATTATCAAGACTTTATGGGTCTTCGGTAGGTTAGAACTGCAGGTGGCCGGCGGCGGCGGCATCGTTCAGGGCGGCAATGATGCCCTTCTTGTTGATGATGCGCATGCCCTTGGCGGACACTTTCAGGGTGATCCACATGTCCTCCTCGGGAATGTAGAACTTCTTGGTCTGCAGGTTGGGGGCGAAGGTGCGCTTGGTGTGGATGCGCGAGTGCGACACATTGTTGCCGACAATCACTTTCTTTCCGGTGATTTCACATTTCTTTGACATTGCTGTATACTTTTTATTGTTCTTTTACGTTATGTTTCCACGTTCTCGCCTCGGCGAAAACGGCTGCAAAAGTACTACCTTTTTCCGACATGACCAAACTCCCGCCGCCCCAAACCCTGACTTTTAAACATTTTTAACATTTTGATAATTTCAAATATCTGTATAAGAAAGATTTATATAAAAGTTAAAAACTCTTTTTAACAATCTTTTTTCAGGCACTTACACGCGCATTTTATCCCCCTGGAAATGGCTTTTTCGCAAAAATTGGACTCCTGGTACTCCGACTTCGGACGCTCGCTCCCCTGGCGCGGCATCCGCGACCCCTACCGCATCTGGCTCTCCGAAATCATTCTGCAGCAGACCCGCATCGAGCAGGGGCGCGACTATTACCACCGCTTCCTCGAGGCCTTCCCCACCGTGGCCGCCCTCGCCGCCGCCTCCGAGGAGCAGGTGCTCCGCCTCTGGCAGGGATTGGGCTACTACTCGCGCGCGCGCAATATGCACGCGTGTGCGCGATACATTATGGATGATTGCGGCGGACGCTTCCCCGACACCTACGAGGGCATCCTCCGCATGAAAGGCGTCGGCCGCTACACCGCCGCCGCCATCGCCTCCTTCGCCTTCCTCCTGCCGCACCCCGTCATCGACGGCAACGTCTACCGCTTCATCAGCCGCCTCCACGGCATTGCCACCCCCATCGGCACCGATGCCGCCTACCGCGAGTTTGAAGCCTTGTTGTCCAAGCTGATCGACCGCCGCCGGCCCGACCGCTTCAACGCTGCCCTGATGGACTTCGGCTCCCTGCAGTGCAAGCCCGTCCCCGACTGCTCCGCCTGCCCCTTCGCCGACGAGTGCGTCGCCCTGCGCACCGGTCGCGTGTCCCTCCTGCCGGTCAAACCCCTAAAAAACAAGCCCAAAGACCGTTGGTTCTACTATCTCGTCCTCCGTTGGCGACAGGGGGCCGACACCTACACCGTCCTCCATCCCCGCCGGGGCAACGACATCTGGCGCGGCCTCTACCAGTTCCCCCTCCTTGAGTCCGACCGCGAACTTGCAGACCCCGACCTCACCGAGGCCCTCCAACGCTTTGTCAAAGACAATTTTCAATTTTCAATTCTTAATTTTCAATTCTCCCCCCCACACCTCCACCAGCTCACCCACCGCACCATCCATGCCCGCTTCGCCGTGGTCGATTTGGCCTCGCCGCCGCCGTTTTTGCCCGAAAATATGGGCTGCTACTCCATGCAGCAAATAAAAAATATCCCCCTGCCAAGGTTGATTGACAAATACTTGCATGGATTGTGAATAATTTTCTGCCTGCCATGTCAGAAAAAAGTAGTACTTTCGCACCCTCATTTAACTCGAAGAAAAACGACATTATGATTGGAGTAAACAAAGTTATCCTGGTAGGAAACGTAGGAAAAAATCCCGATGTAGTCACATTCCCCTCCGAGGGCACGATGCCCGTCAAGAAAGCTTCATTCCCCCTGGCCACTACCGAGGCGCGCCGCAATCGCGACAACGAGAAAGTCGAAGTCACCGAGTGGCACAACGTCGTCTGCTGGCGTGGCCTGGCCGACGTCGCCGAGCGCATCCTCCACAAAGGGGCTCAGATATATATCGAAGGCCGCCTCCAAAGCCGCTCCTGGGAAGACCGCGACGGCAACAAGCGCCATGTCACCGAGGTGGTGGCCGACAGCCTCATCCTCCTCAATCGCCAGCGCAACGAGGAGAGCCAGCCTGTGGCCAATCCCCTGGTCGACATCCTCAACAGCAACACCGAACCCGTCGGCGACCTCCCCTTCTAGTCCTTTCTGCCCGTTTCCGCATGACAATTGTATATTTTGCCCTGGGGGAGGATATGGACATGTATTGTCAGGCATATCTCTCGATATTGAGTTTCTTGAAACAGACAGAGCCCGGCGACAGGGTGGTTGTCGTAACCTCCAATACCGATTTCTTCCGGCACTTCGACCAGGTGGAGGCCATCGCCGTCGACGACAGTCAAGTGTCTCAATGGAAAGGGAAGCACAATTTCTTCTGGCGGGCAAAGATCAAGTCTATCGAGATGATCTCTGCTCGGTATCCGGACGACGACCTGCTCTATCTTGATTGCGATACGTTTTTGTATGGCGACCTGTCCGAGTTCAAAAACCGGTTGGGGCGGGGACAAGGCTTTATGGACGGGAACGAAGGTCATCCTTCCCGCATTAAATACAAACCCCAGCGGATGTACAAATGCATCGCGGGGCACACCTACGCGGGAATCACCGTGTCGGACAGGCACGACATGTGGTGCGCCGGTGTGGTTGGCATCCCGTCGGACAAGAAACAGTGTGTCGTCGAGACGGCCTTGGCCTTGTGCGACGGCATGCTCGACGACGGTTCCGAACCCATTGTGGTTGAGCAGTATTCGTTGAGTATAGCCATGTCCGAAAAGGTAGGGCTCCAGTCGTCGAAGCCTTATGTGGCCCACTATTGGGGCAACAAGGAGGAATGGATCCCGCTTGCGCGCAAGCTCTTCCTGCAATCGTTCTTCTGCAGAGCCGGCAGGGAGGAAGAGATAAGGATGTTCGACAGGCTGCCGATCAAGGAGACCCCCATCCGGGTCAAGCGCCACAGTACCAACCGAAAGCTCAAAAATATGGTGGACAGGCTCTTCCCTGACGGGGAAAAATGGTATCTATAGTCGTAGTGCCAAATGCATGTCCGCTATTGTCCGCCCATGCGGACAATAGCGGACAAGGCCGAACTATTCCCCTAGAGAACCCCTAGGGATCCCCTACAGGGTACCTGTCAAAAACCAGGTTTGCCCAGCAGGCGGAACATGTTTTTCTTGTAGGCCTCCACGCCCGGTTGGTCGAAGGGGTTGACCCCTAGCGTGTAGCCGCTTACGCCGCAGGCAAACTCGAAGAAGTAGATCAGCTGGCCCAGCGTGTACTCGTCCACACGCTCCACCTCGATTTCCACCACCGGCACCCCGCCGGCCACATGGGCCTCGATGGTGCCCTCGGTGGCGCAGTCGTTGATTTCGGTCAGCGTCTTGGACACGAGGTAGTTGATGCCGTCCAGGTTCTCCGCGTCGCTCGGCACCGGCACGCGCGTCTTCGGGCTCTTCACCTTGACGAAGGTCTCCATCATCAGGCGCTCGCCCTCCTGCACATACTGGCCCATCGAGTGCAGATCCGTGGTGATGCTCAGGCTGTGCGGCAGCAGGCCTTTGTGCTCCTTGCCCTCGCTCTCGCCGTAGAGCTGCTTCCACCACTCGGCCATATAGCGCAGGCTCGGCAGCGCACTCACCATCATCTCCACCTTCACCCCGCTGCGATACAGCGCGTTGCGCGCTGCCGCATACATCAGCGCCGGGTTCTCCTCCAGCGAGTCTTTCTCTATGCATATTCTGCGCATGTCGCGTGCACCCTCGAGCAGGCGGTCCACATCGTAGCCCGCCATCGCTATCGGCAACAGTCCCACCGGCGTAAGCACCGAGAAGCGGCCGCCCACGTTGTCGGGGATCACATACATCGGGTAGCCCTCCTTGACGGCGATGCCGTGCAGCGCACCCCGCGCGGCATCGGTGATGGCCACGATGCGGCTCGCCGCCTCAGCCTTGCCGTACTTCTGCTCCAAGTGGGCCTTCACTATGCGGAATGCCACGGCAGGCTCTGTCGTCGTGCCCGATTTCGAGATGACGGCCACGCAGTAGTCCTCCTTGTCGAGGAATTGCAGCAACTGCGTGTAGTAGTCCTCGCCCAGCGTGTGGCCGGCGTACACGATGAAAGGCCTGTCGCCGCGCTGCGCCATGGCAAATTCCGACTGCAGCGCCTCGATCACCATCCTCGCGCCGAGGTACGAGCCCCCGATGCCTATCACCACCATCACGCGGCTTTTGGCACCGAGGCGCGCCACATCGGCCTTCAGCCTCGCAAGCATCTCGCCGTCAATCTCCTCCGGCAGGTTCACCCACCCAAGGAAATCGTTCCCGGCGGCATCGCCCTTCAGCAGGTGCTGTTTGGCCTCTTTGACCTCTGTGGCCAGCTGGGTGACAGCCGATTGGCCGATTTTGTTGGCAATATGCCCGATTTTTACTCTGATTTGTTCCATTTTTTCTGTGATTTTATGGTCTAAATTGTTCACTTTTAACACCTAAAAATAGGTGCACTGTAATTTTTTTTCATTCGTAACTGCTGAATTTTCTTGACATTAACGAATTGCATGAAAAAATATTTTCCACGAATGAAAAAATATTTGTACTTTTGCAAATCATTAGCGCTTGATAACAAGCAGAGAAGAAAATTAATATTAAAACACTTTTGATATGCTGAAAAAATTAATCAAGATGGGCGTTGTGATGTCGCTTATGCTGACATCCGTTAGCGCCTTTGCACAGAAAGCCGAGTATCCTCGGTATGGTTTCTGGAGCAATTGGTCTGTTGGTGGTGCCTTCGATCTCAACTGGGAGATCCGCCAGGGCGCCATGGGCTTCAATGATGCTCGTTGGAGAGTTAGTACCAACATGGGTATGGACCTCATGCTCCAGCAGAAGCTGAACCACGCCTTCGACTGGCGTCTCCGTTTTGGCGGTCCCACTTGGGGCAGACCCCGCACCGACACCACCGGTGTCACGGGCAAGGCCATGGATCGTCACTGGACCATCTCCGCTGACCTCCTCTTCTCCCTCAACAATGCCATTTTGGGCTACGACCCCGATCGTCGCTTCAGCCTCTACCTCCTTGCCGGTGCCGGTGTTAAGTTCAGCGGCAACTTCTTCGACAAAAAGGACGAAGAGCGCAACAACATCAACTACACCGAAGGCCGCGCCAGCGTGTTGGTCGACGCCGGTATCGGTTGCAGCTATCGTTTCGGCGAGAACCACACTGTCTTCGCTGAGTACACGATGGACTTCACCGACCTCCCCAACGTCTTCGCTGCCGACATCAACACCTACCAGCGTTGGCACCACACCAACAACATCATCCGCGTCGGTTACCTCTACAACTTTGGCGCCACTGCTACCGACAAGGCCGTTGCTGCCCAGAAAGCTATGCTGACCCAGGAGAACTTCAGCGCCCTCAACTCGCAGGTCAACAACCTCGAGCGTCAGGTTGCCAACTCCCGCAACAACGAGAAACGCCTCGAGAACCGCATCGCCGAACTCGAAGACCAGCTTGCCCAGGCTCTCGCCCAGGGCGGTAAGGGTGGTGCTGGCTCCAGCGCCGCTGCCGACAGCCTCCAGGCCGTTATCGACCAGATCAAGGCTGACCAGCTCACCTTCTACGCCATGCCTTTCTCCGTCCAGTACGATGTTAACGAGTGGAAGGTCTCTGAGGAAGAGGATGCCAAGGTCAAGGCCGTCGCCCGCGTCCTTAAAGACAACTCCGATGTTAAGGTTCTTGTTGTTGGTTTCGCCCACT
>ODAI010289177.1_pt1 | contig 13199 bp, 10 predicted proteins | sample 1539321 | NCBI WGS metagenome assembly ODAI01 (sample SAMN02144231, study PRJEB22623) | gut metagenome | biome: sheep rumen | host: Ovis aries | place: New Zealand | reverse complement strand
CTCCGCGGATCACACGGATCACACGGATTGAGGTAGAGGCTTTTTTTTTGTTTCCACGGATCACACGTATCGCACGGATTGGTGCAGGACCTTTTTTGACTCCGCGGATCACACGGATCACACGGATTGAGGTAGAGGCTTTTTTTTTGTTTCCACGGATCACACGTATCGCACGGATTGGGGCAGTGGCCTTTTGTTTTTTGTCTCCGCGGATTACGGGTATTCCACGGATTGGGGCAGGGGCCTTTGTTTTGTTTCCACGGATCACTCGTATTCCACGGATTGGTGTAGAGGCTTTTGGTTTTTTTTGTTTCCGCGGATCACACGTATCCCACGGATTGAGGTAGAGGCTTTTTGTTTTTTTGTTTCCGCGGATCACTCGTATTACACGGATTGGGGCAGTGGCCTTTTGTTTTTTGTCTCCGCGGATTACGGGTATTCCACGGATTGGGGTAGAGGCTTTTTGTTTTTTTGTTTCCGCGGATCACACGGATCACACGGATTAAGTTAGGGGCCTTTTGTTTTTTGTCTCCGCGGATTACGGGTATTCCACGGATTGGGGTAGAGGCTTTTTGCTTTTTTGTTTCCGCGGATCACACGGATCACACGGATTAAGTTAGGGGCCTTTTGTTTTTATGTTCTCACGGATTACGGGTATTCCACGGATTAGGGTAGAGGCTTTTCTTTGTTTCTGCGGATTATGAGGATTGTTGGGATAGTGGTTGTACATTATCTTTAGATGACTTTTTACTCTATCAACTCTCAATTATAACTAGCTGACGATGTCATACGATAGTTCTTCGGTGAAAGTGCTGCTCCAGTTGTTGAGGTTTGCGTTAGGTATAGGTAATAAGCCTTCTTTACCTGATGACGTTAACTGGGAGGAGGTGTATGACTTGTCGTTAAAGCAAGGTGTGGGAGCTATTGCATGCGATGGGATGCTGGAGTTGGAAAACTGCAATATTAATGAAGAGCTGTAGTATAAATGGATGGGGCTGAGTATGGTGATTGAGCAAAAATCACAGACTCAATGGAAGTTGCTATGTCAACTGTCTAGTCTGTATGCTCAACACGGCATTAAGACGAGGGTATTAAAGGGTTTTTCCTTTGCTTCCTATTATCCGAATCCTTTTCATCGGCCCTCTACCGATTTGAATATTTGTCTGTTGGGTGATTATGAGAAGGATAATCAGCTTGTAGAGGGGGGGGGAGTGAAGGTGGATAGGAATGACTCTAAGCATTCTCATTTTACCATTCACGGAGTCCATGTCGAGAATCATCAGTTCTGTGTGGGACTGAGAGGATACAAAAATATTAGAGATACTGAAAGATATTTAAGGAACATATTAGACAAAAGAGAATCTTCATTAGGAGATTCCCAAGCGTATAAACCACAATGGCTGTTTAGTGCTATTTTCTTTATGTGCCATGCAAGGACTCATTTTTTGATAGAGGAAGGGATTACACTGAAGCAGGTGTGTGATTGGATTATGTTGAGGAGAGATCAAGATTCGGCTTGTTATATGGATACTTTTTGGTCGGATTGTGATAGACTTGGGTTGATGCAGTTTGCTAAAGCATTAGACGGTGTGGCTACTTTTGTTGAACATGGTAAGGAGTTGACCGCCGAAGAAAGACTGATGGTGGAGGATATCTTGTCTGTTAAGAAACATGAGGAGAGCGATAATAAGAATCAAGCCCATCTGCGGATGATTCACGGAATGTGGAAGAATCGCTGGAAATTTAGGGCTTATTCGGATATTACCGCTTTGAGGATGATCGTGGGGTACGTGTTCGGATATTTGTTTGACAGGAAGCCCCATGTGTGATTGCCTGCCGGTATGAGATGGGTGGCAATTGCGTATTAATTGTATTTTATGAATATCCGCTATCGTCCGAAATATGAAATCGCGTCTCTCCGAGAAGCACTTATGGGGTTGATTACAATCCCCACACTGCGAAAATCGGAGATTTTCTTGTATGGGGTTATTGAGATTAAGCCTCTCCGAGGCTTCTTCGGTGCAATGCGGATAGTCATTTTGTATTTTGCCTAAGTTTTATCCTATAGTAATTGGAATAGGGAGGGTTGAAGTGGCCTTAAAACAATTAATAGTAGATGGTTAATATGGTAATAAACAGTGCTTTGTTAAGTGAGTTGGCGGGACAGGCTAAAGAAAGTCCCAGGTTAAGGCAGAACTATGACTTGCGCAACAGTTCTGAGGACAAAAGTCAGCGGATGCTGAATGCCCTTGAACCAGGCACCATCATGCCCATTCATCGTCATAGAAATAGTTCTGAGACGATGATCGTAGTTAAAGGAGCTTTGAAGGAATATTTTTATGATGAAACGGGCAAAGTGACAGGTGAGTGGGTGTGTGCGCCCAACACAGATTGTATTGGTGTGAATATTCCTGCGGGACAATGGCATAGTTTGGAATGCTTAGTTCCCGGGACGGTGTTATTTGAAGCAAAAGACGGACCGTGGGAGCCGCTAAAGGATGAAGATGTCCTGACTATTGAATAGCGAATGTGGATTTCCCTATTCAAACCTGTTGTTTTCCGATTATTTTTAGTTAATAATAAGACAATGCTTTGCTGTCCTTTCTTCTGCAACCAGCCTGAACTTTGAGGAAGTTACACTATCTTATGGCGAGCACTAAAAATGGTGCGTTTTATGTTTTGCCCTTACAGGGCGTCATTTGTAACCCAATCATTTACCCAAGGCGTTGCCATTGGGCTAGATCTGTTTAAGCCCTTTCAGGGCATTTTTAGAGGTTACCAACTCTTAATTCTCAACCCTCAACCCTCAACTCTCAATTCTCACCTTTACCCAAGGCATTGCCATTGGGCTAGATATGTTTAAGCCCTTTCAGGGCATTTCTAGAGGTTACCAACTCTTAATTCTCAACCCTCAACTCTCAACTCTCACCTTTACCCAAGGCGTTGCCATTGGGCTAGATCTGTTTAAGCCCTTTCAGGGCATTTTTAGAGGTTACCTTATATTTGAATTATTGCTGGATGGCATTTCGTTTGATGTTAACAAAGTTGCACGGAAATGGAGTTTGTTAGATTCGATTGCAAAAGTGCTGGACTACAACATCTCACTACACTTTTTTCTGAAAATAGAAGGTGCGATATCCCTATAGAGGATTGGTTAAGGTATCGATATTTTCAGAGTCCTTATGGCGAGGCCGTTATTGTGTGCGGGATGGAGAATGGGGTAGTTGAGGCCTGTATGGTGATAGAACAAGTACTGTTGATGTGTTATGGAAGGGTGCGTAGATGCGGTATTGTGAGTGTGTTGTGTTCGAATAAAGAGTCTGTTTCCCAAGATGTTGCCAATGGGTTATTGGATTTGGCTGAGAGGGTGGCAATGAATGAAGGAGTGGAAATTGTTTTTGCATTCGGTGAGTTGGCTGAACAGGTGGGGAATAATAGGGATGGCTGGTGTCGTCGCAAAGTAGATTTCCTATATCGATTTGTGCAAACCGAACCGTTCCATTCGTTATTCCGTCTCTCGGATTTGGAGAAGGCCTTTGAACCGGAGCTATTTGTGTATAGCCGAATATTCGAGAATGAATATGGTCTGCGTACAGACCTTGCAGGTATGGGGTGTGGAGTGTTTGCACCAGTGATGTCAGACGAGTTCTTGCGCTGGTACGGAGGCATCCACTATTCTAATGAAGCAGTTGCGAAGGTGTCCACTGGTAATATTGGGATAGTGGGATACGCAGGAAGAAGGTCTGGTATTAAGGAGTTTCACTTGTTAAGTGTGTACCCCATGGCGGGCGACTGTTCGCCACTGCATTATCAGGAGCGTGTTGTTGAATCAATCACTGCGAGTGTTCGTCCGGACATTATTAGCTTTGCGGAGGAAGCGTGTTTGTTAGACGGAGAGCAAACGGATTATATCTCGAATCATCTTGATTTCGTGTGTAGGGTTTTGACAGGGGATGGCGAGGATGTGGATGAGATGGCTGAGACTCTCTATCGGTGGATGAAGGTTTGGTGAGGAATAATAGTACACGGGTTACTTGGATGATGCGGTGGTGGCATGTGTGAGACTTGATAAACTTAGGATATCTGTGAATCTTTGTTCCGGACACGGATTGCACGGATTATTTTGTGCGATTCTCTAAGGTGCGGGGCGATTATCACCAATGTGATGTCCGAAAGATATGTTTTTGATTGCACACAGATTCTACGGGCGTTTGAATAGTAGCAACCTCAGGTCTAAAGTAAAAAAACTATGATGTCAGTGTTTTCTGAATCCTTAATCAGAATACGTATTTTTGGGGAGATTCATCATGCAAGTATAAGTTGAAAAAAAGTATTTATAGGAACCTTTTTATGATTGGCTGTTTCATGGCTGACTAATAGCCGATTCTTTGTGTGTTTGAATCATTTAATAATGCTTTCCTACGGCTTGTTATAGGGTTAGGTCAGTTGCAAAAGAAAGTACTGAAACACTGTTTGTAGCTATTGATATGTGTCTTAACCAAATAATGATTTGGCTTTTGTGGTTTTCCCTCAATATTTTTTGAAATGAATAAATCAGTTGATATTTTGTTAAAATTACTCAGAATTGCACTGGGGGTTGAGACGGATTTTTCATTGCCGTGTAATGTTGCATGGGAAGAGGTGTATCATTTGTCTTTAAGACAGGGTGTGGGTGCGGTTGCCTGTGATGGTTTATTAGCAATAAAAGATAATACTGTTGAAGAGGCACTAAAATATAAATGGATGGGGCAAAGCATGGTGATTGAACAAAAATATTATCGCCAGAAACAGTCCATAGCAGAATTGGCTTCTTTTTATCATCAGCATGGAATTAATATGATGCTGCTAAAAGGATATGGGCTTTCTCTTAACTATCCAGTACCAGAACACAGACCTGCTGGAGACATTGATGTTTTTCTTTTTGGTGATAAAACTAAAGCAGATGGCTATGTGGAGAGGGATTTGAAGATAAAGGTTAAGGCAAGTTATGATAAACACTCGTCATTTGTCTTTAAAGGAGCAACTGTAGAAAATCATGACGTTTTCTTTGATTTACATTCCCATCCTTCAAATAAGATGGTAAATGACTACATATATCAGTTAATAGATGGAAGAACAGAAGCAGTTGAGGTTCCGGGCTCGTACTTTGTAATTCCTAATCCAACACTTATGGCTATTCACTTGTTGCGGCACACTGCGTGTGATTTCGCTGCCAACTCTATTTCAATAAGGCAGGTAATAGACTGGTCGACATTGGTTTCCAAGAGAGGAGGTGAGATGGAGTGGTCAGTGATTATGTCGTTTGTTGAAAAAACTGGGATGTCTCGTTTTTTTCAATTGATTAGTGCTTTCTGTATTGAGAGACTCGGATTACAAAAGGAAAGTATCCCATTGTTGATAGAAGAACATTCTGATTTAGAACCATTTGTTTTAGATATTGTATGTGGGAAAAGGGTTTCTGATTTCCCCGATTCTTCTCGCAAATTAGCTTATGGTATTAGGAAAACATTGCAATTTTGGCAAAATAGATGGAAATATAAAATGGTTTATAAGGATAGTCTATTCGATTTGTATTTTTCGATTGCGAAAAATAGGTTAATTCATTAGTCGTAATTATAATAGAAAAAAAATGGAACAACGTAAAAGAATATATCTTTGTTTAGCTCATATGTCGGAGAACGGCATGGAGCAAAAGTATGTTAAAGAGGCCTTTGATACGAACTGGGTGGTACCGCTGGGTCCCAATGTGAATGGTTTTGAGGCTGACTTGGAGCAGTTTGTGGGACAGGATAAGAAAGTGGTGGCACTGGCTTCGGGCACGGCGGCTGTGCATTTGGCTCTGATTGCCTGCGGCGTGCAGCCGGGTGATGAGGTGCTTGTGCAGAGTTTTACTTTCTGTGCTTCGTCTCATCCGATTACCTACGTGGGAGCCCTACCCGTTTTTGTGGATTCAGAGAAAGATACATGGAATATGGACCCTGATTTGTTAGAAGAGGCTATCGTGGACAGGAAAGCAAAAACAGGTAAGTATCCCAAAGCTATCGTGCCTGTGGCTTTATATGGTATGCCATATAATATCAGGCGCATTATGGAGATAGGGGAGAAGTATAATATTCCTGTAATTGAAGATGCAGCAGAGGGCTTCGGTTCGCGATACGATGGTCAGGTGTTGGGTACTTTCGGAGAGTACGGTGTCCTCTCTTTCAATGGTAACAAGATGATTACTACCAGCGGTGGTGGCGCATTGATATGCCCTGATAAGGAGGCTGCTAACAAGATTATGTGGTATGCTACCCAGGCACGTGAGGCATATCCTTATTATCAACATGAAGCCATCGGCTATAACTACCGTATGAGTAATGTTTGTGCCGGCATCGGCCGCGGACAGATGACTGTCGTGGAAGACCATTTAGCTCATCACAGGCATGTGCAGAGGATGTATGAGGAACTGTTGGCTGGAGTGGATGGTATCACGGTAATGAAGGCCCCATCGAAAGAATATGATGCCAATTACTGGCTTTGTACCATGTGCCTAGATCCAGCACTACGAATTAAAGGCCAAGAAAATGCATACAAGAAAGTAATAACGAGTGCCGTCGGAGGTGCTGCAGGAGTCATACATGCAGTAGATTCCGCCACCACAGATTGTCAGCCTAATGACAATGTTGAGGCACTGAGGATGTATTTAGATTCTGCCCACATTGAGGCACGCCCCCTCTGGAAACCGATGCACAAACAACCAGTGTACAAGTGTAACCCTGCATACGTTAATGGTGCGAGCGAGAAAATATTCAAAGTGGGTATGTGTTTGCCAGCTGGACCATATGTCAACGATGAAGATGTTCGGTACATTGTAGACTGCATTATAGAATCAATTGCCCACTAGATGGATGTAATGCTTTGAGTCAGACCTATAGGGAGTGATTTTATATATGCAATTTATAACTATCAGCATATCATTTAATAAAAATGTTTTGTTTGTTCAAACTATTGTAAATGAAGCAATCTGATGTTTTTTTAGAATTAATCAGGTCTGCAATGTTGGATCGTACTCCAATTATACAACCTAATACTAAGATTGATTGGGATAGACTGCTAGAACAATCAGCAGAGCAGGGTGTTATTGGATGGGTATGGGATAGTATCAGTAAATTACCAAACGAACAACAACCGCCAAGACAACAACGTATTAGTTGGGGACTTTCGGCTCAAGAGTTATGGAGTAACTATCAGAAACATAATGAAGTCTTAGGGAAAATGGTCGCATTATGTAGGGCTAATCAGATGAAATTATTGTTACTGAAAGGATTAGGACTATCCAGTCTCTATCCTAATCCTCATTCGCGGCCATGTGGTGATATTGATATTTATTTATTTGATGATTACTACAAAGGAAATAGGGTGTTCACGGGACATGATGTGGAGAGGATAGATAAGCATGCCACCTTTCATTTTGATGGATTATTAGTTGAAAATCATTATTATTTTCTTGAACCCAACACTAGGCAGTTGAGATTGATCAATAGGTATTTGGAATCTACTTTAAATGATGTCCGTTTGACAGGGTCTGGGTATTATGTTTTTTCCCCCATTGCGAATTTTGTCTTTATAACGATGCATACATTGAAACACTTTAGAGAGACTAAGATGGTACCGTATAGAAATGTAATGGACTTTGGAATGTTCCTATACCGAAATCGAACTATTTTATCTCCTTCAATGTGTTTGGGGGTATTAGCAAATCTAAAACTAGTTAAGGGGTGTGAGATGTTGGTATATCTTTCAGAGATGATATTAGGCATAGATTTGCATGAATACCATTTTAATCAGATACCAGTAGACGATATTAGAAAGATTAGAGAATCGTATCTAATAGAGAGTGATTTCGAATCTAAAGAGATAGTTAACGACGCAGATTTGAAAAAGCCATATCGATGTATATGGCGATACGTTCCAAGATATTTGAACTATTTTGTTATTGTTCGGGCGAAATTGTCCAAACTAATTAGACATCTTTTTAAGGTTCCCGCCACGACTTCTATTATCCCTTGGTTTTACAATAAGTTATTTCCCAAATAGGTCTGCATGGATTTGAAGCTTTTCAAAATAAATGTTTAGAGTCTGGGCCTCTTTTTTATTGTTCAATGAAAGTATTAGAAATAAATGCTTGTTACTATCAAGGTAGTACTGGGACAATTGTGAGTGATTTGCAATCAATATGTAAGAAGAATGAGATTGATTGTCATGTCGCTTATGCTATTTCTTCAAGAAAACAGGTACCATCAGGATATAAGATAGGATGTCTGATTCTGAGAAAAATACATGCACTCCTTAGTAGAATAGATGGTAAACAGGCTTATTTCTCGTACGTTGAGACTTTCCTCTTAATTCGTTATATGAAGAGGCTTATGCCAGATGTTGTTCACTTGCATAATGTCCACAACAACTATCTGAATCTAAATAGTCTTTTAAAATTTTTAGCCCAAAGTAATATACCAACAGTGGTCACATTGCATGATTGCTGGTTTCATACAGGAGGTTGTTTCCATTATACTGCTGTGAGGTGTAACCGTTGGTTAGAAGGTTGTGGACATTGTCCTAAAAAGTTGAGTGATACTCCAGCTTTTTTTCGAGATAAGTCTGCTGCAATTATTGCTGATAGACAAAAGTTATTTCAGGAAATTCCCAATTTATATGTGGTGGGGGTTTCAAAGTGGATACTTCGTGATGCTCAGCAAGTTGTATTTAGAAACAGGCCTTCAACGGTTATATATAATGGTGTGGATTTAAATATATTCAAACCCCGAAAAAGTAGTTTTCGTGAAGAGATGGGGTGGAATTCAAAAGAGGTGATATTGGGTCCTGCAAGCAAATGGTTAGATCCCCTAAATAAAGGGGCGTTGGATTTTTTCCTTGGTCATCTGTCCAATAATCAAATATTGGTTCTTTTTGGGTCAAGGAAAGATGATCAATTTCTGCATCCTAAACTTCAAATAATTAAATATATTTCTGATAAAAAACTATTAACGTCTATTTATTCTTCTGCTAATGTAATGGTTAATTGCTCCCATGAAGATTCTTTATCTTTCATCAATATTGAGGCTCAGGCATGTGGAACGCCTGTTGTAACGTATGGGGGAACTGGAATAGAAGAAACAGTGGATAGTAAGTGTGGCTTTGCTGTGGAGTCGGGTGATTATGTCTCATTGTATCATGTGACCATGCGAGTTCTGAAAAATCGCCCTTCTCCAAAAGAATGTAGAGAATGGGTGGCTAATCGATTTAATAAGGATATAAATTATTTGCATTATCTTGATGTTTATAAATCTTTTTATGTATCGAGTGAAAACAGAGTCTGTATTGATCCGTAGTTCGAAATGCATTTATTCATGTCTTGAAACAGAATAGGAATGCCATGAGGGTGTCCCAAAAGCCAAGGGCACCCTCATTTCATATAACCAATAGTTTGAGGTTTGCTTCATATAAGCAATTCTCGTTAGGGAATAAATACCTATGAGACACCCTCAGTAGTACTAAATCCTATATTTTCTATGAAGAAAGCGCTTATCACCGGGGTGACGGGTCAGGATGGGTCCTATCTGTCCGAGTTTTTGATTGAGAAAGGATACGAGGTTCATGGTATTATCCGGCGGTCGTCGGTGGATTACCGTGAACGGATAGCTCATCTAGAAGGGCATCCGCAGTTCCATCTGCACTATGGAGACCTGGGCGATTCCATGTCGCTGGTGAAGGTGGTTGGGATGGTGCGGCCAGACGAGATCTATAACTTGGCTGCGCAGAGTCACGTGCAGGTATCGTTCGATTCGCCTGAGTATACTGCCAATGTGGACGCTACCGGTGTGCTTCGCGTGTTGGAGGCTGTCAGAGCTTGTGGATTGGAGAAAACCTGTCGAATCTATCAGGCTTCTACTTCGGAACTCTATGGAAAAGTGGAGGAGGTTCCACAGAATGAACTGACTCCGTTTCACCCCTATAGCCCTTACGCAGTGGCTAAGCTCTATGGTTATTGGATTGTGAAGGAATATCGAGAGGCATACAATATGTACTGCTGCTCTGGTATCTTGTTTAATCATGAGAGTGAGCGGCGTGGAGAGACTTTCGTCACTCGGAAGATCACTTTGGCTGCAGCCCGTATTGCCCAAGGGAAGCAAGATTGTCTTTATTTGGGCAACCTCTCCAGTCTGCGAGACTGGGGGTATGCCAAGGATTATGTGGAGTGTATGTGGCTGATACTGCAACAGGATAAACCGGATGATTTCGTCATTGCCACAGGGGTGCAGCATACGGTACGTGAGTTTGCCACTTTGGCATTCAAATGTGCCGGAATAGTAATTCGGTGGGAAGGAGAAGGGGCGAATGAGAAGGGAATTGATGCCAACACAGGAAAGACGGTGGTGGCAGTCAGTCCTGACTTTTACCGTCCGACAGATGTTGTGAATTTATTGGGTGACCCTACAAAGGCCAGAAAGATTCTGGGTTGGAATCCTCAGAAGACATCTTTCGAGGAGTTGGTTCATTTAATGGTCAAACACGATATGCAGAAAGTGGCAGCCGACCATGTGGCTGGGGTGATGCGGACGAATCTGGCAGAGTATTTGGAGAAAGGGGTCGTGAAATGAGTGCAAAGAAGGTGTTTGTCAGCGGATGCTACGATTTGCTGCATTCGGGTCATGTGGAGTTTTTCAAAGAGGCCGCACAGTATGGCGACCTGTATGTGGGGATTGGGTCGGACGCTACCATATTGGACTATAAGCATCATAAGACGGTCTATTCCGAACAGGAGCGTTTGTTTATGGTGAAGAGCATCCGCTATGTGAAAGATGCGTTCATCAATAAGGGCCATGGAATTATGGATTTCATACCTACGGTAGAGGCGTTGAAGCCCGACGTGCTGGTGGTGAACGAAGATGGCAGCAATGAGGAGAAACGGAGGTTCTGTGCAGAACAGGGGATTGAATATGTAGTGTTACAAAGAAAACCGTCAGAAGGCTTGGTGGCCCGTTCAAGTACAGACCTGAAGAAGAGCAAATCGACGATCCCTACGCGACTGGATTTGGCCGGGACTTGGATTGACCAGCCTTATGTGAGCTGCTATGCTCCAGGATGGGCATTGACTATCTCATTGGAACCGACTTTTGAGATTCGTGAACGGTGTGGCCTGAGCACTTCGACCAGAAATGTTATCAAGCGCATCTGGCCCTATCAGTTACCCAATATGGACCCAGAGACTTTGGCTCGTTTGGTCTTCTGCTTTGAGAATCACCCAGAACGAGAAGATGGAATTGTCAGTGGGGCACAGGACGCAATAGGCATCTGTGTGCCGGGACTGTGTCGTCACTATTATGACAATCACTTCTGGCCAGAGAAGATAGAAAACTGTCAGGACGAAGATGTTCTCTGCTGGTTGGAAGAACATATCTGCATGGTTCCTATGTTTCCCCGCAGGCCAGGATGTTCTGTTGTGGAGAACAAAGATATAACTGAAGAAAAGGTGAAGAATCTTGCAAAGGCAGCGGCGAAGTGCTGGGATGCCATAATGAAGAGGAATTTGGACGGATTTGCTTCGGCATTTAAGGCTTCGTTTGACGCACAGGTGTCTATGTTCCCCGGTATGGTGAAACCGACTATTGTGGGCAATGGGTTGAATGACGATTCAGTAGATGATGGTTTCTTACCCACGGTGCAAGACTATATCGACAAGTATTCAAAGATGCCAGGGGTGTTGGCCTGGAAAATGCCAGGGGCTGGTGGCGGAGGCTATTTGGTGCTGGTCTGCTCATCCCGACGGGCGTTTCCAGAAGAGGCCATTGAGATAACTATTAGAAGGGGAGGTATGTGATGAAAAAAAGTATTGTTGACAGAATGTACCTGCTGCCTTTTATTCTGATAGCTTCGCTCTTCTTCTTCTGGGGATTTGCACATAGCATTCTGGATATACTGAACAAGCATTTTCAAGAAGGATTTGAAATTACAAAGACCAAGTCGGCACTGATACAGTGTATGCTGTATGGTGGCTATTTCATTATGGCTTTGCCTGCTGGAAAGATTATCTCCAAGTGGGGATATAAGGTGGGTGTCATAGTTGGACTTATACTTTATGGTGTTGGGGCTTTGTTGTTCATTCCTGGCGAGAGGATAATGTCTTTCGAGTTCTTCTTATTCTGTCTGTTTATCATTGGCTGTGGTCTGACCTGCTTGGAGACTTCGGCCAATCCTTATGTAACAGTATTGGGTGATAAGGAATCGGGTCCCTCCAGACTCAATTTGGCACAGTCGCTGAATGGGCTTGGGTGGATAGTTGGGCCGATGGTTGGAAGTCTGGTGATATTTAGTGGCACTGATGGTAATAGCGGCTCGGTGGCTTTGCCATACGCGATTATCGGTGTAGTGGTGTTGGCCATTGCCGCTGTCTTTGGCCGAATGAAACTGCCTGAGATTGTCTCAACGGTGGATGATGATGGTAAAACAGATTCCAGTAGCCTTTGGAAATCCTCCATCTTTGTGATGGGCATGATTGCACTTTTCTTTTATGTGGCTGCCCAAACAGGTGTGAACAGTTTTTTTATCAATTATGTAACTGAAAATACTGATTTGTCTAACCAGACAGCTGGTTTGTTGTTATCCTTTGGGGGTATGGGGCTGTTCCTATTGGGAAGATTGATCGGCAGTTGGGTAATGAGTTATGTGAAAGCTGAAAAGTTGCTGTTGGCTTGTGCCATGGGTTCTGTCATCTGCATGACTATCGTCATTTTGGGTACCGGAATAACTGCGCTGGTAGCCTTAGTCCTGAATTATCTCTTCGAGGCCATAATGTTCCCAACGATTTTTGCCATATCGCTGCGGGGACTGAATGCACAGGACACTAAGAAAGCTTCCTCTTATCTGATTATGACCATTGTTGGAGGTGCCATCGCACCTGTCGTGATGGGTGCATTGGGTGAGGTTAAGATGGCCATAGGCTTTATTGTACCGTTTTTTTGTTATTTGGTGGTTGCGGCTTTCGCCTTTTTTGTGATGAGGAGAGCTTCTCAAATACATCACCAGAATTAAACCCAAACGCTCTAGTACAAAGTATGACTGATTCTTGCTCGTATTTCTCAATGTGGCGTGTCTTCGACACGCTGAGTAGTAGGGGTTTCGCTATCCCCACACTGCGCTCCCGTTGGTCGCTTAGTATG
>ODAI012733459.1_pt1 | contig 13200 bp, 11 predicted proteins | sample 1539321 | NCBI WGS metagenome assembly ODAI01 (sample SAMN02144231, study PRJEB22623) | gut metagenome | biome: sheep rumen | host: Ovis aries | place: New Zealand | reverse complement strand
TTTGTTCGGAACTTTCTCTATTTTTGCACCGAAAAGTATATTTTATTAGACTTATGAATCCTGCCTTTGAAATTACCAACCGGCGCAAGGCCCTTGGCATCTCCCAAAATGACCTGGCAGAGATGTCAGGAGTTTCGATTGCCACTATCAAGAACATTGAGCGGGGAAAAGGAAATCCCTCCTTCGGGACAGTAGAAAAAATTCTTGCAGTCCTGGGGATGGAAATCATTTTCAAAGTGCGGAATCCTTTTGACAAACAGTAGCATAAGCAATGAGACAACTGGGTGTATACAACAACGACGTACTGGCCGGAGTGCTCAAGGAGGAGACCCCCGGCAGAGGTTATGTGTTCGCATACTCACCGGATTACCTGTCATCGAAGGGAACACCAGTCTCCGTAACACTGCCGCTCCAATCGGCCCCCTATGAATCTGAGAGCTTGTTTCCTTTCTTTGCCAATCTGCTGCCGGAAGGCGCCAACAGGACTGTTATTTGTAGGAAGTTTCGCATCGATAAAGAAGATCTCTTCGGCCTGCTGACAGCTATGTCAGGGAAAGATTTCATCGGTTCTGTTAATGTGAGAGCGATATGATAGAGATGCCCGCATATAGCCCACGTGTCCTGAAGACCCTGTTCTTCGGGACGCAGGTTTCGCCGTATCTGGATTTCAGCATAAAAGGACTGAATAAATCCGGCGAGGCCATCGCTGCCGCCCAGCGGATCTCCGTTTCCGGCGTGCAGGAAAAATTCCCTGCTGTTATCGACGGTGGAAAGATTCGTCTTTCTCAAGATGGAGAACGTTCTACGCATATCCTCAAACCGGCTCCATGGGATGAAACAATAGCCACACGTCGGCATATCCCCGCCAATGAGCATCTGACCATGCAGATTGCCTCCCGGGTATACGGCATCCAGACGGCCGCAAACGGCCTCTGCGTGTCATCGGACGGGCAACTGGTGTACATTACCCGTCGTTTTGACATTCTTCCGGATGGGGCTAAAGTAGAGATGGAGGATTTTGCCTCTGTCTGCGGCCGCAACGAGCAAACGGACGGCACCCATTTCAAGTACAGCGGGACCTACGAAGACATTGCAGTCGGGATCCGGAAATATGTCTCAAGCTGGATGGTGGACATGGAACGTTTTTTTGACCTTGTGGTCTTCAACTATATCTATGGGAACGGAGATGACCACTTCAAGAATTTCTCCTTGATTCGTCAGGGAGAAGAATATCGCCTGGCACCGGCATACGACCTGCTCAACACCAGTTTGCACGTGCATGGAGATGATTTCGGCTTGGATGGAGGTCTTTCTTTGAATATGTTTCGCAGCGACGAGTACGACCGCACGGGACACCCCTGCCGGGCAGACTTTGATCAGTTTGCGTCTCTGATTGGGATCGTTCCCGTCCGCTCTGCGAAGATACTGGACCGGTTTATGACCATTCCTGAGGAGACTTTGTCATTGCTCCACGAGTCTTTTCTTCCCGAGAAGATGCAGCGCTCCTATCTGCGGATAGTTAAAGAAAGAGTGGCCAGGTTTTGCCGGGTTTGACATCTTCCTATCCCCTTCCTATCGTTTTCCACGGATCAGGCCGGCCGGTTTTCAGTCGCTTTGATCCGCAGCGGCAGCTTTTCCCCATAGGTGAGCGTCCGCCAGACCCATTCTACCGGGCCGAAGCGGAAGCGGCTCATCCACAGGCTGCTGAACACGATCTGCAGGGCATAGACCCCGAGGGCGATGAGTTCTGTCCCCAGCAGTCCCACCCGGTTTCCCAGACCCAGGCCGATTCCATAAAAGAGGAGGATGCCCAAGACCGACTGCCCCAGATAATTGGTGCAGGCCATCCTTCCGGGATTTGACAGGAGCTTCCATCCGGAAGCCTCCGGGGAGCGGTCGAACAGAAGGGCGAACCCGGCTGCGTAGGCAAAGCCCATGGGATAGACACTGAACAGGTAAAAGACTTCATGCACAACCCTTCCCAGCGGATGGCCGGCCATGGAGCTCCATGTGTAAAGCACCCCGACGGGAATGCCCAGGAGAAGCCCGTAAAGGAGGATCCGCTTCAAAAGCGCGGCGTTTCCCTGAACATCGGCATAAATCCGCTCACGCCCAACGGCAAAGCCGATGAGGAAGAGCCCGAGGACCTTAAAGAAACGGTGGCCGATGACAAATTCCCACATCCTTTCCACGCCGCCCTGATGCAGGAACTGAAGCACTTCCCGGTAACTCTTGGCGTCAGAGAGCCAGGTCCCGAAGTTCTCCTGCGTTATGCCGTACAGGGCGCAGATGCGCCACTGCTCCCTTTCCAGCGGGTATGCCGGCGAGGTCCCGAAAAGGGCATCCAGCAACACGGGAAGCAGGAGCAGCCCGCCTGCGCACAGGAGGATCGTCCGGGTCCTGAGTTTCCTGAACAGCGGAAGAATCATGCCGCAGAGGGCATAAAGCATCAGGATATCCCCGCTCCAGAGAAAGCAAAGGTGCGCAAGGCCGATGACAAACAGCACGGCCATTCTCCGGTAAAAAGTGCGGAGTTTTCCATCGGCATTGGCGAGCTGGATGCTGAACCCCATCCCGAACAGCAGGGAAAAGAGCGTGTAGAACTTCCCGTCTACAAGGAAGGTCTGGACGGCGCGCGTGACCTTGTCTGTGTCTGTCCAGCCGGAAGGGTCGGAGAAGGTCCACAGGGAGAATTCCGGGAAGTTCGCCAGGATGATTCCCAGGATGGCAAACCCGCGAAGGGCGTCCAGGATGACGTAGCGTTTTTTCTGCATAGGGGGGATCAGTGCTTCTCGGAGGGCTTGACAGGCTCTACGTGGATGGTGATGTGGGTGTCGGCCCCAAAACGTTCACGCAGGGCTTTTTCTATATCGTGGGCCCTGGAGTGGCTGTCCAGAAGAGAGGTTTTTCCGTCCATGCGGATATGGATTTCGATGGCATAGTGCCCGCCGATGCGCCGGGTTTTCAGGTTGTGGGGGTCCTGGACATCCGGGAAGGACGTCACGATGGAGAGGATTTCTGCCTCTGTCTCTTCCGGGAGGGAGGCTTCCATCAGATCCCGGAAGTTCTTCCCCAGGAGTTTCCAGGCCACGCGGACGATGAAGCAGCCCACTACGACGGACGCGATGGGATCCAGGACGCTCCAGTGCTCTCCCAGGAGGATGGCTCCGCCGATTCCCACAAGGGTGGCCACCGACGACAGGGCGTCGCTGCGATGATGCCAGGCGTTGGCTTCCAGGGCGGGGGAGTGCAGTTTCTTGCTCTTAGCCATCGTGTATCTGTAGATGATCTCCTTTAGGATAACGGAGGCTACTGCGCCCCAAAGCGCAATGGTTCCGGGCTTGGGGAGCGGGTTCCCCTTGAGCCAGGAATAGGTTTGGGCGGCGCCGTGGTAAAGGATTCCCCCGGCTACCACCAGCAGAAGCATCCCGACAAGGGCCGACGCCAGGGTCTCGAATTTGCCGCGGCCGTAGTCGTACTTCTTGTCGGAGGGTTTGCTGCCGATGTGTACGAATATCAGGACAACGACGTCTGTCAGGAGGTCTGACAGCGAATGGATGGCGTCTGCCACCATGGCTGAGCTTCGGCCGGCTATGCCCACGCCGAACTTCAGGACGGTGAGGATAATGTTCACCAGGCTGCCTAAAAGGGTAACCTGGTCTATCTCCTTCTCCCGCTGCTGGGTTGTGTTCTGTGTGTTTTCGTTCATAATCTTGCTGCAAAGATACGCTTTTATCTTTTATAGCGTATGAAAAGTTATTAAAGCAGTGGAAAGATTCCGCGTGACGAAACTTTTGAAAAAAGATTTGCAAAATCCAGCGAAAGATACTACATTTGCAGTCCCAACTGATACAGGGGCGTAGCTCAGCTGGTTTAGAGCGCTTCAGTCACATTGAAGAGGTCATCGGTTCGAATCCGATCGTCCCTACCAAAAAAGAAGAAGGATCCGTTCAGGGCCCTTCTTCTTTTTCTTTTTAGCGGAAGTCCACCAGGATGCGGAATACCTTACCGGGATTCTCGCTCCACCAGCGCAGGGTCTGGAGCGCCTCGGCGGGGCGCACCACCCGGGTGATGAGCTTTTCCAGGGGGGCGGCGCCTTTTTCCAGATAGCGGATCACGGCCCGGAAGTCTTCCGGCGTGGCGTTGCGGGACCCTCTGATATCCAGTTCCTTCTTCACGAACAGGCCGGTCTGGAACGTGACCTCCGATTTCGCATAGCCGATACACACCACCCTTCCCGTGAACGCGACTTCGTCCACGGCCATCCGGTAGGTGAAGGGGTTGCCCACGGCCTCGATGATCACATCGGGGCCCATGCCGCCAGTGAGTGCGTCCAGCCGCCCGTGCACGTCTTCCGTCTTTGTGTTCAGGGTGTGGGTGGCGCCCATTTCACGGGCAAGGGAGAGTTTTTCGTCGTCCAGGTCGGCCGCGATCACGGTGGCGCCGCGAAGGGCTGCCCGCACCACGGCTCCCATGCCCACCATGCCGCAGCCGATCACCAGCACCGTGTCCACATCCCTTACCCCTCCGCGGTCCACGGCGTGGAAACCCACGCTCATGGGTTCCGCCAGGGCGCAGGTCCGGGCGCTGAGTCCGCCGGCGGGAATCACTTTTTCCCACGGGAGGACAATCCGTTCCCGCATGGCGCCGTTCCGCTGCACCCCCAGGGTCTCGTTGTGCTCGCAGGCATTGAAGCGCTGGCGGCGGCAGGCGGCGCATCGGCCGCAGTTCGTGTAAGGGTTGCAGGTGACGACCATGCCGGGTTGCAGGGTGTCGGGTACGTCCGGGCCCACGGCTTCGATAACCGCCCCCACCTCATGGCCGGGGATGACGGGATCCAGCGCCATGGCGTTGCGTCCCATGAACGTGTTCAGGTCGCTGCCGCAGAACCCCACGTATTGCAGTTTCAGGAGCACTTCTCCACGGCCGGGCGCCGCGGGTGCGTCTATTTCAATGACGTTCGCTTCCTGTGAATGGGTGATTTGTAAAGCTTTCATTCCAAAGGACTTTTCTCCAAGAGAGATTTGTATTTATATCCGTATAATGCGCATACGGCAAAGCAGATGAGCGGGACGATATAGGCTATATGGTAAACGGCCTCGTTGCGGTGCATGATAAACGCGGTGAACTGCGGCACGCAGGCATTGCCCACGATGGCCATCACCAGGAAGGCGCTCCCGGATTTGGTCTGCTTGCCCAGGCCGTTGATAGCCAGGGAGAACTGCGTGGGGTAGATGATGCTCATGAAGAAAGATACCGCCAGCATGGCATACAGGCCCACATAACCTCCGAACAGCACAATCACGATGCACAGGACCACGTTGGCCAGGGCGTAGAAGGTGAGCATCTTCTCCGGGGAGAACTTGGCCATGATCAGCGTGCCCACCCATCGGCCCAGGAGGAAGAAGAGCATGTACAGGCCGAAGAACGTGGTGGCCGTGCCCTCGTCGATGCCGGCATAGTTGCAGCAGTACACCAGGAACAGGGAGTTGATGGCCGTTTGCCCGCCGTTGTAGAAGAACTGGGCGATGACGCCCCAGCGCAGATGCGGCTTGCGGAGCGTGGAGAAGTCGATGAGTTTGTCTCCTTTGGCCTGGGGAGTTTCCTCTTCGGCCACCTTGGGCAGTTTCACGGCGACCAGCAGGACGGCCACCAGGATCAGCATCCCCGCCAGGATCAGGTAGGGGAGTTTCATGGAGCCGGTCTCCATCTGGATGTATCCCTCCCAGCCGCCGGGATAGTCGGCCGGAATGGTGGCCCGGGTGTAGTTTTGCCCGCTCAGGACCAGTTTGCTCAGGAACATGGCCGATATGAACGCGCCCAGCCCGTTGAACGACTGGGCCAGGTTAAGCCGCCTGGGTGCCGTCACAGGGTCTCCCAGGACCGACACATACGGGTTTGCCGCCGTTTCCAGGAAGCACATGCCGGTGGCGATGACAAAGAATACGCACAGGTACACGCCATAGCTGTGCACCCGCGCCGCAGGGAAGAACAGCAGGCAGCCGGCGGCGGCGATCAGCAGCCCCGTCACAATCCCGATCCGGTAGCTGAACCGCCGCATGAACATGGCGATGGGGATGGGGCAGATAAAGTAGGCCAGCCAGTATGCGCTTTCCGTAAACGAGGCCTCGAACGTGTTCAGTTCGCAGGTTTTCATCAGCTGCCGGATCATGGTGGGCAGCAGGTTGCTGCTGATGGCCCACAGGAAGAACAGGCAGAAAATCAGCCCCAGGGCCAGACGTGTTTTTTTCATTCGGACATGTTTTTAATGTAGGGGAGGTCGGGAAGGTTCCCGAAACCGTAGAAACGCCGGGCGTTTTCGCCCAGGAACAACGCTTTGTCCGGCTCGGAAATCAGGCCTGACTTCAGGACAAAGTCGTAGGACATCTTATAGGTGATGGCCGTGATGGTGCGCGGGTAGTCGGAGCCCCACATCAGGCGGTCCCAGCCTACCCAGTCGGCCGCTTCCCGGATCCGGCGCACCGCCGTGGGGAAGGGGTAGAATTCGCTGTTGTACAGCCACGTGATGCCGCCGGATTCGATCATGACATTCCCGCCCTCCCGCGCCAGCATAACCTGGCTGCGGAAAGAGTCCGTCGTGGGCATCCCGAAATGGCCGATGGCCACTTTCAGCGCCGGGCATTCCCGGATCACCTCCGCCATCTGGGCGATCTGCCGCCCGTCGTCGGCAAGGCACATTGACAGCACCATCCCTTCCTTCTCCATCCGCTTGAAAACCGGCATCAGCGCCAGCAGGGACTGCTTGATCCGGTGTCCCGGGAAGGCCACGCCCCGGAGGCCGGCGCGGATCACCGCCTCCAGCTCTTCCTCGTTCCAGGCCATTCCCATACAGAAGAATCGGTCGGGGTACCGTTTCTGGACGGTCTGCAGGTATTCGTTCTGACAACCGTCAATAAGCTCCTGCACCACCACGGCCCCGCCCACCTGGGCATAGTCCATGTTGGAGAGGAACACTTCGGCCGTGTTTCGCCCGTCCACAAGGAAAGGCGGCAGCATTTGCACCTCCTGGTCCAGGAAAATGCTGCGTCCGTTTTTCAGCGACAGGATCCGCTTCCCGTCCACCCAGGTGTCCTGCCGCAGCCACAGATGGCTGTGTGCGTCGATTATGAGTTTGCCCACGTTACGCGCTGCTGATTGCCGATAATCTCCTTAACTTCCTTGACCAGGTCCCAGTCCATGGGCTCGTTCACCCACTGGATGTTGCGCCGGACATTGTCCGGGTTGGCCGACGAGAACAGGGTTCCCGCAATGCGGGGGTGGCTCACGCTGAATTGCATGGCCAGTTTCTCGATGGGATAGCCCTTCTTGTCGCAGTACAGGGCGGCCTGGTGACAGGCCTCTACCAGCGCTTTCGGCGCCGGGTGCCAGTCGGGAACGCCGCGAAGGGTTAGGAGGCCCATCCCCAGCGGCGAGGCGTTGATGATGCCCACCCCGTGGGCTTCGAAAAAGTCCATATAGTCTGTCAGGGCGTCGTCGTTCAGGCAGTAGTGGCAGAAGTTCAGGATGCTTTCCACGGTCCCTTCCTTCGTGTGCTCCACCACCCATTTCAAGTTTTCCAGCTGCAGGTCGGTGATGCCCACGTGCCCCACAACGCCCTTTTTCTTGAGCTCCACCAGGGCCGGCAGGGTCTCGTCCACGACTTTCTGCAGACCGCCTTCCATGGCGGCCTGGAACTCGATGTCGTGCACGTTGATTAGGTCGATATGGTCTATTCCCAGCCGCTCCATGCTCTCATAGACGCTTTCGGTGGCGCGGCGGGCGGAATAGTCCCAGGTGTTCACTCCGTCTTTTCCGTATCGGCCCACCTTGGTGCTCAGGTAGTATTTGTCCCGGGGGATGTACTTGAGCGCTTTCCCTAGCACCGTCTCTGCCTTATAATGCCCGTAGTAAGGGCTTACGTCGATGAAATTGATGCCGCCTTCGATGGCCGCTTCCACGGCTTTGATGCTCTCCGCCTCCCGGGTTTCGTGGAACACGCTTCCCAGGGAGGAGGCTCCGAAACACAGGCTGGAAATCTTCAGCCCCGTCTTTCCAAGTTCTCTGTACTCCATAGTGTTATTAAGTTCTGTCTATACAAAGATAAGACAAAATCCCGCCGGATGGCACCCGGCGGGAGGGGAGAATCCTTCCAAAGAACGGAAAGTCGCTTCTTTTGACCTTTTTTTAAAACTCGGTCCTATTCCACCGTGACCGATTTGGCCAGGTTCCGGGGCTGGTCCACGTTCCGGCCCTTGTTCACGGCGATGTAATAGGCCAGCAGCTGCAGCGGAATGATAGACACCACGGGCATCAGGCATTCGGCCGTGGAGGGAACTTCGATGCAGAAGTCGGCCCGTTTCCGGAGCTGGGTGTCGCCCTCGGAGATGACGGCGATGATCTTGCCGCCCCGCGCCTTGATCTCCTCGATGTTGGAGACGGTTTTCTCGTAGGTGTGGTCCAGGGTGGCGATGACCACGGTGGGCATTTCCGCATCGATCAGGGCGATGGGCCCGTGCTTCATCTCGGCGGCCGGCAGGCCTTCGGCATGGATGTAGGAGATTTCCTTCAGCTTCAGCGCGCCCTCCAGGGCGGTGGGGTAGTTGTAGCCGCGTCCCAGGTAGATGAAATTGTGGGCGTAGGTGAAGATGCCGGAGAGTTTCTCCACGGCTGGCGCACATTCCAGCACCTTCCGGATGGTGTCCGGCAGGCGGAGCAGGGCGTCGGCCATCTGGTGATACTCTTCCTCAGCAAGGGTGCCGCGCAGTTTCCCCACCACCAGCGCCAGCATGGCCATCACCGTCACCTGGCCGGTGAACGCTTTGGTGGATGCCACACCGATTTCCGGCCCCACATGGATGTACGTGCCCGAATCCGTGGCACGGGCGATGGAAGAGCCGATGACATTGCAGATCCCGTACACGAAGGCGCCTTCCCGCCGGGCGATCTCCACGGCGGCCAGCGTGTCGGCCGTCTCGCCGGACTGGGACACGGCGATGACCACGTCGTCTTTGCGGATGATGGGATTCCGGTAGCGGAATTCGGAGGCATACTCCACTTCCACGGGGATCCGGCACAGGTTCTCGATGAGGTGTTCGCCGATCAGGGAGGCATGCCACGATGTTCCGCACGCCACGAAAATGATCCGGCCGGCCTTCAGGAAGCGCTCCTTGTTGTCCAGCACGCCGGAGAGGATGATCTCCCGGCTGTCGGGACTCACGCGCCCGCGGATGCAGTCTACGAGGGTGTCCGGCTGCTCGTGGATCTCCTTGAGCATGAAGTGCGGGAACCCGCCCTTTTCCAGCTGGGAGATGGACATTTCCAGTTTTTGGATATTCACCTGGGAGTCTTCTCCTTCCAGGGTTTTGATCTGGAGGGGCTTCCCCTTTTCAATGACCGCCACTTCGCCGTCGTTCAGGTACACGAACTTCTGGGTATAGTCGATGATGGATGCGGCGTCGGAGCTCAGGAAATACTCGCCTTCCCCGATGCCGATCGCCATGGGCGAGCTTTGCCGGGCGGCGATGATCCGGTCCGGGTCTCCGCGTTTGACGATGGCGATCGCGTAGGCGCCCACAACCTGCCTCAGCGCCATCCGCACCGCTTCTTCCAGGGTACATTCGTTGGTGTCCTGGATGTATTCGATCAGGTTCACCAGGACTTCGGAGTCCGTGCTGCTGCGGAAGGTGTATCCGTGGCTTTTCAGCGCATCCTTCAGCACCCGGAAATTCTCGATGATCCCGTTGTGGATCAGGGCGATCCGTCCCGACTGGGAGAAGTGGGGATGCGCATTGGCGTCGTTGGGCGCCCCGTGGGTGGCCCAGCGCGTATGTCCGATCCCGATGGTGCTTTCGGTGTCTTTCCCTTCCAGGAAGTGCTCCAGGTCTTCCACCTTGCCTTTGCATTTGTACAGTTCAATCTGGCCGTCCCTGCCTATGAGGGCGACACCGGCGCTGTCATAGCCTCTGTACTCAAGCCTATGCAACCCTTTGATAATGACGGGACACGCCTGGCGGTACCCGACATAACCTACGATTCCACACATAATGGAAGAATATGTCTTGTTTGAAAATTAAAAGAATAACAGTTCGCGGTACTTCGGAAGCGGCCACAGGGCGTCGTCCACCAGCATTTCCAGGTTGTCGGCGCTTTCCCGCACACGCACCATCTTCTCCATCACTTCGGTGGAGTAGGAGAGGGCGCGCCGGGTCATGTCGGCCATGCGGTTGGCCTTCTTGCGGGCTTCTACCAGGGCCTGGGTGTCTTCCGAAAGGGCGTTGATGGAACCGGCGATTTTCCGGTAGGTTTCAATGTCGGCCTTGCACAGGTCTTTGAACTCTTCCCCGAAGATGTCCTTGCTGCCCTGGATGCTCCGCATCAGGATGTCCTGATAGTTTACGGCGGCGGGAATCACGTGATTCAGGCAGATATCCCCGATAACCCGGGCTTCGATCTGCAGTTTTTTCACGTATGTCTCTTCCTGCACCTCTACCCGGGCCTCGATCTCGTTGGGGGAGAGCACGCCGGTTTCGGTGAACAGCTGCACGGATTCGGGCTTGCGGAAGGCCTGGAAGGCCACCGGGACATTGGTTACAGGGGTGAGCCCCCTGCGGCGGGCTTCCTCCAGCCACTCGTCGGAGTAGCCGTTGCCCTCGAACATGACGGGGCGGGCTTCCTCCAGAAATTCCCGGATGACGGTAAGCAGGGCTTTGTCCAGCTCTTCTCCCTTGCCGGTGAGGGCGTCTACCCGGGAGCGGAACACCTTGAGGCTTTCCGCCACGGCGGCGTTGAGCACGAAGGTGGCGCCGGCGGCATTGGCCGACGACCCCACGGCGCGGAACTCGAAGCGGTTGCCGGTGAAGGCGAAGGGGGAGGTGCGGTTCCGGTCTGTGTTGTCCGGGATAATCTCCGGGATGGAGCTGACCATGTCTATGCTGCGCCGGACTTCTTCGGGTTCGGAAGCGTCTTCCATGCGCAGGATGGCGTCGAACACCTTGCTCAGGGTGGAGCCGGAGAAGACCGACATCACGGCGGGCGGAGCCTCGTGGCCGCCCAGGCGGTAAGAGTTGTTCAGCGAGCACACGGAGGCCATCAGGAGGTAGTCGTGCCGGCAGACGGCGCGTACCACCGACGCGTAAAAGGCCAGGAACTGCAGGTTTTTCATGGGGGTCTTCCCCGGAGAGAGCAGGTTCACGCCCGTATTGGTGGAGATGGACCAGTTGCAGTGCTTTCCGCTGCCGTTCACTCCCTGGAAGGGTTTCTCGTGGAAGAGGACCTTGAGCTGATGCTTTTCCGCCACCTTCTGCATCACGATCATCAGGAGCATGTTCTGGTCGATGGCGGTGGTGATTTCCGAGAACACCGGGGCGCACTCGAACTGGTTCGGGGCTACCTCGTTGTGGCGGGTCTGGAGCGGAATGCCCAGTTTATAGGCCTCTGTCTCAAAGTCTTTCATGAACAGGGCCACGCGGGAGGGGATGGCGCCGAAGTAATGGTCCGACAGCTGCTGGTCTTTGGCCGACGTGTGGCCGATCACCGTGCGGGAACACAGCTGCAGGTCCGGGCGGGCATTGTACAGGGCTTCGTCTACCAGGAAGTATTCCTGTTCCAGGCCCACGTTGACTGTGATACCGGTGACTTGCGGGTCGAAGAGCCGGGCTACGGCGGTGGCGGCTGCATCCAGCGCCTGGATCGAGCGCAGGTTGGGGACTTTCATGTCCAGGGCCTCTCCCGTGTAGGAGACGAAGACGGAAGGAATGCAGAGGGTCCCGTCCAGGACGAAGGCGGGGGAGTTGGGATCCCAGGCGGAATAACCGCGGGCTTCAAAGGTGTTGCGCAGGCCTCCGTTCGGGAAACTGGAGGCATCCGGTTCCTGCTGGACCAGGGCGCTGCCCTTGAAACGCTCCATGGGGTCTCCGTCCTTGAGGGAGATGAAGGCTTCGTGTTTTTCTGCGGTGGAACCGGTAAGCGGCTGGAAGAGATGGGTGTAGTGGGTGGCACCCCGTTCGATGGCCCAGGATTTCATGGCGGAGGCTATTTCGTCGGCCATTTTCCGGTCTATCTTGTTCCCGGTTTTCCGGGCTTCCAGGATGGCGCGGAATGCGGCGTCGGACATGTACTTCCGCATGGTTTCCAAGGCAAACACATTCTGGCCGAAGTACGTCGAAATCGGCCCGTTTTCCACGTAATGCCTCTTGGGATTGCGTGAGGACGCCACGGCGAGCGCCCTTTCTCTGAATGTTGCCATAGTATAAAAAATTAAACCGTAAGCACCGGCACGGCGGCCTGCACTTACGGATGGCAAAGATAAAAAATATTTTAGAAAGTTCGGCTAAGATTTTTCGTTTACTTGAGTATGCCGTCCAGGAAACGGACAAGGGTGCGCTGCTGCGCTTTGCCGCAGTGGTGGCCGCCCTCGAAGAATTCCGTTTGCAGGGCTCCGTCGGCCCCTTCTTCCCTGTAAAGCTGCTGCAGGGTGCGGAAAGCTTCCGCCGTGGCTTCTTCCGGGAACAGATGGTCCGTGCGTCCGCTCAGGAAAAGAAAGGGTTTGGGGGCCAGCGCGCGGCCGATGTCGGGAAAGTCGTACCGGCTGCGAAGGCGGGGGATCATCATCGAATAGTCCGACGCCGACGGGGGCTGCGCCTGGGTGCGCTTGAGGGTCATCCAGCACAGCGCCGCGCCGGTTTTCACCTCCTGGCAGAAGGCGGCCAGCAGCCAGGCCCGGTGGGCGCCCATGGACCAGCCGAAGCAGCCCACTTCCCGCACGTTGGGAAGGCTTTTCAGCAGGCGGGCGGCAGCTGCGTCTTCGTTCAGGGTTTGCTCGGCCCAGATCACGCCCCGGCGGTGCAGGCTGTCATAGACTGCCCGCTGGCCTTCATAGACTTCCTGTTTCAGCTCCCGGATTCCGTCCTTGGGGGCGTCGCCGAACTGCATCCGGCTCCAGCGCCGGCATTTTTCACTGCTGCGGGAGCCCCAGTACAGGGCGTCCGGCACCAAGACCACGTAACCCAGGGAGGCCAGGCTGTCGGCAAAAAATACGCCGTCAAAGCCGTCCCGCACCCATTGGCGGGCGCTTTCCCGGATGTGCTGCGGTGTGCCGGCAAGGGGACGCACCAGCTTTTCCTTGCCGATATCGAAGCGGGCGCCGTGGTCGTGCAGCAGCACCAGGCCGGGATGCTTCTCCCCGTCTGCAGGTGAGAGCAG
>ODAI012041200.1_pt1 | contig 13200 bp, 10 predicted proteins | sample 1539321 | NCBI WGS metagenome assembly ODAI01 (sample SAMN02144231, study PRJEB22623) | gut metagenome | biome: sheep rumen | host: Ovis aries | place: New Zealand | reverse complement strand
TGCCCAACAACATCATCTTCAACAACACGCGCTTCACCGACCGGCACGGGAAACAGGGAAGGCTTAGCGGAGCATTGCACCATCAATATCTCACCAAGCTCACCTATGACCTCCACATTGACGCCGACCATTTGCTGTGCTATGACTTCGATTCCTTTGGCGACAACACCTTCTACGGCACAATCATCGCCTCGGGCACTTGCGACATCAAAGGACGTAGCGGAAGAATAGACTTCGACATCAATGCAACGGCCCACCAAGGGTCGTTCATCGAGTACGATGCTGCCAGCCCCGATGCCATCACGAACCAGGAGTTTATCACATGGAGAGACCGCAGCACGCTCGATGAAAACGAGGAAAATCATGAACAGACGGAGAAAGCCACTACCATGCAACCGGCAGCTCCGTCATCGGCCGACATGCACATCAATTTTCTTGTCAACGCCACGCCCGACTTCACGCTTCGGGTGTTGATGGACAAAGGTACTGGTGACCATATTGCGCTCAATGGCAATGGAACGATACGCGCCACATGGCACAACTACGGATCGTTCGACATGTTCGGCAACTATCTTGTCGATCACGGCTACTATAAGTTCACGATTCAGAATCTTCTGCAGCGTGAGTTCCAGTTCGAACAAGGCGGTTCCATCGTCTTCGGAGGTAATGCCTACAGCGCCAAGCTCAACCTTCCCGCACGGTACACGCTTAATGGTGTGAGCTTGTCCGACCTTCAGATAGGGGAAAGCTTTTCATCTAACAATGTACGTGTAGACTGCCTGATGGACATCACGGGAACTCCCGCCAATCCTCTCGTGGCTTTCGACATCGAAATGCCTTCTGTCGGAACTGATGCCAACCAGATGATACGTTCGCTCATCAACAGCGAACAGGAAATGAACCAGCAGGTTATCTATCTGCTCAGCATCGGACGTTTCTACAACCCGCGGCCTAACAATGCTGATATGAACACCCCCCAGAGCCAGGCTTCGCTTGCCATGCAAAGCTTGCTTAGCGGTACCATTAGCCAACAGATCAATAACGCCCTGAAATCGGTGATGAACACAAGCAACTGGAACCTCGGCGCCAACATTGCTACGGGTCAGGACGGTTTCAACAATGCTGAATATGAAGGACTGCTCAGCGGCAGCCTGCTCAACAACCGCCTGCTCATCAACGGACAGTTCGGCTATCGCGATAACGCCAATGCAACGACATCGTTCATCGGCGACTTTGACATCAGATACCTGCTGCAGCCCAACGGAAACCTCGCAATCAAGGTTTACAACCAAGCCAACGACCGCTATTTCACGCGTAACACGCTCAACACGCAGGGCATTGGCCTCATTATGAAGAAAGACTTCGACTTCCGCGACCTCTTCACCCACATGAAGAAGCGGAAAAACCTCAAGCCTCACAAAACACCTTTCGTCGAAGGAAGTTCGAAATGATAGATGTCGCGGCCGACAGCCATTTTCAATGCCCTTGCCAACGACTTGAAGATGCCCTCAATCTTGTGATGTTCGTTCTGCCCTTCTGCCTTGATGTTCAGGTTCATCAGCGCAGCATCGCTCAGACTCTTGAAGAAGTGTAGGAACATCTCTGTCGGTACGTCGCCGATACGCTCGCGCCGGAAGTCAGCGTCCCACACCAGCCAGGGCCGCCCGCCGAAGTCGAGTGCCGTCCGGCACAGACAATCATCCATCGGCAGACAATAGCCGTACCGTTCAATACCCCGTTTGTCGCCCAAAGCTTTCCTTATACATTCGCCCAGAGCTATTGCAGTGTCCTCAATGGTGTGATGCTCGTCCACATGCAGGTCACCGCGTGTTTCTATCGTGAGGTCCATCATCCCATGCTTGCCGATTTGCTCAAGCATGTGGTCGAAGAATCCCAGTCCCGTGGCGATATTGCAACGCCCTGAGCCGTCGAGATTCAGCGCCACATAGATGTCTGTCTCCTTCGTCACGCGCTTCACTTCGGCCTTGCGCTCCCCTGCAAAGAGTATCTCGGCTATCTTGTCCCAGGTCATGTTGTCGCCCAGAATCAGGGCGTGACATCCCAGATTCTCGGCCAGCTGGCGGTCTGTCTCTCGGTCGCCAATAACGTAGCTACCGGCAAGGTCGTAGGCTTCGTTGCCTATATATTCGGTGAGCATACCCGTTCCGGGTTTGCGGTTGGGGTGATTGTCTTCAGGGAAATGAGGATCTATCTTGATGTCGTCAAATGTAATACCCTCACCTTCGAGCGTCTGAATCACAAAGTTATGCACCGGCCAGAACGTGTCTTCAGGAAAAGCGTCTGTCCCCAGACCGTCCTGGTTGCTCACCATGACGAACCTGAAGTCGAGCTTTTCACGTATGAACGACAGGTTCCTGAACACGCCCTTCACGAAGCTGAGCTTCTCGAAGGCATCAATCTGCTCGTCGGCAGGCTCCTCGATGAGCGTACCGTCGCGGTCGATGAATAGAATCTTCTGTGGTTTCATATTTCTTTCGGGAGTTGTCTATGCTTCTTGATCATCCGTCTGCAGCGCATAACGGCTCTTGTTCCGCTCTTCTTCACGCGTTGTCACGCTGCCATACATGAAATAACCTACAATCATCAGGAAAACGATCACAAACGATGCCACGAACGCTGTTGCCACTATCACGCCGCCCACGAGGAGTCCGAAATAAGAAGGCACACCAGCCGGGTCTCCTTCCATGGAACCCACTAAAGAGACGCGCTGGGCCATCGTCAGCACTATCATCGGCATCGATACAACAAGTATCACCAAGGCTGCGCACAATGTGGCAAGCAGCTGCGTGAGGAACAGATACCCCCAATGGCGCAGACCGATTGCATACCCCTTGAAGAACAAGCTCAGGAAGCGCTCGTTTGTCTTCACGATGTACTGATAGGCAGGGTAAGTCACAGGAACCCATAACAGCCCCATCGTTACCAAGGAGAGGATGAAAACGGGTAGCAGGCAGAGCATCAGCGCCAACAGCCGCACCATGTTCCAAACTAAGCTTTTGCCGTTGAACATCATCGTTGTACGGCCGTAGAGAAACAGTTTCGACAGCATCGCAATTCCCACCACAAGCAACCACATACCAAAAGGCAATAGCCAGCGACCCATGGTCAGGCCCTCAACCACCGAAGGCCAGAAGGCAGCGAACACGAACGACGTCAGCCAGCTACCTATGGCGAAGACCAGGGCAAAAGGCCACACGAAACGGAACAAATCGCGGAAATTGCGCGTGAAAGCCGCATAGGCGGCACTCACCGTCGAGGCGTACCCGCGGTTCTTCATCACCTCTTCTTCTCTTAGTGCAATCATCATGAAGGATGTTTTTTCGATGCAAAGATACGACTAAGTGAGCAAAACGCAAAAGAAAAGTTTCCGAAAAGTGTTAATAAAACCAAACAGAAAAAGCTAAAATGGGAAAATGGGAAAAAGTAAAGAATGCTTACATGATGATTGGGACTAAGTGAGCATGTCATTAGGGCCTAGTGATGTCGTCATTAGGGCTTAGTAATGTTGTCATTAGGGCTTAGTGATGTTGTCATTAGGGCTTAGTAATGTTGTCATTAGGGCTTAGTGATGTTGTCATTAGGCCGTAGTGACGTGCTGAAACGCGGCGTCGCCGTAGGGAGCTGCTTACAACTGCGGCACAACAAATCGTGCGATTTGTACAACTTTTCCCATTATCACATTTTAGCTTTTTCTATTTGATTTTGTTGACACTTTCAGAAACGCCTAAAGTCAAAAGAACGGCTTTTTGAGTGCCACATGCCTGCCGGGAACATGGGTACAAGAGAGGTGACGGCACGTCATGAAAGAAACAAATCAAAAAAACTGACATGAAAAAAGAAAAGAAATATCACGGCGTGGTGGTTCCGATGGTGACTCCACTGACCCGCGATGGTGAGATTGACGTGCAGGCTGTTGAGCGCATTGCGCAGAATTTCGTAGAATGGAAGGTGTCGCCGCTGCTCATGGGAACTACAGGCGAAGGACCTTCCGTGTCTATAGAACAAGGATGCGCGCTGATCAAGGCCGTGAAGACAACCTGCGGAAACAAGGCTACCGTCTATACGGCCATTCCGGGCAACTGCGTGGCCGAGCAGCTGTTGGCAGCCGAGCGCTTCGGCGTTGCCGGCGCTGACGTGATAGCCGCTACCCTGCCCTGCTACTACGCTCTGACACCGAGAGAGATGGAGAACTATTTCCTGATGCTGGCCGATGCTGTCCATTTGCCGCTCATGATCTATAACATCACCATCACGACGCACATGAGCATTCCGCTAGATGTTGTAGAGCGACTGAGCCACCATCCGAACATCGTGGGTATGAAAGACTCTGAAAACAACATTCCGCGAATGGAACAGGCTCTGGAGCTCTTCGCCGGGCGCGATGACTTCAGCTATTTCTGCGGATGTGCCGCCAATTCGGCAGCAGCCCTGAAGCTGGGGGCCGACGGCATAGTGCCCAGCGTGGGTAACTTCTGGCCAGAGGCGTATGAAAAGCTCTACGAAGCTGGTATAGCCGGGCGCGACGACGAAGCGTCGGCATGGCAACAGAAGACCATCGAGATTGGTAAAGTGAACACCGTGGGCTTCACGCTGGGTGAATCGCTGGCAGGTCTGAAGGTAATCATGAAGACGTTGGGCCTCTGCGAAGAGTATATGTTGCCACCACTGATGATGCTCGACGAGGAGAGAGCCTCGGCTGTGAGACAGGCCTTCGCACAAACATTCGGGACCCCCTCCTAACCTCCCCGAGGGGAGGAATCTGGGTGAAGTGTGAAAAGCATGCACAAGTAGAGTATTTTTGATTTCCTAAAGAAGACAATATGGTTCATAGCAGTGTTCATTGGATAGACCTTGCCATTCTGATCCTCTCACTCGTTGCCGCTGTAGGCGTGGGCGTGTGGTTCTCGCGACGACAAGACAGCACAAAGAGCTATTTCGCCGCCAACGGCAGTGTGCCGGCATGGGCGGTAGGTATGTCGATGTTTGCAACAATCATCAGCAGCGTCACATTCCTGGCCTACCCCGGCGCCGCTTATTCGGGCAACTGGATTCTTCTGGTACAGGGTCTGATGGTGCCTATCGTGCTGGTGAGCATGATATGGTTCATCGTACCGCTCTTCCGCCGCGTCATCAGGTTGAGCACTTACGAGTATTTCGAGCGCCGATTCGGACCGTTCGCGCGGTTCTACAGCTCTGTAGCTTTCGTGCTGGAGCACTTCTCGAAGATGGGTACCATTCTCTACCTCATGGGCATTGCCATGACGGCGTTTACAGGAATCGACATCACTTACATTATTATAATAATAGGTGTGGTGGTGATTCTGCTCACCTATCTTGGTGGCATGGAAGCAATCATCTGGATGGACGTGGTGCAGGGCTTCCTTCTCATCCTGGGCGGTTGCATCACTGTGGCCATGCTATTCTGGTTGACCGACGGTGGAGCTTCGACAATCTTCCGCGTGGCTGGAGAGTACAACAAGATTGACGTCGGACCGTATGACTGGGACCTGACGCAGCTGACATTCATCGTGATGGTGCTCAACGGTATCTTCTACGCAGTGCAGAAATACGGTACGGACCAGTCGATTGTTCAGCGCTACCTTGCGGCGAAGGACGAGAAGAGCGCGATGAAGGCATCGTATATGGGCATTCTGATGAGTGTTCCGGCATGGACGCTGTTCATGTTTGTGGGAACGTGCTTGTTTGTCTACTACAAAGTTAACAGTGGCCTGCTGCCCGAAGGGATCAAGAGCGACGAGGTATTCCCCTATTTCATTGCGACCGAGTTGCCTGTGGGCATCACGGGCTTGATTATCGCCGCCTTGGCCGCGGGTGCCATCTCGTCGATTGACAGCGACGTGAACTGCATCTCAGCCATCGTGGTGGAAGACTACTACTCGCGCTTCCGCCCGCAAGCCACCGACCGCCAGAAACTGCGAGTCGGGAGGGTGTCAGTGCTGGTAATCGGCATTCTGAGCATATTCATCGCCCTGCTCTATGTGGCATGGGGAGGCGAGGGTGTGCTGGGAACTCTCTTCGGACTGTATGCCATCGTGTCGGCTGGTATCGTGGGAATATTCCTGCTGGGGCTGTTTTCGCGTCGCGCCAACTGGCAGGGGCTCTACATCGGAATAGCTGCAGCTGTGCTCTATACGGCCTATGCCGTGCTCACTTCGAGCAAGTTTGAAACATCGGGTGGCGAGAAGGCATTGCTGCTCGACCTTGGAGAGTGGAATTTCACGCACCATAAGTACATGCTCGGCGTGTACAGTCACCTGATTGTCCTCGTGGTGGGATACGTGGCAAGCCTGTTCTTCAAGACTCCCCCAGCCGACAAGGAACTCACAATCTACGGTTATCTGGAAGAAAGGAAACAAAATAAAAGCAAACAATGAAACCAATCATAGCCATTACGATGGGCGACCCGGCAGGCATTGGTCCCGAGATCATCGTCAAATCGCTCAGCATGCCTGAAACGTACGCCAAATGCAGGCCTTTGGTGACAGGTGACGCCAAGGTGATGGCGTGGGCTGTAAAGATGCTGAAAGCTCCGCTGGCCATTCATGCCATCAGCAATGTGGAAGAAGCCGTTTTTGAACATGGCACCATCGATGTACTCGACCTCAAGTGCATTGACATGGAGGTTTTCTGCCCAGGAGTGGTGCAGCCACAATGCGGTCATGCGGCCTTCGTGAGCATCGTCAAGGCCATCGAACTGGCCATGTCGGGCGAGGTTGATGCCACGGTGACGGCTCCCCTGAACAAGGAAGCGCTGCACAAAGGCGGTCACAATTTCGACGGTCACACCGAGATTTACGCCCATTTCACGGGAACGAAGAAGTATGCCATGTTGCTTGCCGACGAGTTCCTCAGAGTGATTCATGTGTCGACCCATGTGTCGTTGCGCGAAGCATGCGACCGCGTAAAGAAAAACCGTATCATCGAAGTGACCGAACTGATAGACGATGCTTGTCGGCAGTTCGGCATCGACAAGCCACGAATCGGAATAGCCGGTCTGAATCCACATGCCAGCGACGGCGGTCTGTTCGGGTGGGAAGAAGAGAAAGAAATAGCTCCTGCTGTCGAATCTTTGCGTCAGCGCGGCTTCGATGTGGATGGTCCGGTGCCTCCCGATACCCTCTTCGCCAAAGCTCGATGCGGCAAATACGACGGTTGCGTGGCCATGTATCACGACCAAGGCCATATTCCTTTCAAGGTGGTAGGGTTTCAATGGAACAAGGAAACGGGCAGGATGGAGGCTGCCAAGGGTGTGAACATCACGCTCGGACTGCCTATTATCCGCGTGAGCGTAGACCACGGTACAGCCTTCGATGTTGCCGGTCAGGGCATTGCTGCCCCTGATGCGCTGTTGCTGTCGATCGACTATGCCACAAAGATGGCTCAAAACAAGAAACGGTGATTATTGTCGTTGCCGATGATCTGACAGGTGCTGCCGAGATGGCTGGCATTGCCTGGCGAAGAGGTTGCCAGGTGGGCTTCGTTGTTGATGATGATCAACACGATGAAACCACGGAAAAGCAGATGAAAGATGCCCGAAGTCGAGGCATCGATGTGATGGTGGTGGCTACCGACGCTCGTTCGCAAAGCTCGATCGAGGCTGAAAAAACGATGCAACGCGTGCTGAAAGGTTTTGAAGCTAGCGATGACCGTCTGTTCAAGAAAACCGATTCAGCCCTGCGCGGACATATCGTGGCAGAAATAAAGGCAATGATGAAGATTCTCGGCATCAGGCAAACGCTCCTCTTACCCCAAAATCCATCGAAGAAACGTACCATCCGAGAGGGCGTATACCGTATTGACGGCACAGATCTCCACGATACGGCCTTCTGCTACGACCCGGAATATCCCGCATCGACTTCCCTTGTGGAGCAAGTGCTCGACGGCGGAAGAAGCATGACGACAGAAAGTACGCTTGACGATGGCATCAATATTGCCGATGCAACGAACGAGAGAGAAATATGGCTTCAGCTGAAGAAAGCGACACCAATAACGCTGGTAGCTGGTGCAGCTGATCTGTTCGAGGTTTTCCTTTCTCAATGCTCCGTGTGTCATTCAGAAGACCTCAGCCCAAAGAAACACGACGAACAGTTGCTGACGGAAGACGGCAAAGAGCCTACCGTTCACTTGTGTCCTCCGTGCATCATCGTGTGCGGAAGCACGCAGAGCCATCCATTGCCTGATGGCATTCCCTGCTTTCTGATGCCGGACAACATCTACCACGGAGGTCAGGTGGACGATTGGGCAAAGATGCTCCGTGGGGAATACATTGAGCGGAAAGCTCTTGCTATAGGAATAGGAAAGCACAAGGAGATGAAAGCTCAATATGCGAACCGCCTGAAGGAAACGCTTTCGTTCGTAGTCAGCGAACTGATGAAGGAACACTGGCCCCGACAACTCATTATAGAGGGTGGAGCCACGGCCTATGCCGTAATTCGGAGAATGGGAATGAAGCAAGTGGAGGTGAAAGAAGAAATAGCTTCAGGTGTAGTGCGTCTTCGGGGCATGATAAATTCCAAAAACACCGAAGTCATCGTAAAACCGGGAAGCTACCTCTGGAATATTCAGCCCTGAGCAGGGAAATACGGCGGTGTAGAAACAAACGTTGTGTCAGACAATGATTCGCGTCTTGCGATAGTTCTCGCGGAATTCGCTTGGCGAGCAACCTTTCTTGCGCTTGAAGATGCGGTTGAAGTTGCTCAGGTTGTTGAAGCCACATGCGAAGCTGATCTCTGAAATACCACGCATGGTGTCGACGAGCATTCTTGCAGCATATCCCAGACGGATATCAATGATGTACTCCGACAGATTCCTTCCCGTATGCAACTTGAAGAAACGGCTGAAAGCGCTCGGGCTCATGCCTGCAATTTCGGCGAGCTGGGCCAGACGGAGTTCTTCCATATAATTCTTGGCGATATAGTTCTTCACTTTCAGCACTCTGCGCGAATCGTCTTCCACTGCAATCTTAGCGTAGCTACTCGTGGCTAGCGTGCGTGAGTCCTGACACCGCGAAAGCTCGTAGAGGATTCCAAGGAATTGCATGACCGCATAGAAACGGTCTTTCACCTGACTGAGGGTGTCGATTTCCTTATACACACGCATAATGGCATCAAGCGAAAAGCATAGCCCTTTGCGAGCTTCGTCCATCATCTTCTTAATGGGCTTGAACGGTGTTCGCCCGAAGAGAGAGTCCTCGCCGAAATTCAAATCGAACTGAATAGTCACCTCGCGGATGTCTTCGCTCTTGCATGTGTTTTGTTCCCACACGTGTTCAAGGTCGGGACTGGTGATGAGAACGAGATCATATTCGCCGATTACTTCGTTGCTGTCACCCACGATACGGCGCACGCCGGCAGCATGTTCGACGAAATTGAGTTCGAACACCTCATGGTTGTGGATGGGATAGGTGAACTCCTTCTTGTGCCGGTCGGCAATATAGAGGACGTCTTTACCCATCAAGGGGGTTATCTCGTGTATGATTCTTCGCTCTTCCATTTGATACATTCTCAGATTTTTAGCTCTTTCAAGATGTCGGAGATTCGCTTCAAGGTAGTAAGACGCGTGGGAACGAGCGGCAGTCTGAGCACGTTCTCGATGAACCCCATCTCATGAAGCACGGCTTTCACGCCAGCTGGGTTGCCGTCGACGAAGAGGAGGCTGAACAAGTCGGTGAAGCGATGGTGGATTCTGAGTGCGCCCTCGAACTCCCCGCGCTTCTCGAGCCTGATCATCTTTGAGAACTCGCGCGGAAGGGCATTGCCGATGACCGAGATGACACCTTCGGCACCGCAAGCCACCATTGGGTAGGTCAGAGCGTCGTCGCCACTGATGACATCGAAGTCAACAGGCTTGTTTTTAATGATTTCATCGACCTGTTCCAGACTTCCGCTGGCTTCCTTGATGGCCACGATGTTCTCACAGTCGCGGGCCAGCCTTACAGTAGTCTCGGCCTTCATGTTGATGCCTGTGCGTCCAGGCACATTATAGAGCACCACGGGTAATGTCGTGGCGCCGGCAATGGCCTTGAAATGTTGGTAAAGCCCTTCTTGCGATGGTTTGTTGTAGTAAGGACAAACGCTAAGAATACCGTCGACACCGCGGAAGTCGCCCGTCTGAAGTTCTTCGATGACCGCAGCAGTGTTGTTGCCGCCACATCCCATGAGTATGGGGAGCCTGCCGCCGGCCATATCGACAACAAGATCCTTGATTTGCTGCTTTTCATCTTTCGTCAACGTGGGTGTCTCGCCCGTTGTTGCCAAGATGCAAAGAAAGTCGGCCCCGTTATCTATCTGATATGTTAATAATCTTTTCAGCGAATCATAGTCGACCGCTCCTGACTGGGTGAAGGGTGTGATGAGTGCTATTCCCAACCCCTTGAAGATATTATGTGCCATACGAAACTATTTTCGTTGCAAATTTACGAAATAAGTGAGAGAAATGCAAAAGAAAAGCCTTTTTCTTTTCATTTTACGAGCAAAAAGCAAGTTTGGGAGTGTCAAAATGGTATAAACATATAAGTGGGAAACAAATACATGCCTGTAAGAACCATTCCCGTTTGTTAGCTCGAACCGATGTAGAGGAAGAGCATTCCGAGGAGTACGAGCAGCAGGTCGATGCTCTTGCTACGCAGGTTCTTCTCGTGAAAGAACAATGCCCCAAAAAGGAACGACACAACGACACTTCCCCGGCGGATCATCGAGACGATGCTGATCATCGCGTCGGGCTGGCTCAGGGCGTAGAAATACACGAAGTCGGCCGTAGAGAGAAAGATGCTGATCATCGGTATGCTCCAATGCCATCGGAAGGGGGTCGTCTGTCGGCGCCGCGGCCACCAGAGCAGGAAGAGCATGGCCAGCATCATGACACATTGGTACACGTTGTACCAGCTCTGAACGGCCATCAGGTTGAGCCCCACGCCACCTTCTTCTCGCGGAGCCATGAGATACTTGTCGTAGAGCCCGCTTATTGCGCCGAGCAAGGCGGAGAGCACGATGAAATAAATCCAATGGTCGTGCTTGAAGTCGATGCCTTCCTTCTTACCGCTACGGCTGAGCATCAGAAAGGATACCACTGCCAGCAACACGCCTATCCATTGCCACACATTCAGCCGCTCGCCAAAGAAGAGGAACGCACCAATGAGTACCATCACGGGACGGGTGGCGTTGATGGGGCCAACGATTGTCAGCGGCAAATGCTTCATACCGAAATAGCCGAAGATCCAGCTACTGAGCACGATGCACGACTTCAGCACAATGTAGCGGTGCATCTCCCACCCTCCCGATGCCACATGGAAGAGACTACCGTCGAGCCAAGTGGTGTTGTAGGACACAATGACGAAAGGCAGAAAGATAAACGACGAGAACATCGTGTTGAGAAACAACACAGGAATCACGGCATTGCCACTCAATGCCTCTTTCTTGAACGAGTCATAGCAACCCAATAGAGCAGCCGAAACGAAAGCAAGTATTAACCACATTCTTCAAAAAAATACTCTTTATCAAAACAAACGACAGAACGCCGTCAGTACGACACATCTTCAAGAAACAACGCATGGGCAGGCATACTCTCGCCGGCATTGTTACGGTTGCCGCTTTCCACCACTCGGCAGAACTCACCGACCGTCATCCGTCCGCGCCCCACTTCAACAAGCGTTCCCACTACGGCTCTCACCATGTTGCGCAAGAAACGGTTGGCCACAATGCGGAAGTGCCAGCAATGCTCACTATCCTGAATCCAGCGGGCTTCGCTGATATGGCAGATGGTGGTCTTCACATCGGCTCCGGCTTTGCAAAAACATCCGAAATCATCGTAGCGCAGAAGGCATGAGGCGGCTTCGTTCATCAGGCAGAAGTCAAGCTTGTAAGGCGTGAGCCACGAATAATGGCGAAGGAAAGGGTCTCTCTGCGTGTGAACATAATAATGATACGTACGCGCGACGGCCGAGAACCTTGCATGCAGTTCGGGGGCCACGGCTTCGGTAGAGAGCACGGCGATATCGCGGGGAAGCACACGGTTAAGACGGTAGGTCAGTTGCGCGCAGTCAATCTCCTCGTCAACATCGAAATGGGCGGCCATGCAGCGGGCATGCACACCGGCATCGGTGCGACCGGCACCCGTCAGGTTTACCTCATGGCGCAAAAGCAGGGAAATTCCGCGCTGGAGCTCTGCCTGCACGGAATTCCCATTGGGTTGTATTTGCCAGCCATGATAGCGCGTGCCGTCATAGCTGAACCTTATCATATAGCGCGTCATGCCGATCCTTTGATGAGCCTGGCGTCACTTGGCAACAGCTTCCAGACGCTTCATCATGGAGAACATGAAGATGGCGGCTACAAGACACACGGCCATGAAGACGCACCAGCATGCCCAAAGGGGAACAGCACCCCAGAGGAGGCCGCCCACAAGCACGAGCTGGTTGCCGATGGCGGTGGCCACGAACCATCCACCCATCATCATTCCCTTGTATTTGGGAGGTGCCACCTTGGAGACGAACGAGATGCCCATGGGCGAAAGCAACAGCTCACCAAAGGTCAGGATGAGGTACGTGCCAATGAGCAGGTTCGGGGTGACGTCGGCAACATGCTTACCGACGGGGTTGCCAGATTCATCGATGACGGTCTCGGGCAATGGCAGACCGATGGAGAAGAACATCATCAGCGCATAGGCCACGGCAGCCACGATCATGCCGTAGGCAATCTTCCGCGGTGCCGACGGTTCTTTACCCTTGGCAGCCAACGATCCGAAGATGGCCATCGACACCGGTGTGAGCGCTACCACATAGAAGGGGTTGAACTGCTGGAAGATAGGTGCAGAGATGGACACTTCGCCCGTCAGACGGTAATATTTCCAGATGAGCAGCGCTACCGACACCACGATGACGGCGGCAGAGATGGTTTTCCCCTTGGAACTCTTGCTCTGGAAGAGCGAGAAGGCGGCATAGACGATGAAGACAATCAGTACGAGGTTCCATACGTCGAACGCCATGCTCTCTACTCCTGTTGACGACTTTGCCGTGAATTCATCGGCGAAATAGGTCAGCGAGAGACCGTTCTGGTGGAAGGCCATCCAGAAGAAGATCACCACGGCAAACACCATGCACAGGGCCACGATGCGCTGCTTCGTCTCCTCTTTCGTAAGCTCGGGCTCTGCTGATGCCGTAGA
>ODAI012661327.1_pt1 | contig 13201 bp, 11 predicted proteins | sample 1539321 | NCBI WGS metagenome assembly ODAI01 (sample SAMN02144231, study PRJEB22623) | gut metagenome | biome: sheep rumen | host: Ovis aries | place: New Zealand | reverse complement strand
TCCGTGACCGCCCAGCGCCTGCTCACCCCCTGCGTGGCCACGGCCTTCCTGCACAATCTGGCAGCCTACGCCATGATCAGCATGAAGCGCCACCGCCTGCTCCTGCTCTTCTACGTCAGTGGCCTCGTGGTCAACGTGGCCTGTTGCTGCTGGCTGACGCCCCTGAAGCCCTTGGAGGGCGCGGCGCTCTCCCTTACCGCCACCAAGGTCTGGGTGGCCATACTCACAGTCGGCTTCTTCCAGGCCACGGTGCGTCCTATGAACCTCAGGCAGTGGCTGGTGCTAACCGTTGCCGGCGTGTTTGCCTTCGGCCTCTGGTGGGAGCTGCTGGAGCTTGGCGTCATGAGGGAACTTGCCGAACTGGCAGGTCTTCTGCCCTTGCTGGCACTCTTCTGGCGCTGGCGTCCGCCGTCGATTTTTTCCAAGGACGGGAACAAGGCCGGAACCAGTGCCGAGGAGACCACGGCTGCTCTGTAGGAGTAGGCCTGTTTGCAGATCCGTTGCGCTTCGCGTGCTCTGGAAAAGGAGAAGCGCAATGGTGCCGGGAAATCAAGGCCTCACGCAAGGAAGGGAGCGTCTGCGTGCCCCCGGTGTCAGGCCTGGCGTGGGCAGGGTGCTGGCACCCTACGCTTTCGCCTCTTCCGCCTCGGCGCTGACCTTGAGCTGGCCACAGGCGGCGTCGATGTCTTGTCCCTTGCTCTTGCGGATGACGGCCGTGATGCCGGCATCCCAGAGGATCTTTTCGAACTGGAGTATGCGCGCCTCGCTCGGTGCCTCATAGGGTGAGCCAGTCGAAGGGTTGTAGACGATGAGGTTGATCTTGCTCTTGCGCACGGAGCGTACGAGCTTGATGAGCTGGCGTGCCTGTTCGGGGCCATCGTTGACTCCGCCAAGGAGCAGGTATTCAAAGGTGATGCGCTCTCTGGTCTTGAGAGGATAACTATTGAGGGTCTCGACAAGCTCCTCCAGTGGCCACTGTGCTGCGCCAGGCATGATCTGCTTGCGCAGCTCTTGGGTTGGCGCATGGAGCGAGACGGCAAGAAAGGCAAGGCCGCTCTCGCCAAGCTCGGCCAGGCCCTGCTTGATGCCGCAGGTGGAGACCGTGATGCGGCGCGGGGAGAAGTTGAGGCCGTTCTTCTCGTTCAGGGCCTCCAGCGTGCGCCTGACGTTTTCGAAGTTGAGCAGGGGCTCGCCCATGCCCATGAAGACGAGGTTGCGCAGGACGGGCCACTGGGGGCGCGTGTCGCCAAGGTGGTCTCTGGCAACGAGTATCTGCCCCATGATCTCGCCCATGGTCATGTTGCGTGTGAAGCCCATGGTGCCGGTGGAGCAGAAGGTGCAGCGCATGGGGCAGCCCACCTGGGTCGAGAGGCACTGGGTCCAGCGCACGTTCCCCTCCCTGTCCTCGGCGGGGATGAGCACCGTTTCCACGCGCTCGCCGTCAGAAAGCCTGAGAAGGAACTTGGTGGTGCCGTCAGAGCTTGTCTGCACCCTGTCGATGGCCGGCCACTCGATGACGGCGCAGGTCTTGAGCTTGGCGCGGAAGTCCTTGGAGATGCTTGTCATCTCGTCGAAGGAGCGGGCCATGCGCTGCCATATCCACTGCCAGATCTGGACGGCGCGGAATCGGGGCTGGCCGAGGTCTTCGGTCACAAAGCTGGTCAGTTCAGGAAGCGTGAAGTTAAGCAGGTTTGGCAAGGCGGGCGAATCGGGCATGGCAGGCATCCTTGGCGCTGGCAGTGTGTGGGAAGGAGGGGGCGAGAGAAGCGAAAAGGCGTCCCCACGCGCGAGGGGCGGGGACGCCTGGAAAAGCGGAGAAGAGCAGGTTTAGCTCAGCGAGCGGCGGGCGTAGTCCTGCACAAAGGCGCGGGCGGAGTCGGCGTCCGTGACGTCGCCGGCAATCTGGGCCTGGAGCAGGGCGTCGCGCAGGAGGCCGACCTGGGGGCCGGGCTTGAGCTTGGTGAGCTGCATGATTTCGTTGCCGTTGAGCAGGGGCTCGAGCATCTGTTCGGGCATGGAGGCGCGCTTGAGGTACTTCTTGTTGTGGTTGTACGTCGTGTAGACTTCGCCTCTGGCCTCGATGTCGGCGCGGGACATCTCGATGAGGCGGGGATATTCGTCGAGGCTCATGAAGCGCCGGATGCCGCGGTCCGTCATCATGGGGTAGAAGCGCATGTGGCAGCGGACGAGGTGGCAGATGAGGTCGATGTCCTCGGAGAGGAAGTGGAGGCGGCGCAGGATCTTGCGGGTCACGAGGGCGCCGACGCGGTGGTGCTGGAAGAAGGTGTAGTCGCCTTCGATGTATTCGGCTGTGTAGAGCTTGCCCACGTCGTGGAAGAGCATGGCCATGGTGCCGAGCCAGTCGTAGTGGAACTCGCCTTCGGGATAGTGCTTCATGCATTCGAGGGTGTGGGAAAAGATGTCCTGGAACTCGTTGGACTTCTTGTTCTTGCGCTGCTTGATGCAGACAAGGGAGGCCACTTCGGGGATGAGGCCCTGGAGGATGTGGCACTCGAAGAGGTACTTGACGAAGATGTGCATGGACTCGGCTTCGACCTTGCGCCATTCGTCCATGATGTCGGATGCCGGCACGTAGTCGAGCACGCGCGAGGAGCTGCGGACGATGGCAAGCCAGGTGTTGTGGCCGAGCGGCAGGTCGAAGTTGGCCGCAAAGCGCAGGGCGCGGATGGCAAGCAGGTAGTTGTGGCGCAGGGTGTCGTCCGGAATGCCCACGAGCTTGATGGCACCGCAGGAGAGGTCCTGGAATCCGTCGTAGACGTTAGAGGTTGCCTGGGGTGAGCCGAAGCCGGTGAGGCGCAGGTTCCGGCGGTCTTCCGGCGTGAGGCGGTCCACCATGGTGGGCGTGATCTTCATCAGGGAGAGTTCGGGATGCTCCGAATCCTCGCAGGAGAGGGGGTAGAAGCGGAAGAGGATGCCGTCCTGCTCAAGCGTGGCAGAGAGGCGCGGACCGTTCTCGGGGGCGGGCTGGGCATCGGGCAGGATTTTGGCGATGACGGGAAAGTCCGCTTCGCAGGCAATGTCGACGGTCGGCTTTCCGTCTTGGGCCAGCAGGCGCTCCTGCAGGGGCGCGTTGATGACGTGGGCATCGTAGCCGTTGCGGAACATCGACTTGCACAGCAGGGCTGCTTTGTTCAGGGCTTCCAGCATGGATCACTCCTCAAGAGAATCGGGGCTAGGGTGTATTTTTTGTTGCGGAGTATGCCGTCCGGCGGTGAAAATTGCAAGGAAGGCTTGAGCTTCCGAGTGGGCCTCCCAGCGGGCTGCCGGTTTCGCCAGCACTCATGAAAAAGGGCCCCGGAATCGCTTCCAGGGCCCTTGGTGTCGGAGGGGAGTGCCGGCTAGTGGGCTTCGGCGCCAGTCTCTTCGTCGCCGTCGAAGTGGCCGACTTCGTACTTGACGCCGAGGGCTATCTTCCACAGCAGCGAGAGCACCAGCGCGCCGACGGCGTAGACGCCGATGGCCACGGCGATTTCGCGGACCGTGGGCAGGTAGAGGGTGATGCCCTCGTACATGTTGGGCGTGAAGCCGCCGATAAGCAGGCCAAGGCCCTTGTCGATCCAGGTGCCGAGCACGAGGAGGATGAGCGCCAGAGGCATGTAGCTGCCGGTGCGGGTGTTGGGATTGATGAGGATGGTCAGGCAGATGACCGTGCAGAACACGGCAACCCACATGAAGCCGGTCACCCAGGAGGTCACGCCTTCGTAGCCTGCGAAGAGGAAGGTGAGCGGAGCGGAGTGGCCGGGAATGCCGGAGTAGTAGGCCGTGAACACTTCAAGCAGGTAGAAGAAGACGTTCAGGCACATGGCGTAGGTGATGATCGTGGCCAGGGTGCGGATGGCGACCTTGCCGGGGTTGAAGCCGGTGAGGCGGCGCAGCAGCAGGATGAGCAGGAGCAGGATGGCCGGTCCGGAGCAGAAGGCCGAGGACAGGAAGCGGGCGGCCATGATGGCGGTGAGCCAGTAGTGGCGGCCGGGGATGCCTGCGTACAGGAAGGCCGTGACGGTGTGGATGGAGAAGGCCCAGACGATGGAGAGGTACGCGAGGTACTTGCACCAGGTCGGGTAGGGGGTGTCGTGGCGTTCGGCCTCGAGGGTCGTCCAGCCGACGATGGCGTTGATCAGCAGATAGCCTATGAGCACGATCATGTCGTAGAACATGACGGAGTTGGGCGTGGGGTGCAGGAGCACGTTGAGGGCGCGCTGGGGCTGGCCGAGGTCCACCACGATGAAGAGGCAGCACATGACGACTGCGGCGATGGCCATGAATTCGCCGAAGATGATCATGATCTTGAACTTCTGATAGTGGTGGAAGTAGGCGGGCAGCACCAGCATGACGGCAGAGGCCGCAACGCCGACGAGGTAGGTGAACTGGGAGATGTAGAGGCCCCAGGACACGTCTCTGCTCATGCCGGTGACGCCAAGGCCGTTGATGAGCTGGTAGATGTAGACGATGCCGCAGACGGCTATCACACCGACCAGGAAAAGCAGCCAGTAGTAGTAGCGCTTGGAACCTTCGAGAAGTTTTTCAACCATGGCTGGTCCCCTTAGATGATGTAGTAGACGCCGGGCTGCGTTCCAAGGGAAGGCTTGCGGCGGATCGTGAAGTTCTCCGCAAGGGCCTTGCGGACAACGGAGTTCGGATCTTCCAGGTCGCCGAAGAGGATCCTGCCGCCGGAGGCCTCGACGCATGCGGGCATCATGCCCTTGTCAAGGCGCTCCACGCAGAAGGTGCACTTCTCGACGACGCCGATCATGCGGGTGGGGAACTTCGGATTCGGCACCTGCTCAGGCAGGTACTTGCGCGGATCGACGAAGTTGAAGGAGCGGGCGCCGTAGGGGCAGCCGGCCATGCAGAAGCGGCAGCCGATGCAGCGGTGGTAGTCCATGGTGACGATGCCGTTGGGCAGCTTGTACGTGGCCTGGGTGGGGCACACGCGCACGCAGGGCGGATTGGTGCAGTGGTTGCAGAGCATGGGAAAGACCTGGGCCTTGATTTTGGGCGTCAGGTATTCGTTCATCTCGTCGGGGAAGGCATGGTCGAACTTGTCGAGCCACAGCCACTTGATCTCCTGGTCGTCGTGCCCTTCGGCGTTCTTGGCGCCGCGGATGCGCGGGACATTGTGCTCCTTGTGGCAGGCATCGATGAGGGGCTTGTAGTCGTCGGCGCTCTTGAACTTGCGGGTGTCGATGACCATGGCCCAGCGCTTGGCCGCCAGGGGCTTGCGTCCCAGGGGCGCAGCCTCGTACTTGCCGGGGGCGACGTCGGCCTTCGCCTCGCCCGCCAGGGAGCCAAGCCCGCTGGAGAGGGCGAAGACAGACAGTCCAGCCACTTTGAGGAAGGATCTTCTGTTCTTTTTCATGTTACTTGCTCCCCTTGGGAAGAATGTGGCAGGTCCAGCAGTAGGGTTCGACGTTGTTGGTCTTGTGGCACTTGTCGCAGAAGTCTTCGTAGTTGTTGTGGCACTTCAGACAGGTGTTCTGCAGGGAGATGTCGAACTTCTTGCCCTTGGCGTTGACGTAGACGCGCATGCCATTCCTGAGGGCCTGGTCGCGCCACTCGTTGAGGAGCTGCATATGCTCGGCGCGCATGAAGGCAGCGTCCTCCACGCACTCCTTGTTCTTGTCTTTCTGCGTGACGATCTCGGGCTTCTTGTAACTGTCGGAGCCAAATCCGCACCAGAAGGGGGAGCTGCAGATTACAAGGAAGGCCACGATGCCAGCGATGACGGCATTTTTGTTGTACATCTACTATTCCCCCTGTTCTTCTTCATCGAGATGAGGAAGGTCTTCCTGGCGGAGGTTCATGGTCCGCTTGGGCTCGCCCTTGCAGATCAGAGCGTTGGCGACCAGCTCCGTCAGGCCGGAGATGGTGACGCCGGGAGCCCAGTAGTTGGCGAGGGGCGGCAGGGTGGCGCGGTCGATGGCGCAGACGCAGCACATGCGGTTGACGCCGTACTTCTGCTGAACGTAGCGCAGGGCGTTGCCGCGCGGCATGCCGGAGCGCATGCGCAGCTCCATGATTTCTTCCGTGTTGAGGCCGGAACCGGCACCGCAGCAGAAGGTGTTCTCGCGGATGGTGTTCTCGGGCATTTCGTAGAACTTGTTGACGACGTGCTTGAGCACGTAGCGGGGCTCGTCCAGCAGGCCCATGGCGCGGGCCGGGTTGCAGGAGTCGTGCCATGTGCAGACGAGGTCGTCGTTGCGCGAGGGATCGAGGTTGAGCTTGCCGTGCTTGATGAGGTCGGCCTCGAACTCGGCGATGTGGACCATCTTGGTGCTGGCCGCATTCTCGAAGACCGTGCCGGTGATGGGGGACACGGGCGTCTGCATGTGGGCTGGCGTGGGACCGTTGTAGGTGTCCATGTACTGGTTGATGACGCGCCACATGTGGCCGCACTCGCCGCCCAGGATCCATTTGCAGCCCAGGCGCTCGGCTTCGGCGTACATTTTGGCGTTCAGCTTCTTGGCCATGTTGAAGGTCGTGAAGGAGCCGAAGTTGCCGCCCTCCGAGGCGTAGGTGGACAGCGTGTAGTCGAGGTCGAGCTCGTTGAAGAGGATGAGGTAGCCCATGAAGGTGTAGATGCCGGGGTCGGCAAACACGTCGCCAGAGGGGCAGATGAAGAGGATCTCGTGGCCGCGCTCGTTGAAGGGCGTCTTGGGACGGATGCCGACGATGTCTTCGCAGTCGTCGGCGAGCATCTCGACGATTTCCTTGTAGGAGTGGGGCTTGATGCCGAGGTGGTTGCCGGTGAGGGAGCAGTTCTTCACGGGATCCATGATCCAGTGGATGCCGAGGCCCACTTCGTGGAGCAGCTCGCGGACGATGGCCGTGATTTCAGCCGTGTCGATGCCGTAGGGGCAGAAGAGCGAGCAGCGGCGGCACTCGGTGCACTGGTAGGCGTAGAAGAAGAGCTCTTTGACGGTCTCGTAGTCGAGCTCGCGGGCGCCGATAGTCTTGCCGAGGATCTTGCCGAGCAGGGTGTAGTCGCGGCGGTAGAGGGAGCGGAGCAGCTCCACGCGCAGCACCGGCATGTTCTTGGGATCGTTGGTGCCGAGGAAGAAGTGGCACTTGTCGGCACACGCGCCGCAGCGCACGCAGATGTCCATGAAGAGCTTCAGGGAGCGGTGCTTGGCCAGGCGGTCCGCGAAGGCGTCGCAGAGTATCTCCTTCCAGTTCTCGGGAAGGTTCCAGTCGTCGGCCGCCGGATCCCAGTCGTGGGGATTCGGCATGTGCATGAGCTCCATGGTCGACTTCTGGGCCGGGTAGCAGTAGCTGCCGGCTTCGAATTTCGGCTTGTAGTCGAACCAGCTCTGGGCGGGGAATTCCGGCCTGCTGGCAACAAGTTCTTCAGGGGTTGGTAGCTTTGCCATTTTTGGGACTCCTTACTCGCCAGACTTCTTTTCCAGAGGCTTGTCCAAGGGCAGGCCGGCGTCGGCCATGGCTTCGCGGTACATATCCTCGTATTCAGGATAGGTAAGGAAGTTCTTTTCCGGATTCCACGGGTTCACGTGGCGCGTGCGGCGGGTGTCGCACGGCAGGTTGCGGGTGGGGCTGAAGAACACGCCCGCCATGTGGGTCAGCTTGGAGAAGGGGAAGTACGCGAGCAGGACGCTCACGAGCGTAACGTGCATGAAGAAGATAGGATCGATGCCGGCTGCGGAGATGGGATGGAGCTGCACGAGGCCCATGATGTAGGCCTTGACCTGGGTGATGTCGGTCTTGCAGAAGTAGCGCATGCAGATGCCGGTGCCGGCAATGCCCATGACGAGCCACAGCGGGAAGTAGTCCTGGAAGAGCGAGATGTAGCGCACGCGAGGGTTGGCCAGGCGGCGCAGGAGCAGGAAGGCGGCTGCGCAGAGCAGCAGGCCGCCGGTCATGTAGAAGCGGGGGGCGCCGATCTGGAACATGCCGTCGATCATCTCGAAGAAGCCGACGCAGGCCGGCACGGGTTCCATGAAGAAGCGGAAGTGGCGGAAGAAGACGAGGAAGAAGCAGTAGTGGAAGAGCAGCGCGAAGACCCAGAGCCATTTGGAGGAGTAGTACACCAGGCGCGGGCCGCCGTTGATGGCGTCGTTGGGCTTGACTTCAGCGTGCATGTTGCGGAAGAGCGAACGGAAGAGGAAGACCTCGAGGATCATCCTTTTGACCACGCCCCACTTGGTGTCGGGGCAGTCCCATTTGGCCTGCTTGATCCAGTCGAGGGACTTTTCCTGGCCGCCGGTGGTCGGGATGGCGAAAGGAACAGGCGATTTAGCCCAGTACACCATGCGCCACACGACGCCAACGAGGAAAACGGCAATCGCCGCGTACGGCAGCACGACACCGAACAGGCTTCCGAGCCCTATCGATGCGCCCAGCCAGGCGATGGCTGCGACGAGCGCCACAACCAGTAAAGATTTTAACATTCCCTACCTCTCTATGCGATAGTGTTAGCTTTTTCCCTCTTGTTCCAGAGGGCTGCCTCCCACCCGTTGCGCCCAGCGGACAAGCTGGGCATGTTGGTTCTTTATCTCGCGGATCCTGTTCTCAGCGACAGTTTCCCGTGATTTCATGTAGGTGTCGAGCGCCATGAGCACGATGGTGTCAAGCCGGGATTCGGCGTCCAGATATTCCTGAAGCGCCTGATCCTTGAGCTTCGGCAGGACGTGTTTGCGCATGACGGGCTTGAGCAGGTAGAAGACCATGATCCCCTGGCTGGGGAGCATGGCCTGCACGGCCCTCAGGTGCACGAAGCGGTCGATGGCCTGCTTCACGTCTTCGGGCTTCTTGTCCCAGCCGGACACGGCCTCGTAGACGGTGCGGGCCGCCTCGCGGGTCATGTCGGCAACGGGATTGGTGAAGGGATCCTTCACCGTGCGCAGAAAGCCGGTGGACTGGAGGGGGTAGGGGTTGAAGATGGCGTTCACCCATTCTTCGAGCACCTGCTCCCGGCAGTTGAAGAAAATGTCAAGAGATTTCATGGACAAAGGCTCCTGCTGGCTGCCCCTCTCCGGCACCTGTCCCGGCCTGCCGAGGGCCTGCCGGAGCGCCTGAGGGAGAGGCGATTAACTTCCTCAAATACTGGAAAAGATATGCGGAGTCAACGAGCTGAAATTGCTCGCAATCAGGGCCTGCGGCGCTGAAAGCCCCCGTCGCCGCCCTGGCCGAAGGCATCCTTGCCTTCGTCGCAGGCCTCGTCGTGGCGGCAGGCGCCGGCAACGGATCCGCCGGCATCATTGCCGTCGAAGGGAAGCGAAGGATCGCCGCCGCGACTCGCCTGCGGCCTGCGGGGGACAGGCCTGGCCTGGCCCGTCTGGCCTGCGTAGGGCTGCTGGACGCGCTGTAGCGAAGGCTGGACCTGAACTGGCGCTGCCGGCTGGCCCAGCTGGCCTTGCTGGCTCGGCTGCCCGTCAGAGGCTGCCTGCCCGGGCAGCGCCTGCGGCGCCAAAGCCGGGGCGGGTCGCCCTGCGGGCCATGACTGCGTCGCTTGGGCAGCGGCCTCTCTGGCCAGATGCGTCGGCAGGCCCTGGTACTCGACGAAGGGCACCACCGGGGAACCCGCATGGAAGACGTAGGCCTGGTTGCGCAGGACGCGGAACTTGACGGCGAGCATGTCTCTGTCGAGGTAGTCGAGAAGCCCCGGCTCCGTGGCGCCCTCGGACTTGGCCAGAGCCTCGAGGATGTTGGAGCCGCTGTGCAGCTCGCGGGCCATGATCCGGATGCGGGCCAGATCCCTTGGCGATTCCGCCACGGGCAGGAAGGCCACGTCGACCTTGCCGGCCAGGGCTTCAACGCCCTTGCGGCAGGCCGTGCAGGAGGGGGAGAAGAAGAAGTGGACCTTGGCGTGCTCGAGGTTCTCGTTGATGGCCCACACGCCGGCAAAGGACTTGAGCACGGCGCCGGCGTTGAAGAGGAAGAAGACGGTCCACACGATGGCAAGCAGGGACATGCCATGCCCGCGCGCAGAGAGCGTCTGGGCAGGCCTGCAGGCGCGCCGGAAGCTCAGGTAGACGGCAAGGAAGAAGGCTGCGACTATCAGGCAGTTGAAGCAGGGCGCCGTCAGGGCCATGAGCGCGAGCAGGCCGATGTCGAGGGCAACGCAGATGCCGGCCAGCAGGCGCCCGAGGCCGGCGAGCCGCAGGAGGGCAAGGAGCCCGAGCAGGGCAAAGGAAAGCGCCCCGAACCACCACAGGGAGATGCCGGCTATGCTGGCGTCGGCGTAGAGCGTGCAGCCTTCGGTGAAGCAGATGTCGAAGCTTTTGCCTGTCTTGGCCCAGAGGCAGAAGGCAAGAGCTGCAGCTGCAAGGACAAGAGCGCCGTAGACGGGGCTGGGGGATTGCTTCATGGACTTTTCGGCGCATGCCGCGGGGGGGGCGTGCGCTTCCTCCGTAAATTAAGGGCGTAGAAGAAGATCGTCGCAAGGGGCGGAGAAGAGGACCGCAGGAGAGGGGCGTGGGGAGGGGCAGGGTGCGCCAGGGAGGCTTTGACCTTTCCTGCAGCGCAAATGAGGCTTTATAGCCAAGATGGCGCGCGGAGGCAAACCGGAGCTCGAGGCAAAAAAAGGGAGCCACCCCAGAGGGCGGCTCCCCAAAGAGCTAGCTTACGTCAGCAAGACTACATGGAGGCGCCGGAAGCGGCCTTCTGCATCTTGATCTCGACCTTCTCGGTGAGGCCTTCGTAGTAGGCGCGGAGGATGGTGAGGACTTCGGGACGGCCGAAGTGATCCGGAATCTCCTTGCCTTCGGAGAGGAACTTGCGGAGTTTGGTGCCGGAGAGGATGACGCGGTCTTCCTTGCTGTGGGGGCAGGTGCGCATGGAGGCCATGCCGTCGCACTTCACGCAGTAGAAGGTCCAGTCGATCTTCAGGGGCTCGCAGAGGAGGCGCTTGCCTTCTTCAGCGGGCTGAGGAATCTTGTCGAAGATTTCCTGAGCTTCGAACATGCCGTAGAAGTCGCCAACGCCAGCGTGGTCGCGGCCGATGATCTGGCGGTTCACGCCGTAGTTCTGGCGGAAGGTGGCATGCAGCAGGCCTTCGCGGGGGCCAGCGTAGCGCATGTCGAGGGGATAGCCGGCCTGGATGACGTTCTCTTTGACGAAGTACTTGTCGATCAGGGTGTCGATGCACTTCACGCGGACTTCGGCCGGGATGTCGCCGGGCTTCAGGGCGCCGACGAGGGAGTGGATGACAACGCCGTCGCACACTTCAACAGCGAGCTTGGCGAGGTACTCGTGAGAGCGGTGCATGGGGTTGCGGAGCTGGAGAGCGGCAACCTTGGACCAGCCGCGCTTCTCGATTTCGGCGCGCAGTTCAGCGGGGGTCTTGTAGACGCCCTTGAACTTGACGGGGAATTCGCCCTGGGAGAGGACTTTGACCTTGCCGGCCATGTTGAAGGGCTTCTGGGCGAGAACCATCTTCACGCCGGGGTGATCGGTGGGAGCGACGTCCCAGAACTTCTCGGAGTCTTCGCCGTGGCCTTTGAACACGTTCTCGCATTCAAACTTCTTGGCGGCCTCGTCCATCTCGTAGATTTCGTCCACCTTCATGGTAGCCATGGTCTCGCCGTTGCGGACAAGGGCGACTTCCTGGCCGGGCTTGATGGCGGCGGCGTCTTCAGCGGAGATGTCGAGGGTGATCGGCACGGGCCAGAAGGTGCCGTCGGCGAGGAGCATGTTCTCGCAGACGCTCTTCCAGTCGGCTTTGCCCATGAAGCCATCGAGCGGAGAGAAGCCGCCGATGCCCATCATGATGAGGTCGCCCTTGGCGCGGGAAGAGATCTCGACCTGTTTCAGGCCTTTCGCTTTTTCGAGTTCAGCTTTGAGGGCGTCGCCTTCGAGCAGGCAGCAGACGAGACCTTTTCCGCCATGAGGGGGCACGAGCTTGGACATATCCATTCCTCCATACTAAGTTGAACGGCCTGCGATCGCAAAGTGAGGCCGCTGTGTAGAACAAGATTTATCTTGTGAAATGGAGTACAAAAAGTCAACCGCCAACCCTGGGCTTTCTCTTTTGAACGGGGCTAACTAGGCTAAATTATTCGCCAGAGCTTTGGAAATATTTTTTGCCGACATGCCCCCTCCAGCCCCTTGTCCGGCACCCTGCAAACGCGCTTCCGATGTCTCCTGCAGCCTCTGGCAGCACTTTTGCCAGGCGGGCTTGCGCAAAATTTCACAAGCGCCATATGGGGCCGGCAACGCAAAAGCCGGGGGCGGATCTGCCATCCGATCCGCCTCCGGCTGCGATGCTATGCTGCTGGGCCTGTCTTGCCTAGAAGGGCCTAGAAGGGCACCTGGTCCATGTTGGCTTCCGTGGGGAAGAGGGTGCTCTTCTCCTCGCTGGCATTGCCGGTGCTGGCGCTGGGAGCGGCGTCCTCGGAGGGGGAGAGGTCGGACTGCAGGTCCTGGTGCGCCGGCTGGGGAGCCGGGGCGGCAGGGGCGGCCGGCGCCTGGGGCGCTGCCGAGTGCTGCTGGTAGGGAGCGTGCCCGCCGTAGGAGCGGTCGCCGGGGCCCTGGAAGGAGCGGCGGTCCTGGTAGGACGGACGGTCGCCGTACTGGCGATCGCCGCCCTGGTAGGGGCGGTCGCCCTTGCGGTCGAGGAAGACGACGCGCTGTCCGCGGATTTCGGTGACGAAGCGTTCCTGGCCCTGCTGGTCCTGGTACTTGCGGGTCTGGAGCTGGCCTTCCACATAGACGAGGCTGCCTTTGCTCAGGTATTGGGAGCAGTTTTCCGCCTGGCGCTGGAAAACGGAAACGCGGTGCCATTCAGTGCGTTCGACGCGGTTGCCGTCGCGGTCGATGTAGGATTCGTCGGTGGCGATGGAGAGGGAGCAGACGGGAGTTCCATTCGAGGTGTAGCGGAGTTCGGGATCGCGGCCAAGACGGCCGATGAGCATGACTCTGTTCAGCATGAGGGGTCCTTTCAACTGCCTTCGTGCAGGCAGGAGACAATGATGGTGTCGGTTGAGGTAGGCGGTGCGGAATGCAGTCGTCTTTGTTGTGGAAGCAGGATGTTCAATGACTGGCGGCGCTAGGAGCGCTCCTGCCATTCGGTCTGCACGTGCATGATGACTTCCTTGATGGCCGGAAGCTCTTCCTGCGGGCAGACGCCGATGAGCGGGGCGTCCGCGTCGACGTTGTCGTTGGGCGTGAAGTAGGTGGCGTAGATGACGCCGTCGGGGCCCGAGTAGTAGAGGGGAAGCTCGCG
>ODAI010471484.1_pt1 | contig 13201 bp, 9 predicted proteins | sample 1539321 | NCBI WGS metagenome assembly ODAI01 (sample SAMN02144231, study PRJEB22623) | gut metagenome | biome: sheep rumen | host: Ovis aries | place: New Zealand | reverse complement strand
GAAAGTGTGCAGGAAAATGTGTCTGCGATCCGTGTGGTTAAGTCCTTTGTCCGCGAGGATTATGAAAACAGCAGGTTTGAGAAGGCTGTTCTCAGGCTCTATGAGCTCTTTGTGCGGGCAGAGCGGACAGTGGTGACCAACGGGCCGGTCATGATGGGTGTTGTGTATACCTGCATTCTTCTTCTGAGCTGGTTCGGCGCGAAGATGATCGTTGTCGGGGGACTCACGACAGGAGAACTGATGAGCCTGCTGGCTTACTGCATGAATATCCTGACCAGTCTTATGATGGTTTCCATGATCTTCGTCATGCTCACGATGAGCGAGGCGAGCATGGAGCGCATCGCCCTTGTTCTGGACGAGGAGATTACTCTGAAGAACCCGGAGAATCCGGATTATGATATTCCGGACGGGACCGTAAAGTTTGAACATGTGACATTTTCTTATAACCGGAAGGCGGAAAAACCGGTTCTGGATGATATCAGCTTCGAGGTCCGCCCCGGAGAGACGATCGGAATCATCGGCGGAACAGGCAGTTCCAAGTCGTCTCTGGTGAACCTGATTCCGAGACTCTATGACGTATCGGAGGGCACGGTTTATGTCGGCGGCAAGGATGTACGCAGCTACGATATCGAAGCTCTTCGAAGTGCCGTTGCGGTCGTACTCCAGAAAAATGTTCTTTTCTCCGGTACGATCCTGGAGAATCTGCGATGGGGCAATCCCGAAGCGACCGATGAGGAGTGCATGGAGGCCTGCAGGCTTGCCTGCGCGGATGAGTTCATCGAGCGGCTTCCGGACGGCTATGAAACCTATATTGAGCAGGGAGGGACCAATGTGTCCGGCGGCCAGCGCCAGCGTCTGTGTATCGCGAGGGCTCTGATGAAGCATCCGAAGATCCTGATTCTTGATGATTCCACAAGCGCAGTGGATACCGCGACGGATGCGAAGATCCAGAGCACCTTCCGCGAGCGCATACCGGATACCACGAGATTCATCATCGCCCAGCGGATCTCTTCCGTCCGGAATGCGGACCGCATCCTGGTCATGGAAGACGGAAAGATCAATGGATTCGGAAGCCATGAGGAACTGCTTGCATCCAACGAGATCTACAGGGATGTCTATGAATCGCAGATCGAAGGCAGCGGAGACTTTGACAAGGGAGGTGATCAGTGATGGCAGCGGAAAAACAGAAAAGTTCCCCCTCGCCTGATCTGAAAGAGCAGGCCAGGAAAGCAAAAGCGCATTATAAACCGGCTTCGGTCCGGGCTGCCGGCGGCGGACCCGGAGGAAGAGGACGGGTCAGGGGGCCGAAACCGAAGATCGATCACCCCTGGAAGCTTCTGGGACGAGTTCTGAACTATGTCATGGCGCGGTACAAGTTCCAGTTCCTCTTTGTCCTGGCAGCCATCGCGGTCTCGGTGTTCGCGAACCTTCAGGGAACCCTCTTTATGAGAACCCTGATCGATTCCTACATCGTTCCGATGCTTTCCCAGAGCAGTCCGGACTTCGGGCCCCTTGCCCGGGCGATCGGAAGGGTGGCGCTGTTTTATGCCATCGGGATCGCGGCCTCCTTCGCGCAGAGCCTGACGATGGTCTACGTTACCCAGGGCACCATGAGAGATCTGAGGATGGACCTCTTCCGTCATATGGAGAGCCTTCCGATCAGCTATTTTGACCAGCATCCCCACGGGGACATCATGTCGGTCTATACCAATGACGTCGACACCATGCGCCAGCTGGTCTCACAGACGATCACCCAGACCTTCCAGGCAGTGATCACGGTGGTGTCAACCCTGGCGGCCATGATCGTTCTTTCCCTGCCGCTGACCCTGCTGACCCTGGCCATGGTGGCGCTTACCATGTTTACGACCACCAGATGCGCAGGGATCTCCCAGAAATATTTTATACAGCAGCAGAACTCGCTCGGAGCCGTAAACGGATTTATCGAAGAGATGATGAACGGGCAGAAGGTGGTGAAGGTCTTCTGCCACGAGGAGGAGAATCAGCAGATTTTTGATGAACTGAACCAGGAACTCTATGAGTCTGCGGACAAGGCGATCGGCTATTCCAATGTCCTTGGACCGCTGAATGCGCAGATCGGAAACCTGAGTTATGTTCTGTGCGCAATCGGCGGAGGTGCCCTGGCGCTGGGCGGCATCGGCGGATTTACGCTCGGATCGCTGGCTTCCTTCCTGACACTGAACAGGTCCTTCAGCATGCCGGTCTCCCAGATCTCCAACCAGCTCACCTCCATCGTTATGGCCATGGCAGGAGCGCAGCGTATCTTCATGCTTCTGGATGCCGAACCCGAGAAGGATGAAGGGTATGTGATGCTGGTGAATGTGGAACAGTCCGCGGACGGACAGCTGAGGGAGACAGACCGTCATACCGGGAAATGGGCCTGGAAGCATCATCACCAGGCGACGGATACGACGGATTATAAACCGCTGGAGGGCGCGATCGTCATGGACGATGTGGACTTCGGCTATGTTTCGGACAGGATGGTTCTGCACAACATCAGTCTCTACGCAAAGCCCGGGCAGAAGATTGCCTTCGTCGGATCCACCGGAGCCGGCAAGACAACCATCACCAACCTGATCAATCGTTTCTATGATATTCAGGACGGAAAGATCCGCTATGACGGGATCAATGTGAACAAGATCCGGAAGGGCGATCTCAGGCGGTCCCTGGGCATGGTTCTTCAGGATACCCACCTGTTTACGGGCACCGTTATGGAAAATATCCGCTACGGAAAGCTCGATGCCACTGATGAGGAAGTCATCGCCGCGGCGAAGCTGGCAAATGCGGATCTTTTCATCCGGCAGCTTCCGGACGGCTATCAGACGGTCCTTACCGGCGACGGCGGCAATCTTTCCCAGGGCCAGAGGCAGCTGCTCTCGATCGCCCGTGCGGCCATAGCCGACCCGCCGGCCCTGATTCTGGACGAGGCGACATCCTCCATCGATACCCGGACAGAGCGGATCGTCTCCGAGGGAATGGACAGGCTGATGGCGGGAAGAACCACATTTGTCATAGCCCACAGGCTGTCAACCGTCCGCAACGCGGACTGCATCATGGTTCTGGAGCAGGGCCGCATTATAGAGCGCGGCACCCATGAACAGCTTATCGAGGCAAAGGGCCGTTATTACCAGCTGTATACCGGAAATGCAATCACAGCGTAAACGGACTAATCTGCAGAACGAAGATCAATCGGGCTGCGGTTCGGAACCTTTGCGTGTTCAGGGGCTGAATCGGGAAATGCTGAATAGTAACCTTTCCAATAATTCGCAGACTATGTTATACTTGTATGGCAGTTATGCTTCTTGTCCGCGGCGGATGTCTGAAGTGTCCGCCCGGAATGAACGGAGAGAAGGGCACAGAAGCGGGGGAGCGGCTATGGGTTTGAGTGATTTTGGCAGTAAGATCGTCCGGATCGGACAGGATACAAAGAATGGTGTGCAGAAAATGAGTGATTCCGTTACAATCAATAATAAAATTCAGGCTGAGAAGAAGTCGCTTACGCGTCTTCTGGCCATGATCGGGGAACATGTGTACAAGCAGGATCCGGATCACCCGATTCCGGGGATGGAGGATGAGTATGCCGCGGTGAAGGTGGCATATGGGAATCTGGAGAAGTATAAGCAGCAGCTGAACCAGATCAAGGGGATCGTCTACTGCCCCAAGTGCGGGAAGCCCGCAGCGGAGGGAGATAAGTTCTGCGCGAAGTGCGGGACAAAGCTGCCGGCCGCTGAGACAGGTACCGCGGGGAAGGTTGTTTCCGATGTAAAAGAAGCCGGCGAGGAGGCGGGGAAGATCGCATCCGAAGCGGCGGACAAAACCGGTGAATTTCTTGGTGGAGCGGCTGCCGGGACAAAGAATATCTTCAGCCGTTTTTCCGACAGGGCAGGCAGCCTGATGCACCGCAGGAAAGCCGCGAAGGAAGCGGCGGCTGATTCCCGGGAGCTGGAAGGAATGCCGCCTGTAAAGGAAGAGAACAAACAGGAGCCATAAGAGCCTGCTCCGGCGCAGGATGAGAATCCGGATAAGGCGCGGGGCTCGACTGCAAGGTCGTGAACCGGAAAGAGATGACAGAAAAGCCAGGGTCAGTTGAAACCCTGGCTTTCCCTGTTTCCAGCCCTGTATCTGCTTTCATAATCCTGAATTCCATTTCCGGATCTGAATCAGTCCCGCGTTTATAATACGCTTCAAAGACTGTATTACGCTTCACAGCTTTCACAGCCATTTTTGGCTGCCCCGGTTTACGGGCGCCTGTCTGTATATTCGACTCCGGTTTTGTCGACCTGGACCGGTCCCCAGAAAGCGTCGAGATTTCCGAAGGGATCCACGGAGAGGCTGTTTTTCTTTTTGGAGGAAGCGGAGCCTTTTTTGGACTTCTTCTCCGATGCAGCCGGATGCAGGTCCAGTGTATCAAGAACGTCGCTGATCTTCTTCACCGGATGGATCTCAAGCGCGTCTGACACTTCTTTTGCGACATCCTCCAGATCATCCACATTTTCCTGCGGAATAAAGACTTTTTTGATACCTGCCCGCTGCGCTGCCATGAGCTTTTCAGGAAGGCCTCCGATCGGCATGACGCCGCCCCTGAGAGATACTTCACCTGTCATGGCCCACTGGGGACTGACTTCCCGGCCGGTGACCAGAGAGGCAAGCGCGGTCGTGAGCGTGATGCCCGCGGAAGGCCCGTCCTTGGGAACCGCCCCTTCCGGAACATGGATGTGAAGGTCGTTTTCCTCGAACAGGTGCTCCTTGTCCGGATACATGGCCTTGATCAGGGAGATGGCAATCTGCACGGACTCTTTCATCACATCGCCCAGCTGGCCGGTGACAATCACTTTTCCGCTTCCTTTGGTAAAGAGCGTTTCTATGAACAGGATCTCTCCTCCGGCTGCCGTCCAGGCAAGCCCGGTCACGATACCCGGACGCTTCTCCTCCAGGATGGAATCATGACGGATCGGACGCTGATCCAGATATTTGCGGAGTTCCTCCGGTTTTACGACAACCTTCCTGTTCCCGGAATCTTCTCCGGATCCGGCTTTTACGATCTCAACCGCCGCGTAGCGGCAGAGGGGATCCATCTGCTTTTTCAGACCGCGGACGCCGGATTCCATCGTATATCCGTCAATCACGGCGCGGATGGCATCATCCGTCACTTCCAGGTGCTCCTCCCTGATTCCTGTCGCCTTCATGGCGCGGGGAAGAAGGTGCCGCTTCGCGATCTGGAACTTTTCGATCGCCGTATAACCCGGGAACTGAATCGTCTCCATACGGTTCAGCAGCGGCTCGGGGATCGTGTCGGTCGTATTGGCCGTGCAGACGAAGAGAACGTCTGACAGGTCATAGGGTACATTCATATAATGGTCGGTAAAGCTGAAATTCTGCTCCGGGTCCAGTACTTCCAGAAGGGCGCTGGCCGGGTCGCCGTTGTAGTCATGACTCAGCTTATCCACTTCATCGAGCACAATGACGGGATTGGAAGTTCCGGCGGTCTTCATGGCGTTCATGAGGCGGCCGGGCATCGCGCCGATGTAGGTTCTGCGGTGGCCGCGGATCTCTGCTTCATCCCGGACGCCGCCCAGGGAGATGCGCACATACTTTCTGCCGAGGGCTTTGGCGATGCTCTGCCCGATACTGGTTTTGCCCGTGCCGGGCGCTCCGACAAAGAGCAGGATCGAGCCGGACTGCTTCCGGTTCAGGCTCATGACGGCAAGCTGCTGGATGACCCTGTCCTTGACCTTTTTCAGCCCGTAGTGATCCTCATCCAGGATCTCCTGGGCCTTTTTCAGATTGATCTTTTTTGATTTTGCCTTTTTCCAGTCCAGCGAAGTCACAAAATCCAGGTAGTCGTAGAGCATACCGTACTCATGGCTGTTCTTGCCTTCCTGCTTCATCCGGTTCAGCACCTTGTCGGCTTCCCGGCGGGCGGTTTCATTCATGCCGGACTCGGCGATCTTCTTCTCGAACATGCGCACATCGGAGATATTCTCCGGGTGCATGTCATCAAGCTGCTGCTGGAGAAAGTCGATCTGCTTTCTCAGGGCGTCCTCCCTGTAGAGCTTCTCATTGGTTTCCTTGGTATGCTCCTCCGCTTCATTCGAAACATCGGAGACTGCGATAAAGCCGTAGACCGCTTTTTCGATCAGGTCAAGGCGCTCCGAGATCCGGTCCGCCTCCAGGATCCTGTACTTTTCTTCCGGTCCCAGATTCAGATAGGAAGAGAGCGCGGTCGCGCATTCCTCCAGACTCTTCCAGCGGTTCAGATAAGCCCTGGCCATTAGACCCCAGGGGAAACGCTGGACAAACTCATAGAGGCGGTTCCGCATGGAGTTCAGTCTCTGCCTGCGTTCCTCCCGCTCCACGTCCTCCGTATCTGAGCGGATGACTGCCTGGGCAAAGAGATCTGATTCACTGATTTCGATCTGGCTGATATCCATGCGGCTGTCGGTGCGCACTGTCACATCATTATCGTCATCGATCGATTCGATGCGGGCTGACAGGCCGATGGGGTAAAAATCTTCCGCCGTAAGCTCCGCGCGCCGCTTTTCGTTCTTCTGGAAGAGGAAGAGAATGCTGTCGCCGGTATGCATCAGCTGAAAGCTTTCATCGTCAAAAAAATCCTTCTTGAATGTCAGAGAGATATTCGGAAGGATAATCATATTATAAACGGGAATGGTAATCATATAGTGTGATCCTCCTTCTGTCAAACGCTTTCATCCGCCCGCCGCTTCTGCCGGCCCGCCCGGGGAAGCAGGACCCTGCCGGCATGGAGAAAACCCGGTTTACAGTCCGCTCATCCGACCGCGGCAGAGAAACTGTAAGAAAGCAGCGGAATGGATGAGTTTAAGATAACACCGTTTATTAGCACTGTCAATAGCTGAGTGCTAAAATAATTTGACGAAATTAAATTGTGCAGTTTGCTGTTGCCGTTCACGGCCATTTTGAAATCAGGTTCCGGTTCGTCGTTCCTGCAGGAGAAACAGGTTCTGATTTCAAATAAGGCCTGTGAAGCAGCTGCCTTATTCTTCCGGCGCGCCTGAAGCCGGATCTTTCTGCGGGCGTGTATGGCGGATCCGGATCCCATTGACCTGCACCTCATCCGTAATCGGGATGACCAGACATTCCCTGCCGTCGATGATCTTCGTTTCCACCAGGTCAGAGCGGTCGGGGCTTACCGTGATCGTTACGTCCGGCGTATGCACTTCAAAACGCCCCCTGCCGACGACATTGGCCGCGAGAAAGCTTCCTTTTTCCCCGGCGTTTTCTTCGAATTTCGTGTCGAAGCCTTCCATCTCGGCGGGACCAGCGCCGGATTCCTCCAGAAGATTGCGCACGGTTATCCGGTCCAGAGTTACCGGATCCGGGCTGTCTTTTGCCTGCTGCGTGATCTCCTGCAGCTGGTCGTGGATGTTCCTGACTGTATCGAAACTGCAGTTTTCCCCCAGCGTCTCCTCGATCAGAACCTGGAAGGCTTCCTTCTGCAGCCCGGCGGAAAGGGGAAGCTGACAGCCGAGGAGTCTGTCCGTGAAATCGAAATGAAGCTCTTCCGCGTCTTTGGAATAATAGAGTACCGAGTGGATGTCCGTCTGGCGGTCATTGAAGGCCGGGAAGAGGAAACCGATCTGCGGCATCCCGACGATCCAGTCCCTTTCCCTGTTGCGGAAACTCTGTGTATCGGAATGGTAGGAGAGAGCGGGCTTTGCCAGGTCCACCGGGCAGATGACCGCCTGAATATAGTCGTATACTTCCTCGGAGGCGTCGAAAAGCTCTATCCTGTCCTTTCCGCGGCCGGGAACGTCATAGGAATTGTGAATCAGAAGAATCAGGTAATTTTCCCCGGTCACATAGCTGTCGATAATCCTGTCATAGAATTCTTCCAGAAGACTGTCGTCCTCCAGGCGTGAGCTGCACAGCTCAAGCAGTGAGGACTGGGTGCCGCCCTCTTCCTCCGCCTCGTCCGGGAATTCCATATCCAGCAGATTCTTTCCGATGCTGCCGGACAGAGCCTTGCGGAAAATCTCATAATATTTGAAAAGCTCCTCCTCCGGAAGCATGCCGAAGCTCTCCGAAAAGCTGATGATCTTTTCCTTCTCGGCGCTGACATAGCAGCCCGCGATCCGGCTTATGGCGTTTTTATCAGGAGCAAGCTGTTTTTTGATTTCTGAAACTTCTTTCTTATTCATAATGAATGATTCCTCCCCTCTGCGGCGGCCCTCACATTTGCCGGGCTGCCGGATTAATGAGTATAGCAAAGATTGGTTGACGGGGCAAGTAAGCTCAGTTTAGAATGTAGTCCGAAAGAGTTACGGTTCACGGCCTGTTGAAAAGCAGCTTCCGGTTCGCCGTGCCTGCAGGAGAAGCAGGTTCCGGTCCGCCGCAGGAGCCCTGAATCGCAGCCCGGATAAAAGATAAGAAGAGCCGCGCCTGCGGGGGAGCGGTCAGTATAAGGACAGCCGGCTTTCGGAGGTGTGAGAAGAGCTGCGCCTGCGGGGGAGCGGCCGGGGGACAGGAATATGAGAGCAGGAATCGGATATGACGTACATAAATTTGAAGAAGGCAGGAAGCTGATTCTCGGCGGCGTGGAGATCCCGTATGAGAAGGGACTTCTGGGACATTCGGACGCGGACGTGATCGTGCACGCGATCATGGACGCCCTGCTAGGGGCGGCTGCCCTCGGGGATATCGGCCAGCATTTTCCGGATACTGATCCGGCGTATGAGGGAATCTCCAGCATTGCCCTGCTCAGGAAGGTCGGGGAGCTGCTGGAAGAGAAGCATTATGAAGTCGGAAACATCGATTCGATCATCATCGCCCAGAGACCGAAGATGATGCCGCATCTTCCGCAGATGCGGCAGAATGTGGCGGATGCCCTCGGAATCGATATTGACCGGGTATCCATTAAGGCGACGACAGAGGAAGGCCTCGGCTTTACCGGGCGGGGAGAAGGGATCGCGGCGCAGGCGACCTGCCTGCTGAATTCCCTGATGGATGAGATCGCGGATTCCCGCATGCAGGCACAGCCGGCCGGATGCGCCGCGTGCCCGCGGGGAGGCGCTTTTATGCAAGCTGGTCAGCTGCCCCGGTAAGATTGCACCCGGGAGCATGAGAGATTCAGCCACCGGATTTCTGCTGCAGACTTCGGTATTTTCCGGAAGGAACGGCAGCTTCATGATAAGCGCTGCCTTGCCGGGCTGATTGCAGGAGCCGCAGTGAACAGAAGCAGGAAAGAATACAGGAGCGTTTTCGGAAGGAGGACAGGATGCAGTATTTTAAGGGAACAGCGGGAACAATCTATACGATCCGGATCAACCCTGATGAGGATCTTCTCGGATCGATTGAAAAGTTCGTGGAGGAGACCGGCCTGAAACACGGGGTTATCGTGACCGGTATCGCGACTTTCAAGAACTGTGAGCTGCATATGGTTACCACCACCACTTATCCGCCGGTGAATTACTATGACCATATGCCGAATGAACCTCTGGAGCTTTCCGCACTGTCAGGTGTGATCGCAGACGGGGATATTCACATGCACATGGTGGTGTCCAACCGCAAGGTCGCCTATTCCGGACATGTGGAGCATGGGTGTACGGTCCTGTATCTGTGTGAAGTGGTTATTATGGAGATTCCTGACGGCAATTTCAGGCATGCACTTGATGAAAACAATGTAAAGCAGCTGGAGCCGATGTAAGGCGGTTTATAAGCCGGAAGCGATGCAGGGCGGCTTTCATTGACAAACAGGGGCTGATTGCATAAACTTGTACAGGGATTTTAAAGGCCTGCATTTCAGCCTGAAACGGAGTGATATTATGCTATTTTACAATACCTTGACCAAAAAGAGAGAAGAGTTCGTGCCGATCGTGCCCGGAAAGGTTTCCATGTACGTCTGCGGCCCGACCGTCTACGACTTTATTCATATCGGAAATGCCCGTCCCATGATCATTTTTGACACCCTGCGCCGCTATATGGAGCACAGGGGCTATGAAGTCAATTATGTGTCAAACTTCACGGACGTCGATGACAAGATTATCGCGAAAGCCATCAGCGAAGGCGTGAGCGCGGACGAAATCTCCGAGCGCTACATTAAGGAATGCCGGCAGGATATGGAACATATGAATGTGAAGCCTGCCACGGTGCATCCCCGCGCGACCCAGGAGATCGGCGGGGTGATTGAGATGATTCAGGACCTGATCGATAAGGGCTACGCTTACGAGAAGAACGGAACGGTCTATTTCCGCACCAGGACTTTCAAGGATTACGGGAAACTCAGCCATAAGAATCTGGATGATCTCAGATCCGGCGGCCGGAGCCTTCTGGTCACGGGTGAGGATGAGAAAGAGGATCCGCTCGATTTCGTGCTCTGGAAGCCGAAGAAGGAGGGAGAGCCTTTCTGGGAGTCGCCCTGGAGCGAGGGAAGGCCGGGCTGGCATATCGAGTGCTCCGTGATGTCCAGGAAATATCTGGGCAATACGATCGACATCCATGCGGGAGGCGAGGATCTGATCTTCCCGCACCATGAGAATGAGATCGCCCAGTCGGAGGCCTGCAACGGCGTGGAATTCGCTCATTACTGGCTGCACAATGCTTTCCTGAACATTGATAACAGGAAAATGAGCAAGTCCCTGGGCAATTTCTTTACTGTGCGCGAGATCGAGAAGCAGTACGATCTGCAGATTCTCCGCCTCTTCATGCTCAGCGCCCATTACAGGAGCCCGCTCAATTTCAGCCATGATCTGATGGAGAGTTCCAAATCCGCCTATGAGAGGATCTGCAACGCGGTTGACAATCTGAATTTCCTGACGCAGAATGCCTCGCAGGAGACGATGACGGAGGAGGAGAAGGCCAGGCTTCCCCGGATCGAAGAATTCACAGGCAGATTTGACGAGGCGATGGACGATGACGTCAACACCGCAGACGCGCTGTCGGTTGTTTTTGACCTGGTTAAATTCGCGAACAGCGAGGCAGCCGGGGAGATTTCAAGGGAATACGCAAAGGCACTGAAGGATGAGATCCTTATGCTCGGAGATATTCTCGGACTTCGCTTCGAGAAGAAGGAGGAGGTCCTTGACTCCGAGATCGAGGAACTGATCGCGGAGCGGCAGGCGGCCAGGAAGGCAAAGGATTTCAAACGGGCTGATGAGATCCGTGACAGGCTTTCGGAGATGGGCATCACACTTCTTGACACCAGAGAAGGAGTCAAATGGAAGAGAAGCTGAGCAGCCAGGACTTTGACAGCGTGATCAGCAGCGCTTTTGACCTGCCGGAGCATGACTGGAGCCAGTATTCCCCGCTCACGCTTGCCTGGATCGGGGATACGGTATTTGACCTGCTGGTGCGCACAGAGATCGTGAAGAAAGCGAATATGAGCGCCGACAGACTGCACCGGAAGGCGTCGGCCGTGGTAAACGCAAGGAACCAGGCCAGGATCGCGGAGCAGATCAGCCCCCTTCTGACGGAGGAGGAGGCTGCGGTTATGAGGCGGGGCCGCAATTCCAGCCCCGGGCACAGCGCGAAAAACGCGGAGCGCAGGGAATATCTGGAGGCAACAGGGCTGGAAGCCCTGATCGGATACCTGTATCTGAAGAAGCGGTACAGACGGATTACGGAACTGCTCCGGGAGGCACTGTGAGCAGGAGACGGATAAAAAGTCGGCCGAACTGTAAAATAAAGTCAGCCGGATTGGATAATAAAGTCAGCCGGATTGTAATTATAGAGAGAAAAGAAGAGCAGAGAGATGACAGACCGTGAGAAAAACGGGAATGAGATTCCCGCAGAAGAATTCATAGTCGAAGGGCGCAATCCCATCAAAGAGGCCTTCCGCGCCGGCAGGCCCATTGAACGCCTGTATGTGCAGGACGGCCTGCGGGACGGTCCGGTTCTGGCCCTGGTCCAGATGGCAAAGAAAACAGACGCCATCATCAGCTATGTGTCGAAAGAACGGCTTGACCAGATGTCGGAGACCGGCAGGCATCAGGGGGTAATCGCCCACGCTGCCGCCTATGAGTATGCCGAACTGGAGGACATTCTGGAAAATGCCAGAAAGAAGGGAGAGGATCCCTTTCTCTTTCTCCTGGACAATATCGAGGATCCGCATAATCTGGGAGCGATTATCCGTACGGCAAACCTCGCGGGCGCCCACGGCGTGATTATCCCGAAGAGAAGGGCGGCAGGGCTGACGCCCACCGCTGTCAAGGCATCCGCCGGCGCGGTCAGCTTTACCCCGGTTGCCAGGGTGAACAACCTCGGCCAGACGATAGAGGCCCTGAAAAAAGAGGGGATCTGGTTTGTCTGCGCAGACATGAAGGGGGAACTGATGTACAGGCTGAACCTGAAAGGGCCGATCGGCGTTGTGATCGGCAATGAGGGGGAAGGCGTCGGGCGGCTGATCAGGGAGAAATGCGACTTCACGGCGGCTATCCCCGTGCGGGGTGAGATTGATTCCCTGAATGCCTCTGTCGCGGCCGGCGTGCTGGCTTATGAGATCGTGCGGCAGAGAATGTCATGATGGCGCAGCAGAGCCTGTACGCTATTCCACTATGCAGCAAAGCTGCCAGGTGGAATATGTGTGTGGCCTGCTGTGTGGAGGGCCGTGAATAGTACCATTCACGAAACTTTCCTGCATCAAAGGGCGCTTTTGCTCTTGATTCGGATGCGGGAGGTATGGTATGATACCGTTTATGTTGTGAATACATAGATATTGACAAGGAGTGGAAGAAGATGAAGATTTTTCTGACAATTATCTTTCTGGTTGTCTGTGTTGCCCTGACAGCCATCGTTCTGATGCAGGAAGGAAAGGCAGCAGGACTGGGTTCGATCGGTGGCCTCGGTGATACTTACTGGGGAAAGAACAAGTCCAAGTCCATGGAAGGCACTCTTGTCAGAGTTACCAAGCTGCTGGCAGCAGCATTTCTGATTCTCGCCCTTGGGCTGAACATGATTCCCGACAGGTCCGCTTCAAATGGTACGGCCGCGGCGACTGAACCGGCGACGGAAGCAGCTGCTGTCATGACGGAAGCGGAAGCAGCAGCGCAGACGGAAGCGGAAGCAGTTATGACTGAGGCGGAAGCGGCAGCGCAGACGGAAGCGGAAGCAGTTATGACCGAGGCGGAAGCGGCGGTGCAGACGGAAGCGGAAGCAGCTATGACCGAGGCGGAAGCGGCAGCGCAGACGGAAGCGGAAGCAGCTGCGGCAG